>Ga0154020_10006026_pt1 | contig 14214 bp, 10 predicted proteins | sample Klosneuvirus_201_FD_109709 | JGI IMG/M metagenome (GOLD analysis project Ga0154020, IMG submission 109709) | Active sludge microbial communities from wastewater, Klosterneuburg, Austria - Klosneuvirus_20160825_MG | ecosystem: Engineered > WWTP > Aerobic digester > Activated sludge | place...
GGAAGATATAGATGATATAGATGATATAGATGATATTACAAATGAACCATATGATGTAAAACCAGTTGATCTTAATTTAATTTTTGATTTATTACAAATGAGTCAAGATATATTATTAATGACCAATAAAGATGATATTATTATATTGATTGGCGATACTCCTTCTTACTTAAAACCTTTTTTGGAATCCTTTAGAAAAGTTCATAATTTGCCACTCTCAAATAAAGTTTATGGATGTTTTTATCCTCCCTATGCGTTACCAGAGGATGATGGATTATACACCCCTAAATTTCAATTACAAAAAAAATATTTCTATTACCTTAATACTAAAACAGAATTAACAAAAAAATATGTAAAAGAAAATTGGTCTAAATTAATATTAATTGATTCTTCATCTGGACAATCAATTCACGGGGTTTCAATCTTTTTAAATAGATATGTTGGAAATATCAAACCAGATATTAAATGCGTTAATATAGAAGGATCAAAACCAATGTTTTTTATTAATTTAATAAATGGTAAACATAAAATGCTTAATACTGATGGAAAAATATTAGACAAATATAATATTGAAGAACCAGTCCGAAATTATGATCCTAGATTAATTATATTGGTTGGCGGAACTGTTTTTCTTCATAAATACTTTGTTATGATTACCGAGGATTATCCAAGATATGTTCCTTTTGTTGATATTACATACGGTTTTAAATATGAAGATCCAATATATGAAAAAGAAGGATTATATGTAATTAAAATGTTTAAAACATTCGTCAAATTATTTTATAAATATCATAAAGGTAACAAAAATGATCTGATTAAATTATTAAAATTAATAAAACATTATCCCGCAGACGAAAAATATGAATATTTGATCAAAACATTAACTGATAAAAATGTAACTGTAAACAAATTAAAACAATTATTTAATGCAATTGATATTCATATATTGACACAGAAAAATATACCTATTACTAGCTTTATAAAATATAAGATAAAATAATTGGAAAAATTGAAATATTAATATTTTAATACTTCTGTATATATTTATAATTAGTATTAAAAATGAGGCTAAAAATCAACACGTTAAATAATAATGTTAATGATGATAATGATAAATTCATAAGCTATCAAGGTAATGAATTCTATCGTAAGAATCAAGATTCGGCTTATAGTATTCGGATGATCGATGATAAAACGCTTAAATTAGCTAAAAAATATATTAAAGATAAGGAATTCGTCAAAAAATGTGAGGAAACAAAAGATAGTTTCGATGGTGATGCACCAGATGAACATAGAAGTTTACAAAAACAGGTGTATAATAAAACAAAATATTTTAATAAAAAATATTATGATGCTAATTGCGCAGTGATCCATTATAATGATGATGAGACTAAATTATATAAAGAAAAACAAGCATTTAAAAAGAAGTTAAAAGATGAATTATATAAAAACTATTATGAAAAAAATGGATAAGTCGACGCATAAAATAATATTTTATATTTAATTTATTCTTATCATAAAATTATACCATCGTCTGAAACAATAAATTAAATCATTCGATTGTAATATTTTTCTTCTTCGCTTTCTCTCTCACTTTTTCGGATACCCAAGTTGTCTTTTGCTTTTATTTTGACCGGAATAGTGTGAAGTGTGTGTATGGTATACATCAAAGATATATTAATACAATTATCATATAGTATTAATCATTGGGTTTATTATTCAATTTTTAAGTTTATGAACATTCGCCTATGATGTTATTTTATGATATAATAATTCCATTTGGTATCATAAAATAATATCATAGTCTGAAAATATAAATTAATTTATGCCACAGTGATATTTTTCTAAAAATTGATATTATTATGATATGATCTTAATAGTATATACAATAATTTATAAATGTCTACTATATACAAATTCATTGAACAAGAAAACGGTAAAATCTTATTAAAACAAATTGATATATCTCAATTAACTAATCACACTAAAACAAATTTAGATAATGGTGATATCTTATTAACTCCAATTAAAAATGTAACAGTAACAAACCTACAAGATATACCTAAATATGATTTCAAACAATCAACCATAACAAAATGTATCATAAACAATACTCCACATAAAAAACTAAAATATAAATCTATCTTAAATACTATTTACGAAACAATCAATGATGGTACCACAATTATAAAACATACAAAGTTAAATATTAAGACAATAAATAAGACAGATGAAGGATTTTATTATTTGGATAAATTAGGTATAAGCGTTCAAGGTGTTGATGCAAATAAATCAGTTTATGAAATTGTTAATCAGTGTCATAATAATAATGTGATATTAGAATTAGTTGTAAAAATGGTTAATGGTATGAATGTTACTTTTAAAGTATGATAATAAAAATAAATAAAACGGTTATTAGGTGATGATAATATTCTTTTTCAACGCCTTTTGCTTAACTACTTGATTAATTGGTTTAATGACTTTCTTAACTGGTATTACTTTGGTATCATCTGATTGTTTAACTTTCTTTACAACCTTTTGATTGATTTTCTTAACTGGTTTTTCTTCCTCAACTTCTTGTTCAGCTTCATCTGGTTTCTCCACTTGCTCATCTTCTTTTTGTGAATTATCATCATTTTGTTCTTCATTTGTAGTTTCATCTTGGTTATTGGTGTTATCTTGTAGTTTTTGTTTAAGAACATTATTTAATATTTCCTTTGCAAGTTGCTTATTGTTGTCGATTTCTTTTTAATTATGAATCAAATAAAACATATATTATGATTCATGTATAATAATAAATTAATATGTATTAAATGTTTTATTCGTCAAATATGTCTTTCTCTTCTGCCTTCTTTTGTTTTGGTTTAATTGTTATCGTTTTGTTATATTCTTCATCGTTATCACTAGTCGGTTCATTATCATTTGGTTCATCTTGATATGAATCATCTTCTGATTCTTTCAATAATTCTGATAGATTATTACCAGTTAATGATTCAAAATCTGCTTCTAATGATGCAAATTTATTTTCTAATTCTTCCGTATTATCATCATCAATAATTTCTGGTTTGCCTAATTGTTTCATTATTTCATTGTATTGTTTTATTGGGTTTTCCTGTTTTTTACATGAGTTTAGATGTCGTTCAAGTGTTTCTTTGGCTTGTTTGTTCAAATTCTTGATTAGTTTTTTGGTTTGTTCTTCGAAAACATCTAATTCTTCCATTTCTTTTATTATCTTTTCTTGGTCTTCAAGGGATGGATATGAAATTACTAAATTATTTAATTTTTCTTTATTTAATGAACCACCTCCAATACATCCAGACGACCCGCCGGTTATGTTAGTATTTTCAAAATATGTGTACAGATACTTGGTTAATACTTCATCATTGCCTTCAAAAAATGCAATTGCTTCATTACAATACATTGTGTCATCTGCAAATGCAATTTTACCAATACTTAATTTAAATGATAATAATATATTGCCTTTTTTAATGAGTTTAACATTGCTATTGTTAACTCCATCATCAGTAATTTTTTCCTTTGTATCTGAAATATATTTTGTGTTCATGTCAGAAATTTGAACCCATTTATTCGTACCTTCAAAATATTCCGGAATTTTTCTGCTTGGAGTTCCTCCAATATTAATTGTAGTAATATCTTCTAGTTTCTTCTTACATATTTTTTTATTACCAACTATATTACTAAATTGTGTTTTTTTGATTTGTTTCATATTATCTAATGATTCATTTAATCCTTCAATAGTATTATAAATCGCATCAAGTTCTTCAATAATTTTTTGTTGTATAGTTAAAGGGGGGACTGGTATTTTTATTTTATCAACAAAAGATGATTTTAATCTTTCTTTACCTCCAACAGCACCACCTGAATATTTGAGGAGAACTTCGTGAAAATTTGTTAATTTTATATAATACCATAAATATTTCTGATTTATAATATCTTTTATTTTGTATTGGTAATAATCACCTGAAATTAAATTATTTGTATCATTTTTTGATACTATACATATTGATCCTTTTTTCGCATTAATTTTTGAAAAAATTATGTTATTTTCATGTATTTTAAATATACTTTTTGCTGTTTCAAAATTTATTTTTTCACATTGTTCAATACCTTTATACCATAATTTAACCTTGCATGTGTAATATTCTTCATTGTCGTTAGTTGGTTTTGTTTTTTTAACTTCTTCGAATATATGAGATAATGGATATGATGTAATACCACTTACTAAAATATTATCATTTGTATTTACATAATGATTTATTGATAATATATATTTGTTTGATTTGATTTTTTCATATTCAACGCTTATTGTTTTTTCGTCTGTCGTGTAATTTGAATTCATTTTATAAAAATCAATTTTTTTTGTTTGTTGTCCTTTCTTAAAGAATAATACCATTGTCTCAACACCAGCATATGGTAAAAATGTTCCGGATGGTAATTTTACTATTTTATAAATGTTACATTTTTCGACTAAGAATTGTCGAATTTCCTTAAACATATTTGTTTTCGTATTACTCATTTGCTTACCATCTGGAATTATAATACCTGCCCGTCCTCCATCTTTTAGCATACAATATATTGCTTGTAGGAATAAACACACGGCATCGTTCGATTCAATTGGTAAAAAATCTTTTTTTGTTATTTTCTTTTCACTATCTTTATCACTATCACCGTAAACACTGGGAAAATCATTATAATCAAGACCATCTATTCCAAATGGTGGATTTGCAACAACTATGTCGTATTTGTTTGGTATTAAAACATTTTTTTTATTATCGTAAAAATTTCTGATTGAGTCATCATTTATAACATTTGTAGGTATTTGTCCTGTTGTAACTAGGCAATTATTGAGTGCTAATACAGCAGTAGAAGGATTTTTCTCAACACCATTAATTATTTCACTTATTTTTTCTTGATTTAATGGAATATTATTGTCAATGTAAAGATGTTTTACCTTATTAAACATTCTTATAATAAATCCACCAGTACCCATTGCTGGATCTATAAAATTTTCGTTGAGTTGGGGATTTATTTCGTTAACAATATAATCAATAACTTCTCGTTTAGTAAAGAATTGCCCAAGATCACCACCAGTTAACTCTGAACTTAAAAAATGTTCATAGGCAATACCTTTAATATCAGTTTCCATTTCATCCCAATTTATTTTACTCATCATTTTAAAAATTGCCTCATATGTTGATTGATTTTTAATTTGTGGGTATCTATCATGAAAAATATCTTTGGTTTTTGGATGATGTTGTATAATCATTTTAAAAATAAATGTGATAATGGATGGTATTTTACCTATTTCAACTTTAAATATACCATTTTCAATAATATTATCAAATAAAACATATTGTATTAATGATTTTTTATCTTCTGGTATTGAGCGATATTCCTCAATATTTAACAAATCAATTGTTCCATCTTTTACATGATTATTAACTAATCTTAAAAATAATAACATTGATAAATTGTTTAACGCATCCATAGTTACAATACCTTCTTTATCTCGTAACAAAGTATGGCATTTTTTGAAAAATGTTTCTATTTCCTTCTTTTCTTTTTCAGTTGTTAATATTTCTTTTGTTTCGTTTGTTATTTTTTGTACAATTTCATCTTTAAATGTTTCAATTATTTTTTCCTTTGACACACACGGACTCTTTTTCTCTTTGTGTCGTTGTAAATCAGTTTTAAGTTTAAATATTTTTCCGCATAATTCACAATTGAAACTCATACTATAATAATTACTATATATACTATATCTTTATATATTATTTTGTTCAATTTTTATGTAAAATATACATAAAGAAATACCATTATATAGTAATAATATTACTATGGAAAAATTACATAATTTACATAATGTTATAAACATCGAAAATAATACAATACATTATGGAAATGGTGCTAAAAACGAACTCAAAAAAGAAAGTAAGAAATATAATTTTAAGTTCTACCATTACATTAATACAGTCAATCAATTAAAATTTTGTTCCGCTGGATTTGATAACATACCTGATTTTATTAATTTAATTAAACCAATTGAAGATAATTATTTTATATATGAATATATTTTTAGTGATAAGTTATGCAAACCATATATTGACTACGAAACATATTACGATACGATACCAGACAGAGATGATATAGTAATAATTATAAATTGGATATCAATAAACATACTTTATTTATTTAATAAAAAATATAAAATTTATTTGTCGCAAGAAAACCTAATTATTCTTGATAGTTCTGGTATGAAAAATGATAAATACAAACTAAGTTTACATATTATTATTGATTCAAAATATGTATTTAAATCAAATAAAGATGTATTAGATTTTGCTCAAGAACTCCATAAAATAGATAAAAATGTTGATTTAAGTGTATATTCAACTGATAGAATGATGAGATGTGTATTGTCTGCTAAAGAATTTAGTGATTTACGTGTGTTAAAATTGCTTGATGAAAATTATAATGTTAAACCCATAAAATTAAATGAAATAGAACCATATTTAATTACACATATTCCATTAGACCATGAAGTTATAAATGTAAATACAATAATCAAAAAAATAAATAAAAATAAACAACATACAATTAAACCATATATAACAAATGATATGAAAATTGAAAAAATGATAAATTTGATAGAAAATAAATTCCATTCAGATGCATATTATACGAAATACAATTATATTGAACCAAATAGCAAATACAAATGTTATCAATTTAATTATATGGATCGAAATGACGAATGTTTTACGGGTAATCATCATACACGTATTGGATTTTTTTGTTATATTGATAATCAATGTAATGTAGTCGCAAAATGTTTTTCGGCGCATTGTAAAGAACAAAAATATATAATAGGTAATTTAAATGATATAGAAGAAACCAATAATTATATTAATATTAATCAACAATTTTTATTAGAAAATAATATTGTAACTGAAAAATTAACACAATTATCATCAATATTAAAAACTCTGGCATTTAAATCACCTATGGGAACTGGAAAGACACAATTAATTGAAGATTATATAGTTAAAAATAAATGTCACCGGATCTTAATAATTTCAACACGGCAGTCATATTCAAATAATATTAATGAACGGTTTAAAGATTTGGGATTTGTTAACTATCTTGAAAATAAGCAATTCCATAAATTTGATAAAATTATTGTACAATTAGAAAGTCTTGATTTAATACTTAAAAATATATTTGTTGAACAATATGATTTAATTGTTTTGGATGAACTGGAATCAATATTATATCAATTTTCCAGTTCAACAATTAGAGATAAATCAAAAGAAACATTCAAATTATTTTATAGTTTATGTCAATCAAAAAATACTAAATTACTTGTATTAGATGCTGATTTCGGTGTAAGGTCTATGACTTTTATTGAAAAATTAGGAAAGTTTGAAGTAATTCAGAATAATTATAAGGCACCTGAAAGAACAATTGTATTAACCAAAAATTATGAATCGTATGTTAAAGCAATAATAAAATCAATAGATGATAAGGAAAACATATGTATTATATCATTATCCACCAAAAAATTATATGAATTAACTAAAATACTTAATAATAAAAAGGTCAAGTATATTATACACACAAGAGATACAGATGATAAACTTAAAAAAGAATTAAAATCAGTAAATGAATATTGGTCAACATTCCAAGTAGTTATGTTTTCTCCTACGATAAGCGTAGGAGTTGATTTTAGCCGTAAATATTTTGATCGTGTTTATTCCTATATGATTCCAAACTGTGCATCGTCAAGAATGTATTTACAAATGTTAGGACGTATTAGAGATATAAAATGTAATGAAATTTTAACATATTATGAAAGCGTTACAACAAAAGTTGATGAATATCTTTATAATTATGAAGAATTAACTGATTATTATAAATATGTATGTACTGAATCATTTTTATGTAGAAAAATAGAAAGAGATGAAGATGGTAATATATATTCTGTTAATAAAATAGGATTATATGAAAAGATATTGATTCATAACCATATTGAAGATTTAAATAAATGTAGTAAATATTTTATGACAAGTCTTAATTTATTATGTTTGAGAAAAAATTATAAACTATTGTTTAAGGATATGCACAAAAATGATAAAATAATTGAAGATAAAAATACGGATGTATATAGAGAAAAAATTATAAATAGTCCAGATATTAATACCACGTTATATAATCAAATTTTATTAAAAATAAATGCAAATGATGCATCAGAAGGGGAAAAATTAAGTGTATATAAACATCAAATGAAAATGTTTTGGAAGATACCAAATATTGATAAAACATTCATGGAAAATTATTTTAGAAAAGAAAAAGTTTTAACCAATTTACGTTATATTTTAGATAAAGATATGTCTAATTGTATGGATTATATTGATGATAATATTGATGAGAAGACAAAAATTATAAAAGAGATAATAAGTAAATTAGGTTTTGATTTAAATAATTTAGATACAATAGTTAATAAGGATGATTTTTATAAAGGTAGAAATGAACTATTTGAAAAAAGTGATTTCAGTAAAAAATATGAAAATGTGAGAATATTATTTGATAAACCAAAAGGAAAATTAACCAAATCATTAAATGGTTCGTTTTTGACTAAATTTATAAAAGGTTTTATTAATGAGTATGGATTAGAATTAGTTTGTAAGGAAAAATTTACAAGAATTAATAAAAAGCGAACAAGAATAAGTACATATAAATTACATGTTATTCCAATATACAATTCTTTTATTATTTAAAAAATATGGCACGCCTCCATTAGTTTAAATATATAATAATTACCTGAGGCGTGCCATATTTATATAAATATTATGTAAAATATACATAAAGAAATATACACATATATAACTATGGATAATTTACATAATATTCAAACTAATATATGTAATCATATAAACTCTAAAAAATATTCGGTTGTATTAAATGGTTTGATATATGTGTTAATTTATGATTGTAAAATTAATACAATAAATCAATTATTTGATATATTACTAGTACATTTACTTGAACAAACAAATGAACAGGGATATTTATATTGTTTATATAATGAAATGTTTAATTACTATGGTCCTAATGTATATAAAATTGGTTGTACCGTTGATTACGATAAACGAAAAAATTCGTATGTTACACCATACATAAAACGTTCAGAATATAAGTACATATCATCTGTAATTAAATATCATGAATTAGCCGAACAAATTCTGTTTAATGAAATGGAAGTATATAGAATAACACATAATAGGGAATTTTTTAATTGTGAATTATCAATTATTATTAATAAAATAAATTATGTTACACACAAAATGATTAATAATAATATTCTTCAATTATGCAAAGATTACAAAATTACAAATCCACTTATTACGACATTTATCAAAAATTTTAACGAATATATATCATATAATAGTAACAATTTAAATTTATTAAATATTCATGTTAATACTGTATCTCACTTTAATACAAAAATAAATGAAACTATAAATAAAAATGATATAGTACCATTACGAATATATAACTATTCCAAATTATTAAATCATATAGATTCCAAAAGTGACAAGAATGAATTATTACAAAAAATTATACAACAAAACAATTCATCTATAATTTATAATGAAAAATATGATTCTAAAACAACTGAAATAATTAATAATATACTTGATAAATTAGGATTTTCGTTATTTGACATGAATAAAATAATTAAAAGTGTAATATTTTATGATAATTATAAGAAATATTGTTTACAATATATTAAAAATAATTATAATGTAATCAAAAAAATTTTTAATAAAACTACGAAACTTGATTTTGATTTGACAGGATCATTTTTAACAAAATTTTTAAATAGTTTGTTAAATTATTATAATTTACGAATATTATGCATATCCAAATCAGTACGCAATAAAAATAAAGTAGAAAAAATCTCCAGTTTCAAGATAATATTAATGCATGAAATCTTTTGATAATTTATTTATTAATAACAAACGTGTTTGTTCATTATTAATTTTATTGATAATCTTCATTTCTTTCCCATAATTAATTATGTAATAATGTATTAATTTAGACACATATTTATTCAAAATTTTATTATTTGCTGAAGTATTATTTTTATTATTAATAATAAATACTTCTATTTTGTCGTATTCATCAATATATGGATTTAATATATTTTTATTGAACACGTATAATTCTTTAACAAACCATTCTATTGACATTTATATTTATGTATCTGTATCTGTATTTAAATATACATTTGATAAATCAATTTTTCTGGTAATGATTAACATATTATATATAAATAATAACATTAGTTATATAACATATAATTATATAGTTTTATAAATTATTACTCGTAATCATTAATTATATTAAATAAATTGTCATAATTAGTGAATTCTTTATAATATATATTTGGATCATTTGGAGCATTAAGACCTTCAATTATCATTTGTTTGTAATATTCATATCCGAAACATCCATATTTCCCTTTATTTTTCTCATAAAATTCTTTGCAACACTTACTTAATTCAGTCCAAGACAAATATTGTTTTTTATCAATACTAAATAACCATTTATATTCAACATTATAATATTCATCTAATTCATCACTTGTTGGTATTCCTTTATCTTTAGCAAATATATCATATAATTCTTTAGTATCAATTGATTTTTCTTTGCTAACCATTCTTTGAATATTCACTTTTTCAATCAGATTTTTGATATCCTTCAATTCTAAAATTTTATGACCTAACCAATCAGTCCAATTAACCCAACCTAAAGTTTTATATATAATATCTGGATTTGATGGAATATTAAAATACGTTGTACGTTCATTACACCATGTTTTATAATTCTTAATACTTTTAATATTTAAAGACCTTATTACGTTTTTTGCTTTTTCAAATGTTTCGGGACTAATTTTGTTTAAATCTTTTACTGTATTAATTATTGGATTCATATCAATAGTATTTTCAAAATTTATAATATCCTTTTTCGCCCCAACTTCATCAATAGTGTTATTACTGAAATCATAATTAGCGAAATATTGAACGATTCTATCATCTTCATATGCCATTGCTCTTAGAATAATTCTGATATTATTAAATTCTCTTTTAACATTTATAATATCTTTATTTTTATCAACAAGCATTGGTAATAATACATATGCTTTGTCTTTTCCTTGTAACAATCTAAGACATCTGCCAATAAATTGTATAATATCAATTGTACTATCAATATCATCAATAATTACTGCTGTATCAATTTCTGGAATGTCAACACCTTCACTTAAAACTTTTGCTTGACAAATAATAGATAATGATGACCGTTTGAATTTATTGATAATATTTTTTCTTGTTTGCATACTTGCATTGCCATCAAGTGTAAATATTTCAACATCAATATCATTTAACACTTCAGTTAATATTTTTGAAAAAATTTTTGCATTATCAATTAAATTATGTTTTGTGATTATGTGTTTTGGATTATATTTTTCAATAAATTTTTTGATAATCATCGCTTTTCCATAATATTCTATAATTTTGTTAAATTTATATACTTGTTTTAATTCTTTTCTTTTGTTTTCATCAACCAAACTATTAATATCATCCTGATGTACAACAACTTCATAATTACATAATGCATTTTCGTTTATTGCTTGTCTAATTGACATTCTATGAATTAATTTACCGTATAATGTTTCATTGTCCATACTCATTTCATCTTCGATATCATCATCTTTAATATTACATATCTTTTCTGTTGCTGTTAAAAATATTTTTTTCGCTTCATTATGATTTTTAACATAATTATTAAATCCGGTTTCATTTTCATTTTGCACTGTTGTTTTATGCGATTCATCACATACAATAAAATCAAATTGAAACTCATTTAATGCCATTGAACTTTGATAAGTTGAAAAAATAATAAATTGTGGCGTAGTATTATAAAATTTTTTAATAACTGCTTTATCATCTTGATGCACTAAATTTTTTTTGAACATATTAATTGTATCGGTATCAAATAATTTTTCATTTAATTTAATATCTGAACCAACAAATAAATGTTTTAATTCTTTTCCCTCTTCTAACGATTGAGACAAAAATACATCACCAACTTGACTTAATAAATATAAACTAGGAACTAAAAATAATACCTTTTTATAATTCATCATACTGATTAACCAATACGAAATTAATGTTTTACCTGAACCACATGGTAATATTAATTTTCCTTTTTGATTCAACTCGTAATACTTTTTCAGTTTATTTAAAATTTCTTGTTGATATAATCTTGGAGCTTTTGCTTTGAAATTACCTTTAATTTTATCCTCCAAATTGATAACATCAAAATCTTGACTGTTTGGTCTGTTTGTCAAATCAAATTTATAAAAATCAATAACTTCATAATTAATATTTTGCTTTTTAAAATAGTCTTCTAACATTTCTGGTGTTAAACTAGGATGATAAAATTCAATACCTGCTTTTGGTTGTCCGGTTCTTCTATATTTTGCAAAAACAATTTTAATTTTATTATCTAATGCATAACAATTATAATCAACTTTGTATAATCTATGTACATTTGGGGCATTATAATGATGCGTATTGTATGTTGTAAATCGTGAAACTGGATGCTGGGTTGAACCAATTTTAATTGCTTGAAAATCATCGTCATTGAAATCTCTTTCACTATTTATGTAATAAATATAATTCTCCATTTTATATTTAATATTAATAAATAAAGGATATTATAATTCTAATTCAATTTTTCTATTTAATCAGAACATATATTATTTAATATTCTAATAATATTATGAATTATATCCATAAATATCATTTAATAGTCTTTCACATACTTCATTTATTAAAGATTTAGTTATAATACTTTTGTCGATACAATATTTATCGCCATATCTTTCTACATATTCTAAAGCAACTTCTTCAATCAATTGTTTTAGTTTGGATTTATCTTGTTTATATATATGTTCATCGTTTTTAATCTTATCAGAATACAATTTAATTATTTCATTGTATTTATTCAAAAAGGGATTCTCTATATTTGGTATAAAAACATGTAATTGATTCTCAAACCAAGTTCTATTAATTTCTTTTTGCATATTATATTTACTATGTAATATGTTTTAGTCTGATAAACTTTATAAATCAATTTTTTCTAGGATAGACCTAACAATCAAGAATTTAATCAAATAACATCGCAAAATTATAATGATAAAATCAATATCTCAAGTGATTTAATGAAAAATATTATTAAAGCTTTTAGATATAGAGGTCAAACCTTTGAAACAACTAGAATTAATTTAACCAGTTTTTATATGTCAAAAATGAAACAATTATTAGGCGATTGTATTATAACAAAAAATAATAATAAAACAATTACAGTTGACAATAATGGTACAATATTCCATAAAAAGTATTCGATCAATACATGGAACGATGACATAATAAAATTATATGATTCAATTTGCGATATCCCGAAATATTATAATCAATACCTTAAGAATAATAAAGAGTATATGTTTAATGATGATAAAATGGTTCAGAAAGATGGATTTAACGTGTCGACCAAACCTGTTGAAACATCTTCTAAAACCAATAAATTATCACTAAATATATTAGATTAATTTACTACTTAACTTATAGCATATTATTGTATATAAGTTTATCTTTTAAGTCTTTTTTTGAATTATTCCGGATGAATATCTGGTTGATTATATCTTATACATAGATTTTTTAATTTATTAATTCCGCAATAATAAACAAATTGAAGAATAAGAATGTATAAAGAAATGGGAGTAATAAGTTAATCTACATCTGAAATTTCAGGTTTACAGTCTTCAATGAAACCTTTAGCTACTTCAACGACTTCATTCTTTGGATCAACCTCAACCAACCGATTGTGTACAATTGCCGAAACATCAGCCAAAAGCGCATAACCGTATGATTTATTCTTTATGCCTTCTTCATTGCAGATACACTTTGCAATCATCTCATCATCTTGTCTTTGAATAAACTTCAAAAACTCGTTGAATTTTTCAGGAGTATCAATCTGTTTTAGATCAACGGTTGAAGCTTGGTCGATGACTTTTTTGGAGAAATTATTTTGAGGGTATTTTTGGGTCAGATTGATAGTCCCGTA
>Ga0154020_10006027_pt1 | contig 14213 bp, 6 predicted proteins | sample Klosneuvirus_201_FD_109709 | JGI IMG/M metagenome (GOLD analysis project Ga0154020, IMG submission 109709) | Active sludge microbial communities from wastewater, Klosterneuburg, Austria - Klosneuvirus_20160825_MG | ecosystem: Engineered > WWTP > Aerobic digester > Activated sludge | place...
CACCGAGTCGCAGCCAAACTGATTTTGGAAGGTTTGCACGGATGTGCCCACCTGGGCCGGGTCGCAGGTCGTGGCCGCTATACTCAGCGTGTTGCCGGGCAGGAGCGTGGTTGTGGTGGTCAAAATGGTATCGCAGCCGAACTGGCTTTGCAGGGTGTCCACACTCATGCCCACCAGCGTTGGATCGCAGGTAGTTTCGTAAATGTCAAGGGAAATGGCAGGCTGCAAGGTCACTGTCGTGGTCACCACCGAATCGCAACCGTGTTGGTTGGACAGGGATTGCACAAAAACGCCTGCATTGGCGACCTGGCAGGTTACGTCGGAAAGGAATATCGAGTCGGCAATATTCGGCACCGCAACGATTTGCGTAGTGGTGTCGGCAGTTTGGAACGTCGTGTTCCGTACGATCAGCGTGACGGGGTAAGAACCGGGGCCGGGGGAGATAAAAACCGGGTTTTTCGCTGTACTGCTCCCGACGCCTGGGAAAAGCCATTGGTATTGGATATCCGGCCCCGCAGTGGAGGTGTTTTGAAATAAAACCGAATCGCACCCTGCTACGTACGCAAAGTCGGCAAACGGCTGCACGGGATTGATCGGGATGCAGTTCTGATCCACACTCACCACGGACGTAATACGCAGCCCCAGGACGGCATCCGTGTTTTGCGGGGAAACCAACTGGATGTAGTAGTCGCCCGCCGTCAGGCAGTTCAGGGTAAATATGGTGCCTCCGTCGGCGTTACAGGGACCCGGTGCAAGCAAGGGACAAGAGCCATACAAAAGGCGGTAGCTCAGCAGGCTCGCAGTGACATTGGCGGGCAGGTTCAACTGGAAGGTGACGTTTAGTTTTTCGTTGCCGGTGATGGTGATCTTGAACCAGGTGGATTTGTGTCCCGTCGGTCCGTCCAGACAGCCCATTGCGGAGCCGTTTTCGCCATAGCCCTCGCCGATGGTGTGGCACTCGACATCGGCGCCGGCGTTGAAAACGCCTGCCGCCGGCACATCAATTGTTACAGCAGTAGTGCAAAAATCGCCCAGGCTTTCCACGATCCAGATGTACGGGCGGTAGGGCGTGTGGATGTCCAAACTGCCGGAATTGGTGTTGAAACAATCTTCAAAAAACAAATAATACACGCCGGGGCTGACACAGCCTTCCTCCCAGTAATACCCGGTCGGGTTTTGCGGGTCAAATTTGGAATAGGTGCTTGTATTTATCTCTACGAGTGCGGCCGGGTTTCCAGTGGTGATTTCCCGGTACAAGTGCGTGCCCCATGTGAAGGTGCCCAAGGTGGCGGGACTCAGGTTTTTGTCGAGGGCGTACCGAAGTTTTCCCGTCGTACCCACCTCAATTTTATACCAAACCGAACGCGTGTAGCAGGAGTTGGTGTACGGGTCGTCGGGTGAGCGGGTGGCGCAGTTGAGCACAAAAGGCGCCCCGATGTACGTACCCGCCCCTAACGGCGGAGTCGGCGTGTAAGGCGGCCCGGTTTCCTGTAAATTATTGATCACGTTGGCGTTGGGGAACAGGTCGTAGAGCGCCTGCACCGTCGGTTTCTCGTCATACAGGATAGACACCGCCACAGGTACGTTGGGCAGCATATCGCGCATTGTCAGCACGAGGTAGTAGCGCACGGTGTCGCGCAAGCAGCCGTTTTTGGAAAAGGACAATGTTTTGGAGTGCCCGGAACCCGGTATGGTGAAATTTTTTGTCACCACCGTCAGGCCGTCGGCCAGCGTCGAATCCAATCCGCCATTGGTTTTCAGCACAGAAAACGGAATGCTGCCGTTCACGTCGCTTTCGTACACGACCATAGCCGGATACTCGCTACTCAGCGTCGGCAGGTCGAGCCGTACCTGTGCGTTGCCGGAGCCTGTGAGCACGAACGTCATCCAGAGGTTGCGCCAGGTTTCCTTTTGGGTGCTGAAAGTCGGTGCCGGCACATTGTCGGTGAACAGCACGTATGGGTACAAGGGATTGTACACGTTCGGGTTGAAATCTACTCCGGACGGGCGGCCCTCCGGCGGGTCGGTTGTTTTGGCGCCGGTAGTGCAAAAAAATATGTCATGGCTCGGCGCCAGGGTGGATGGAAAAACTGGATGAGAATCACTTATCCTGCCGTTGCGCCAGGTACTGTCTCCCGGCATACGGTCGAAATCGTAGGCTAAGGCGGCATGGTCGAATCGGGAATGTCCCGCTCGCTCCACGTACAGCCGGGGGGAAACTGCCTGGGTCAGGGGAACGTAGTCGGCAAAAACAACCAAGGTATAGGTTCCCGGTTGCAGGTTACATAATTGTTTGTGTTGCGTGGTTGCACACGGATATACCGGAGTGGCCGTCAGCATCCTGGCCGAATCGGTGCGCACATCGAAATCGAACACTTCCGTATGGTATTGGGTCGGCACATTCAGAATGGCCACAAAGGATGGTTCGGTAATGCGGAAAACATAGTAGGCAAACCGGTTTTGCCCCGTAGAACATGGTAGAATCGGGTGTATGGAGAACGGGGTGTCGGGAAAGCAAGCAAAGGTGTCGGTGGCGAGGATGTAGGTCGTGTCGGTAGAGGCGGCCCAATCGTTGGTCAATGCCGTTTTCCAGTTGGTGATCCCGGCGTCGTAGGCTTTCCAGGGGCGGTTGTAGCGGCCTCGGGAATCCTGTCTGCTGCTGATCATTACTTGTGCCAATTTACCCACATCGCCCTTGGATCCGTTGTTGTAGATCGGGTTGTCGTAACCGGGGCCGAATCCATAAGAAATCAGTGTATACCACCCCGGTTGAAAAACGGTACAATCATCCTTGAAAACACCCGAAAAACACCCGGGAACAAGTACTGCACTCAGGGTCGCTGCCGGGTCACTGGCCCTGCCCTTAAACAGCCGCAGCCAGCCTGTGGCGCCCGGTGCATTTTGAATATCCAGTACCCGCGGTTCACTGATGTAAAACTCCCGGTAGATCATTTTGGTAGCACTTGCGCATGGCAATGAGCCGGCAATCGTTGCCGGATTATTGAGACAGGAAAAATAATCCGGCCCGCTGGTGTATGTGTTCAACGCCGTGATGTCTCCCAAATTCTCGGCCAGAGCACGGGAGAAATATAGTGTTTGATGTGGCTGGAACGCCGCTTTCGGCTGGTCGCCGTAGTTGATCTGGGTGGTATCGCCAAAACCAACAAGGGCGTAGGTATCGCGCACGGCGCAGAAACAAAAACTGTCAATTGGAGAAAACGGGCTGGAATCCGTGTTCGGGATGCAGCCCGACAGCGTTTGGGCGCCTGTGACAAATTCGCCGGCAAGGTGCGCATTTTGGGTATTGGCCAAGGCGTGCAACGACGACGAAAAAATCCGGTAGCGGATGGCCGGCGGGTTGGCAATGTTTCCGCCGGTGAAATTCACCGCCAGGTCGTACAGCATTACGGCGCCACTGTCGGGCTGGCCGCCGGGGCCGTCGCCGATCTGCCATTCGCGAACCATCATTTTTTCGCGGTTGTAGCACACCGACCCCGCCGGAAGCACCGTATTGTCGCAGCCGAACAGACCGGGTTGGGTGTTATACTGCTGGAAGGGAAGTAGCGCTGAAAAGCCGTTCAGGAAGTCCACGTCGCCGGGCTGACGCAGCGAAAAGTCGGTTTGCTGTCGGGTGGTTTGCACCGTGATGTTTATGGTGAATGGCAGCCCGAGGTGGCCATAGTCCCAAGCGTTTTCCCAGTAGGTGTTGGCCGTGTTTTGCCAGGAGGCGGACACGCTACCAAGCACTTGCAGCGTGTACTTGCCGGCAGGTAAACATTTCGTTTCCCAGGTTTTTTGTTGAAACTGCCCAACGAGGTCCGCCACCGGGTCCAGCGCATTGCAGGCATCGGTTGGCTCTCCTGCGAACAGGCGCACCAGCGGGTAGTAATTATTGCTGAAATTGGTTTGGAAGTTCAGCGTAACATTGGCCGGCATGCTCAACTCGAAGGTGGCAAAGGTGGCGATGTCGAAATGGCGGCTATTGAAATCCACCCCTGTGGCCGGGTTCACAGCCCCGCAGTCGTTGAGCGCCATGCGGCCGTTGCAGGAAAAATTGTCGGAAAAATTGGTGGTGGCGCCTGCTCCCATATTTTGTGGCAATACCCCGAGCTTGTTCGACGGGGCAGGGATCTGGCTGATGAGCGGCCTGGGTGCAGCTGTAGGGTTGGCGCCCCGACGATCCAGCAACACCGTTATGTTCCCGTTGCCAACGTCTATGCCGAAATCCTGTGGGAAAATCAATTCAAAACTATACCAGGTATTGGGCTTGAGCAGGCAAGGATGCTCGATCTCGCGCACCGAGGAGCTTGTTTTTTCCAAAAAACCGCAGTCGTACACCACCGGCAGGCCGAGCGGCACCGTACCGCTGCGGCAGTCGCCTTCAAACAAACGATATGCGATGGTATCGGGCAATCCGCTCCCTTTTGTGACCCGGATACGGAACAGGTCCGTCACCGGGTTGGTAAACCGAAAAACAAACCAGGCCGATTTGTTGTAGCGCGTCGGGTTGGACACGGGCAGGCAGGGGTACTCCTCAGGCCCGTCTATGCTGTGGCATGCGATGTCCAGCGATTTAGCGCTGGTGGTGGTGATCGTGCCAAAACTATAGGCCTCTGCCGGCAGGTCGAACTCGGGGACATTGGCGGTATTGCTTTCCTGCAGGTTGAGGATCAGGTAAATCGTTTTCGTAGCCGGCTTGTTCACAAGCACCTGGATGCGATAAAGCCCCGACCCGACGCAGGGGTGTTCCACATAGCCAAGTTTATCAATTGCCGACAAATTCAAGTCCAGGTTGGACAAGTTCGGCAGGCAAACACCGTCCTTGTACACGGCCATAGCAACACTGTCGTTCGTGCCGGGCGGAATGTCGCCGAACGTGATGCGCACTGTGCGGTTCGTAGGCAAGAAAAACTCAAACCAAACCGACACGGGCTTCGACGGCGTGATGTTGGGCGGCAAGGCCTCACCCGGCTCCATCGTGGCCATATTCATCGCCACCGTATCGGAAAAAAAATTGCCAAGTGCAAAGCCGCCGTTCGGAATGGCGATGACCGAAGCATTTGCGCAGTTATCGTTGAGCGGAGCCTGAAAAGCCTGCGCAACGGATAGTTGCAGGAAAAAAAGCACAGGGAGAAGTAATGGACGCAGCATGATCAACCATTTTATGCGGTTCGAAAAAATGGATAGGCACAGCAATCTACTCCCGATCTCAAAAGATGCTTCTTGAAAGGCAGGATGTCCGGATTGCGCACTGGCAACAAATACCAGCAGATCAGCTTTTGTCAACTCAAAAGTCCAAATTAAATCAGAGAACGACTAATAAACATTGGAACAATACCCGCTAACCAGAAACCTTCAAACCGGAAACCTTCAAACCCGCCGGTCGAATTACCTTTGCACCCATGCAACACACCACGGACATGGAAGCGCTCAGTAAACTCGTGCACGACGAGAGCGCATTTCTGGAAAAACTCAAAGCGGCCACGTCACAAGTGATCGTCGGCCAGCAATACATGATGGACCGGCTGTTGATCGGGCTGCTTACCAAAGGACACATCCTGCTCGAAGGTATGCCGGGGCTGGCCAAGACCCTGGCGATTAAAACGCTCGCGCAAGCCGTGGATGCCCGCTTCAGCCGCATCCAGTTCACGCCCGACCTGCTGCCCGCCGACGTGGTAGGCACCATGATCTACAACCCGGCCAAAGCCGAATTCACGGTCCGGCGCGGACCCATCTTCGCCAACTTCGTGCTCGCCGACGAGATCAACCGGGCCCCTGCCAAGGTACAGAGCGCCCTGCTGGAAGCCATGCAGGAGCGGCAGGTGACCATCGGCACCGAGACGTTCAAACTGGAAGAACCTTTTTTGGTGCTCGCCACCCAGAACCCTATCGAGCAGGAAGGCACCTACCCGCTGCCGGAAGCACAGGTAGACCGATTCCTGCTGAAGGTAAAAATCGAATACCCGTCGCAGGACGAAGAGCGGCATATCATTCGCCGCAACCTGAACGGTATAGCACTGGATATAAAACCTGTGATCCCCGTCGAAATGCTGCTGAAAGCCAGAAACGCTGTGACCAAGGTTTTCCTCAGCGAAAAAATCGAACAGTACATCCTCGATATCATCTTTGCCACCCGCGAGCCGGAACGCTTCGGATTGCAGGAACTGGCTCCGCTTATCACGTATGGCGCCTCGCCCCGGGCAAGTATCGCGCTGGCTCAATCAGCCCGGGCACTGGCTTTCATCAACCGCCGCGCGTATGTTACCCCCGACGATGTGCGTGCCATCTGCCCCGATGTGCTGCGCCACCGCCTCGGCCTCACCTACGAAGCGGAAGCCGAAAACATCAGCCAGGAGGATATCGTCAGCAAAATATTGAAAACCATCGCCATACCTTGATAAGGTTTGAGGGTTTGAGGGTTTCTGGTTAGAAGGTTTCTGGTTGGGCAGTTTTCGCAACCAGAAACCTTCTAACCAGAAACCTTCTAACCAGAAACCCTCAAACCAGTAACCTCAGTTTATGTCTGCCACCACAAAATTCTACACCCTGCGCGTGCGTGATTTGCGGCGCGAAACTGCCGATACCGTTTCAGTCGCCTTCGAGGTGCCGGACGACCTGCGCGACCTTTTTCAATTTGTCCAGGGGCAATACCTCACCCTGCGCACGGTTATTGACGGCTCGGACCAGCGCCGCTCCTATTCGATCTGCTCGGCCCCGCACGAAAACGACCTGCGCGTGGCCATAAAAAAAGTACCCGGCGGGGTGTTCAGCACTTTTGCAAATGAACGCCTGCAGGTCGGGGACGAACTGCGGGTGATGCCCCCCCAGGGCCGGTTTTTCACCGAACTGAGCCCCGGAAATAAGAACCTGTACGTCGCGTTTGCCGCGGGCAGCGGCATTACGCCCGTGGTTTCCATCCTGAAAAGCGTGCTGCACACGGAACCGCTCAGCCGGTTTTTGCTTTTTTACGGAAACCGGGGCTTCGACCATATCATTTTTCGCGAACAACTGGAAGAACTCAAAAACCGCTACCCCGACCGCCTGGCCGTGTACCATGTCCTGAGCCGGGAATCCCTCGGCGCCGAGATCTTCCACGGCCGCCTGAACGGCGAAAAATGCCGTGCATACGCGCGCATCCTGTTCCGCCCGGAAGAGGTAGACGCCTACTTCCTTTGCGGGCCGGAGGACTTGATTTTTGACGTAAAAAACGTGCTGGAAGAGCAGGCCGTACCTGCCGGAAAAATTCACTACGAACTTTTTACCACGCCGGGAGCAGCCCGAAAAGTCGCCGCCGCCGATGTAGCACGTGCGTCGGATGCCTTCGATGCCTCCATTACGGTGATCCAGGACGGGATGCAATTCGATTTTCATCTCCAGTCCGACGGCAGCACTTTGCTGGACGCCGCCATGCGTGCCGGCGCCGACCTGCCGTTTTCGTGCAAAGGCGGCGTGTGCAGCACCTGCAAAGCCAAAATACTGGAAGGAGAAGTCGCCATGGAGCTCTGTTATGGCCTGGAACCCGACGAGGTGGAAGCCGGGTACGTGCTTACCTGCCAGTCGCACCCGAAAAGCAAACGTGTGGTGGTGAGTTTTGATGCCTAGACCACCTGTTTATGTGTCCCGGAACTCCGTTCCGGGTAGGGAAATCGACTATCAGAACCCCCGGAACGGAGTTTCTGGACAACACCCGGAACGGAGTTCCGGGGCATATGAAAAAACATGAGCCGCCCAAATGAATGGAACGGCTCATGCTTTTACTGCTGTTTATTGTTTTCTGACTATGTGTCGCTTGAGTCTTAGTCGAGCGATTGGTTGGCCATGTTTGCGCTGTTTACCATTTGCTGGTATTCCTGCGGAGTTAAGTTGTCCATGCAGAAGTTAATCGGGTTGATCGGTTTGCCCTTGAAGTGTATTTCATAGTGCAGGTGCGGGGCGGTGGACAGCCCTGTATCGCCGACTTCTCCGAGTTTTTGGCCTTTTTTGACGCGTTCTCCCTTGCGGACGGACATTTTGTTCATGTGGGCATACCAGGTTTCGTAGCCGTATCCGTGGCTGATGCGCACACAATTTCCATATCCGTGGTGCCAGCCCGCTTCTACGATCACGCCGTCGCCGGTAGACTGGATGGCGGTACCGACACGTGCCGGGAAGTCAACCCCTTCGTGGAATTTTTTGATTTTGTACACCGGGTGGATGCGGTAGCCAAAGCCTGAGAGGATGTTCATGCTTTTTTGCAGTTTGTCTTCCCGAACGGGTTTGACGCTCGGGATGCTGGCCAGCATTTTTTGCTGGCTGTTGGCCAATTCCTGAATGGTGTCGAGTGATTTGCTTTGAAGCGAAAGTTGGCGGCTGAGGGCGTCAATTTGCTCCACGGTGGCGCGGATGGCTTTGCCGCCGTATTTAAACGCCTTAAGTTCCGGATGGGCTTCGTGGCCCCCGATACCGCCGTGCCAGACATCGGCATCAATCGGATCCATCCCGAATACGGCGCGGTGCACGCCGGCATCCCGCTCTTGAAGGTTATGGAGCACCTGAGACATGGTGCTGATCTGCTCGTTCAACTGGCTGTATTTTCCCTCCATCTGCTCAATCTCGCGGAGCAATTCCTTTTCCCGTGGTGAAGGGAAATAGGTGTACAAAAGCGCAAGCAAGGCAAAGGATGTAACCAAAACCACGGAAAAAAATCCGAATGCTTGCAAAATTTTGGTTTTGAAGGGAACTACGACTTTCTCGTACGTGAGGGTGTGAATGTTGTAAACAAACTTTTCTTTCCTGCCCATACATTAGCTGTTTACCCAAGTCATCGGAACCGATTCGGAGCGCACGAGGCGCCTGGTTAGAATCAGTTTTGCGGACAACGGCGGATTATTAGGTTGTTTTTGTGCGGTTGGTGTCAAGGGGTGTGCGGTGCTGTCCGAAAGCGATACTTGAGCGTGTTAAACCGTTTGGCTCCTGCGCCAAGCGACGCACAAAAGTATCAAAGGGAACGATACTGGCAAAACAATTTGTCAAAAAATACAATTTGTGCGGTTTATCAGACATAAAAAGCTGATTTTGTTTCCTTTTTGCGGGAGTTTTGGTTGGCTAATATAGCTTGGTATTCAGTAAAATATCCCCGGGAAACGGTTCGATTTCGAAAAAAACCGGCTGCGAAGAAACAACTATTGGCAGAAGGCCAAGCCTCTCCCGGCAGTTTTAACATTTTTTAGCCTTTTCAATGGTAAACCCTGGCGGGAGATATGTGGCTATGCCTGTTGAAATCCTACCTTTGTCCCGCTTTAACCAAATTCAACAAAATACCGGGATTGAGTAAGGTCCAACAGACTCGAAACTCGAAACTCGAAACTCAAAACTGCGAATATGGCGCGTGTAGAACTTGTGATGCCCAAAATGGGCGAAAGCATCATGGAAGCCACCATCCTGAAGTGGCGCAAACAACCGGGCGACCGGGTCGAACTCGACGAGCCGGTACTCGACATTGCCACCGACAAGGTGGACAGCGAGGTGCCTTCCCCGGTGGAGGGCGTGTTGGCGGAACTCCTGTTCAAGGAAAACGACGTGGTGCCGATCAACACCCCCATCGCGATCATCGAAACGGAAGCCTCCGCCGCTCAACCGGCTGCTTCGCCGGCTGTCAGCCAACCTTCCTCAAACGGCAACGGCACACAATCCGCTCCGGAACCTGCCGCCGCTGCACAGGTACCGTTCGTGCCTGCCGTAGCTGCCGAAACGCCCGGAAAGTCCGGCGCCTCGGGCCGGTTTTACTCGCCCCTGGTGCGCACTATCGCCAAACAAGAGGGCATCGCCCAGACCGAACTCGACGCCATCGCCGGCTCCGGACAGGAAGGCCGCGTCACCAAAAAGGATATCCTCGCGTACGTGGATAACCGCTCGGCAGCGCCCGCCAAACCACCACAACCCGTTGTGCAACCCGCCGCTCCGGCGCCTGCTCCGGCCGCTCCGGCAGTCTCCGTTTCCGGAAACATGGAAATTGTGGAAATGGACCGCATGCGCAAACTCATTGCCGACCACATGGTGATGAGCAAGCATACCAGCGCACACGTCACGTCCTTCGTGGAAGCCGACGTGACCAACCTCGTCAACTGGCGCAACCGCATCAAGGATTCCTTCAAGAAAAAATACGGCGAGAACATCACGTTCACACCCATCTTCGTGGAAGCGGTGGCCCGCGCCATCCGCGATTTCCCGATGATCAACATCTCGGTGGACGGCACGCGGCTCATCGTCAAAAAAGACATCAATATCGGTATGGCTGCGGCCCTGCCCACGGGCAACCTCATCGTTCCGGTAATCAGAAACGCCGACTTCCTCAATCTTGTGGGCCTCACCAAGCAGGTAAACGACCTGGCCAACCGCGCGCGCCTCGGCCAACTCAAGCCCGACGAAATTCAGGGCGGCACCTTCACCCTGACCAACGTGGGCACCTTCGGCAACGTTATGGGCACGCCCATTATCAACCAGCCTCAGGTAGCCATCATGGCCACCGGCGCCATCCGCAAAAAACCGGCTGTACTCGAGACGGAATACGGCGATGTCATTGCCATAAGGCAAATGATGTTTCTGTCCATGTCGTACGACCACCGCGTGGTGGACGGCATGCTGGGCGGGTCGTTCATCCGTCGTGTAGCCGACTACCTCGAGCAGTTCGACCCGAACCGTGACATCTAGGAACCGCCTCGAATCACTCGTTCAGAGCTGGTGGCTGCAAGCTGTCCTTCTGGTCGTGCTGGTGCTCAGCATCCAGCGGTTGAACATATTGCCTGTGTGGGTTTCCTGGGTCGGGATGATCCTGTACGCGCCCTTGCTGATCCTCAAAAGCATGGAACGCGCACGCGCTTTCCGGCCGCCCACGACCAAGGTGCTGGCACTCTTTCTGATCGCGACCGTTGGGCTTTTGGCCGTGCACAGCATTTCGGGCCTGTTGTTCGGACACCCGTTTTTGCCAATCGGCACCTTTTACCTGTTGGCGTACTTTACGCTGGTGGTGGATATTTCCGAACACACGTTCCTGAAGTTTTACCAAAACATGCACCCGTCGCTGGCCTTCGTCAGCACCTTTTTCGGAATCATCATCGTGGGTACAGGCATGTTGATGCTGCCCGATGCGACCCGGAACGGCATTTCGCTCATAGACGCGCTGTTCACGTCCACGAGCGCTGTATGCGTGACCGGCCTGGCGGTGCTGGACACAGGCAAGGATTTCACCTTTCTGGGACAATGCATCATCCTGTTTTTGATTCAGGCGGGCGGTATCGGTATCCTCACGTTCACCAACCTGTTCGGCCTGCTGTTCCGGGGGGATAAATCGTTCAAGGACATTATTTTTCTGACCGATCTCATCAGCTCGGGCAACTTGCGCACGACGTTTCGAAGCCTGGTCAAGATAATCGGGTTTGTGTTTTTGGTGGAGGCCGTCGGGGTTTTGTTCATCTATTTGGCCTCGCCACAGACCGACCTTTTTTTCGCCGTCTTCCATGCCGTGTCGGCCTTTTGCAACGCGGGATTTTCCACCCTGACCAACTCGCTCTACGAGGGCGATTTCCGGTTCAACTACGCCTTGCAGATCATCATCGCCGGCCTGATCATTGCGGGAGGCATCGGGTACCATGTGTTTTTCAACGTATTCGCGGTGCTGCGATTCCGCGTGCACCGACTGCTGCACCAGGCTATACCACCGGTGGTTCCCAAACCCAAAAAACTGTTGGTCAAATGGGACATCAATACCACCCTCGTGTGGCGCACAACGCTGATCTTGCTGGGAGCGGGCTGGCTTCTGTTTTTCGTGTTCGAATACCACAACACTATGGCGGAACACGATTTGTGGGGCAAAATCGTAACTGCTTTTTTCGGTTCCGTAACGCCACGAACGGCAGGTTTCAATACGGTGGACATGTCGGCGCTGCTCCACCCGACGATCATGGTGTACCTGTTGCTCATGTGGATCGGCGCTTCGCCCGGCTCCACCGGCGGCGGTATCAAGACCACCGTGTTTGCCATTGCCACACTCAACCTGATCAACCAAATTCGCGGACGCGACCAGCTGGTGTTCAAATGGCAAACCATATCGAACGCCGTCATCTCCCGTGCCACCACGATTATCAGCCTCTCGCTGATTGCCCTCGGCTTGTCCACCACGCTGATCATTTCCATGCAACCCGACCTGCCCGTCCTGTCTGTCGCGTTCGAGTGCTTTTCGGCGTATGCCACCGTGGGACTTTCGATCGGCCTGACGGCCAAACTGAGCACGGCAAGCAAGACTATCGTGGTCATCCTGATGTTTCTGGGGCGCGTCAGTTTTCTGACTTTTTTAATCGCCCTGTTTGCCTCCATAAACAAGCGTACCAGTGCCGGCAAAATGATTTTCCCGGAAAACAATATTACGGTTAATTGAAAGTGTTTTGGTGTTTTGGTTCTGGAGTGTTTTGGTGTTTTAGTGTTTTGGTGTTTTAGTACGCGGCACCACTAAAACACCAAAACACTAAAACACTAAAACACTCAAAAAACACTAAAACACGCTAAAAAAAATGAAATTCGTCATCATCGGTTTGGGTAATTTCGGCGCCAGCCTTGGCAAACACCTCATCGCGGAAGGCCACGAGGTCATCGGTGTGGACAACAACTCGGAGCACACCTCGCAACTGCAGGAGCACCTGACATACGTGGTGTGCACGGACACCACCGAGGAACAAAACATCACGCAACTGCCTATTGACGAGGCCGACTTCGCTGTGGTAAGTATCGGTGAGGACGTGGGCGCTTCGCTCACCACAGTGGCGCTCGTCAAGCGCCATTATCCCGAAACCAGAATCATCGCGCGGGGCATCTCGTACATCCACCAGGCCATTCTGGAAACGATGAACGTACATGAGATTATCAACCCCGAAGAGGCGTATGCCGGTCAAATGGCTGAACGCTTCTCGATGAAAGGCAGCCTCCTGGCGCTGCCCCTCGACGACCAGTACGAAATCATCGAAGTGGAAGCCCCCAAGGCGTTTCACGACCAGAAACTCGCCAACATCAACCTGGCCGACTACGGCACTATGTCCTTAGTGACCATCCTGCGCCGCGAAGAAAAAACCAACTTCCTCGGCAAAACCACCGTCGCCAAAAAAGCCCTCGGCATGGTTTCCGCCGACACCGTCATCCGCCCGGGCGATGTGCTGGTGCTCTTCGGAAAGTTTGACGACCTCCAGGATTTGTGCAACGCGAAGTGATGAACGATTTACGATTTGGGATTTACGATTTACAATTGCCCGGCGTGCGGTAACCCCACCCCCAGCCCCTCCCCCGGCGGGGAGGGGGGCCACACCCCGCTTCGCTTGAAATTTTCCGGATTAGATTGCATTGGCAGCCCAACAGGGGAATTTTAGATTTAGTGACTATCCACATTTAGGAAACAACCGATGTTTTCCGCTCGCGAGTTGGGCGGGGACAAGCCCCGCCCCTACCGGTCTGTATGGATAATTTAGGCGGATTTAAGCCTTTTGTGTCGTACGGGCGGGGCTTGTCCCCGCCCAACTCGCGAGCGGAAAGATGAACGATGCGAACAAGATCAGGCTGCAAACAGGGCTTGTTTCCTAAATTCGGATAGTCAGTTTAGCCTTTTTGAGATCAAGCCCCCCTCCTCTCCGGGGGAGAGCCTGTCCCGTACTTTAGTCGGGAGGCTGGGGGGAGGGGTTACCGCACGACCCGCATCCGGAAATCCAGCGTGGAAAATCCGCTCGCCTCGAAGTGTTCGATCCGGAGGGTATGCTTGCCGCCGAGTTGGACTTCGATTTCGTCCACGGCGGGTTCGTGTATGTCCCAGTGGTCTATCAGGCGCTTGCCGTCGAGGTATAACCGGGCGCCGTCGTCGGAGCTCAGTTCGATGGCGTATTGGCCCGGCTCGATGTCGAAAGTGGTGGTGGAAATGGTAACAAAATTATCGGCCTGCACCCCCTCGGCTGGGCTGCCCCACCACGCGAAATACAGGTCGCGCACGGTCTTTTCCACCGCCGGCGTTTGGCCCACCGCCTCGCCCAAGGGCAAGGGGGCTTTTTCCCAGGATCGAATCACTTCCCCGAGGGCATCCGGGAGGTTGAAAAACTGCAGCTTCCAGTCGAATTTTTTTTCAAAACGCTCAAAAACAAACAGGTACGGCTGTCCGGCGGGCACGGTGCGACCAAACTGGTCGGTAAAATCCTGCTTGCCCC
>Ga0154020_10006028_pt1 | contig 14212 bp, 8 predicted proteins | sample Klosneuvirus_201_FD_109709 | JGI IMG/M metagenome (GOLD analysis project Ga0154020, IMG submission 109709) | Active sludge microbial communities from wastewater, Klosterneuburg, Austria - Klosneuvirus_20160825_MG | ecosystem: Engineered > WWTP > Aerobic digester > Activated sludge | place...
CGTGGTGGCGGAATCGGTGGGACGACGGCGCGACGAAGGCATGCCGCTGATTCAGGCGGCCATCGAAGGCACCGACGAAGTGGCGGCACCCTTGTTTGCCGGCACACTCACCACGGTGCTGGTGTTTGGTCCGATCATCTTTGTGCGCGGGTTGGCCGCCGCACTCTTTCGCGATCTGTCGTTGAGCGTAGTCACGACAGTGGCTGCGTCATTGCTGCTCGCGCTCACGTTGATGCCGGTGATGATCGTCGGCCGCCGCCGGAGCACACGTGCGCTGCTGCCGCCAACACCCAAAGCCGCGCCCGGTGCAATCGGCCGCACACTCGATAGATGGGGGGAGACGCTGAGCGCGTGGTACGAGCATGGCATGATCTGGTCGCTGCGCAACGTGAAGAGTGTGTTTGCGATGGCGCTCGGATTGGTGCTTGTCACCGGGTATCTCATCTGGTCGCTGCCCAAAGAAATTCTGCCGCGCGTCGACGAAGGTGTGCTGGTGGCGCAGCTCAAGTTGCCCGAGGGCACCAGCATTGAAGCCACGGCGTCGCAGGTGGCGCGCGTGGAGGCTGCGGCCACGGCGTTGGGCGCGTCGGGGATTTACGCCCGCGTTGGCAAAGCGACCGACGAAGAAATTCTCGGCGGCGCCGATCCGGGATCGAGTGCCGCCGCGCAACTGATCGTGCCCGTGCCAGCGCGTGCGGATGCGGCCGAGTTTGCCCAGGGATTGCGGGCGGCGCTGCCTGATCTGGCGAGCGGTGCGATGGCCATCGATCTGGCGGGACAATCGGAATTTGGCTCGCTGATTGGGCGCGAAGGTCGGCTGGTGCGCGTGGAACTGTCCGCGGCGTCGATGGCCGAATCGCAGCGATGGGCCGACACCGTGCGCCGCACGTTGCGTGGCCTGTCGTCGCTGAGCGATGTGCGCGATGCGTACGCCGAATCGCAGCCGATTGTGGAAGTGACGTTGCTGCGCGACCGGCTCGCCGAGCGTGGCATCGCGCCGTTGCAGGTAGCGAGTGCACTGTCGGGCGCGCTGGGCGGCGTGAGTGCGAGCGAATTGCGAGAGACCGACAAACGCACGCCGATCACGGTGCGCTACGCCGGCCTGCGCAATGAGCAGTTGGAGACCGCGCTGCTCACTCCCATTCGCGGCGTACCGCTTGGGCAACTGGTGAACGTGCGCGAAACACGCGCGCCGCTCGAAGTGATTCGTGTGGGCCAGCGACCGGTGACGATTGTGGAAGGGCTGGTTGAAGAAGGCGGCACGGCAAAGGCGACCAACGATGTCACGGCGCGCATGAATGCCATCACGTTGCCCAGTGGTGTCACCTGGCAGGTGGGCGGCGCCGACGCCGAACGTCAGCGCACCAGTGACGAGCTCACCCTGGTGGCCGTGCTGGCGGCGTTGCTGATGTTTCTCGTGTTGGCCGGCGAATTTGCCAGCTTCACCATTCCGCTGGTGGTGATGCTCACCGTGCCGCTGGCTGGGGCTGGTGCCATCATCTTCTTGTGGATGACGGGGCAGTCGCTCAACGCCGTGTCGATGATCGGCATCGTGGTGATGATCGGAATGGCCGACAACGAAGCCGTGGTCAAGCTCGACGCCATCCGAAAATTCCGCGAGGCCGGGCATTCGATTGACGAAGCGATTCTGTTGGGCGGGCAGCAGCGATTGCGCGCCATCGCGATGACGTCGATCACCACCGTGACGGGCGTGTTGCCGCTGGTGTTCGGGTGGGGCAGTGGTGGGGCGCTCTATCAGCCGCTGGCCGCCGGCATCATCGGGGGGTCGGTGAGCGCGTTGCTCGTCACGTTCTTCTTGCTGCCGACGGCGTACGCCGTGCTCGAACGTCGGCTCGAACAGCGAGCGGCGCGCAGTGGTGTGGCGGCAGCCATACCGATGACCGCCATGGGCGACTGAACGGTGATTCGTTTTGCCGCGCATCGGCCCGCTGTGGTGTGGGCCGCGTGTATTGCCCTGCTCATTGCGGGGGCGATTGCCTTTTCGCGATTGCCGCTGGCGACACGTACCACGGTCGAGCTGCCACAGCTTTCCGTCAATGCGGGGTGGACCGGCGCGGCGCCCGAAGTCATTGAGACGTATCTGACCTCGCCGATCGAAGCGGCGATTCAAGGGGTGCGCGGCGTCAAACGTGTGGTCAGTACCTCGAGCGATGGATCGGCGAACTTGCGCGTCGATCTCGAGCCCAATGCCGATGTGCAGATGACCCGGCTGGCCATCCTCGAGCGACTCGAACTGCTGCGCAGTGAACTGCCGCCCGGCGTCTCGCCGCCGTCAGTGGCCAACTATGTACCGCAGGGATTGGAAGATCCACCGCTGCTGTCGCTGACCGTGTTCGGCCCGTACACACCGGGCACGTTGCAGAAGTTGCTCGATGAGCGCGTCAAGCCGCGGTTGAGCGCGGTGCCGGGTGTGGCGAGTGTGTCGGTGCAGGGCGGCAGTGATCTGGGCGTCGCCGTCACGTACGACCCCGTGCTGCTGCGGCGTATCGGCATGTCGCCCACGCTGCTGAGCGATGCGTTGACCAACGCCCGTATCGTGCAATCGCTGGGCGTCAAACGCGAAGGCAGCACCGAGCGTAGTGTGGTGCTGCGCGACCAGCCCGGTGCCCTCGAGGATCTGGAAGCGCTCCCGGTGCGCGGTCCGGCGGGTCGCGTGTTCCGTTTGGGTGATCTGGCGACGGTGCGCGCCGAAGAAGATGCCCGTGGCCGCTTTTTTCGCATTGATGGTGAACCCGCCGTGGCCATCGAGGTTACACGCCACGCCGGCGCCGATGCGATCAAAACGGCCGCCGCACTCCGCGCCACAATTGACGCGATGCGGCCCGGGTTGCCGTTGGGTGTGCGCCTGCGCGTCGGCAACGATGCGAGTGTCGACCTCGCACGCGAACTCGATGATCTCACGAAACGTGGAGCCATTGCCTTTGCGGCCGTGATGGTGGTGCTGGCGCTCCTGCTGCGCCGCTGGCGCGCGGTCGCGCTGGTCATGGGCAGCACAGCGGTGGCGATCGCGGCCACGGCACTCACGCTCTATGTGTTCGACGTACCGGCCAATCTGCTCACCCTTGCGGGACTGGGCATGGGCGTGGGCATTCTCGTGCAGGACGCGTTGATTGTGGTGAACCGGTTGGGTTCTGCGCCGGACACCGCCGACGGTCGTGCGGCGGCCACGGGACGTATCATGCCGGCCGTGGTGGGCAGCACACTCACCACGGCGGTGGTGCTGTTCCCGTTTCTCTATCTCCAGGGCAACGCGCGAAGTGCATTCGCACCGTTTGCGGCGGCGTTTGTGTTTGCGCTGGGCTGGAGTTTGTTCACGGCACTGCTGATGGTGCCGGCGCTCGGTGCCAAGGCGATGGCCGGGCGTGCGCGCCGGTCACGCGCACAGCGTCTCTACGTGAAAGTGCTGGGCCGCATGCTGCGCTGGCGTGCGGCGACGTTGCTGGTCACGGTCGGTGTGCTGGCCGTGCTCACCTGGGGATTCATCAAAAAGGTGCCGCGGTCGTCGTTCTCGGGTTTTGGCGAACGGCGCACCACCCTCACCGTGAGTCTCAACTTTCCACGCGGGTCCGAGCCCACCAGCGTCGACGAAGCGATGCGCGAGTTCGAATCGATTGTGGTCGGACGTCCCGAGGTGGAGCAGGTGCGCACACTCGCCTACAGCGGCACCCAGGCGCAGATGCAGGTGCTCTTCACACGCGAGGGTGGACTGACGGCGGTGCCGCTCGAGATGCAGGAGTCGCTCACGCAGCGCGCCGTGCTGGTGGGCGGCGCCTCGGTGGGCGTATACGGTGACGGGCCGGGATTTTCGTCGGGCGGTGGCGGCGGCAGTTTCGCGTCGTTCCGCATGAACGTGCAAGGGTATTCGTACGACGGCGTGGCGCGCATTGCGGAAGACCTCAAAACGCGATTGGAGCGAATCACCCGCGTGCGCGAAGTGCGCATTACCTCGGGCTCGTATTTTGGCGGTGATCGCGGCTCGCAGGTGACGCTCGAACCGGATCGTCCTTCACTGGCGCGTTACGGGATCACGGCCGCGCAGTTGGCACAGTCGGTGAGCCGCGAGATCCGTGGCCCCGTTGGGCGGCAGTTGGTGGAGATCGGTGGTGATGAACTGCCCGTGACGCTCAAGGCCACGGGTGCCCGTGAGCGATCACTCGACGAATTGCAGGACGCGATCATTCCCACCGGCAACGGCGCACCCGTCCGCATCGGCGACGTGGCCTGGGTGGACGCACGCGAAGCACTCGGTACGATTCGCCGCGAGGATCAGCAGTACATCCGTCAGGTGAGCTACGACTTTCGCGGCCCCACCAAATTGGCACGCCGCACGCACACGGCGTTCATGGCGTCGCTGTCCGCGCCAGCGGGATACAGCATCATCGATCTCACCGATGGATCGCCGTTCGACCGGGACAACAGCGAGCAGGGGTTGTGGCTGGTCTTTGCGGTTGGTATCACGCTCGTGGTGCTCACGGTGGCGCTGGTGTTCGATTCGGTGTGGGGCGCGGCGATGGTGTTTCTCAGTTTGCCGCTGGCGCTGTCGGGTGTGGCGGCCGCGTTCTGGGCCTTCAAGGTGGCCTTCACGCGCGAGGCGGCCGTGGGGGTGATTCTGGTGGTCGGTCTGGCGGTGCACCAAAGCATTCTGTTGGTCGACGCCGCGCTCGTGCGTCGTCGCGCGCGGCGAGATGCCGGCAGTGATCTCCGGCTCGATGCCGGCATGGTGCTGCGGGCGGCGGTCGATCGCGGCGGGATGATTGTGTTGATCACCTTGGCCTCGCTGGCCTCGTTGGTGCCGCTCTCGGTCGGCACCGAGGCGGACAGCCTGTTTGGGGCGATCGCACTCGCCACTGCGGGCGGCACGGTCGCCGGCACCGTGGGCGCGATGTTTGTCATGCCCTTGCTGTTGGTGGGGCGGCGCGTCAAACGGTCGCGCAGGAAACCCTTACCGGCGTGAGATTGACCAATCTTCCGGTCCCACCGTTGCTGTCGCGCCGTCGCACTCCCACCTGTACTGCCTTCCCTCATGCGTGAATCCTTGTCGTTGATGCGGCCGCTTGCGCCGACACTGCTCTGCCTGCTGCCGTCGATCCTTGGCGCACAAACCGTTACGAAGACACTCGCCAAGCCCGAGGTGGAGTTCGCAGAACCGTTCTCCACCGTGGCCGCGATTCGCGAATTGCGCGACGGTCGCGTGCTGATCGCCGACACCAAGGACAAGGTGGTGCAACTGGTGGATTTGAAGGCACAAAAAGGCACCAAAGTCGGACGCGAGGGATCAGGACCGGGCGAATACGGACTGCCGATGCAGATGGTGGGCCTGCCCGGCGACACCAGCATTGTGTTCGATCCCATCAACTCCCGGTACCTGACGGTGCTCCCCGATGGCAAACCGGGTGCGACGTTTCGGCTGGAAGACGGGGCGCCGCCCCCGCCGCCGGCACCCGCGTCTGGCGGGCCGGTGATCCGCGCCGGTGGCATTCAAACACTGATGTCGCCGAGGGCCGTCGACGCACTGGGCCGCCTGTACTTCGAAGGGTCTCCGATTTCGTTTGGCCCGAACGGCCCCGTCGCCGCCGACTCCGCGCCGGTCATGCGGTATGATCGCAAGACCCACCGCTACGACACCCTCGCCTTTGTGCAGCTGCCCAAGAACTCGGCGTCGATTCAGACCAGCAACAGCGGCGGCAATCAGAATGTGAACGTGCGTATTGGCAGTCGTGCCCCGTTTGCGGCGCGCGACGTGTGGGCGGTACTCCCCAACGGGACGGTCGCGGTCGTGCGCGTCAAGGACTATCACGTCGACCTGATCGCGCCGTCGCGCCAGGTGGTGCGCGGTGCCCCGGTGCCGTACACGCCGGTTCGCGTCGGCGAGGCAGAAAAGCAGGAGTATCGCGAATCGCAGCGTGCCAACGCGCCAATTGCGATCTCGCGCACGAATGACAACGGCCGCATCACCACGGGAACGACTGCACCCAAGTTCGAAGAGCCCGCTGAGTGGCCAGCGGTCAAGCCCGCCTTCACCGGCGCACTGGCGTCGCCTACCGGCGAGATCTGGGTGGCGCGGTCCCGGACCGGTAAGGATGAGATCCCCAAGTACGACGTGTTCTCACCGGCCGGCAAACTGACTGGCACCGTGGCACTGCCCAAGCGGACCCGGATCGTCGGGTTCGGGACCGGCGGGGCGATCTATACCATTCGGAGCGACGAGGATGAACTCCAGTACCTCCAGCGCTTCCGGGGCTGACCGGCGCTTGCTACACTTCGGCTGCGCTCGGTTCGTCCTGTCCCTCTGAGAGGCTCCTTCATGCCGTTCTTCGACTATCCGGTCAACGCCGACTGGCTGCTGCCGATCATCAAGCTGCCGCTGATGCTGATCTCGCTGGTCTTTCAGGTGATTTTCGCGATCGGCCCGATTGGACATATCGCGGTGATCGCGATGGTGATCGCGCTGTTCACGCGGAATATCATGGGACCGGCTCGGCCATAACGTCGCCGACACACGGCGTCATCCGGCGGTCCGGCGGCCCGCTGCACTCCTGGTGCGGCGGGCCGCTGTGCATCGGAGCGTCACGCGGGCTGCGGCTGCCCCTTCAGATTCGGCCGCGAGGGGCCGATACCCGTGGGGACGTGCGACGCCGCACGCTGTAAGGCCCTGCGTCGCCGCAGACGCCTTCCCCAAGCGTTTTTTCCCGATGTCTGAGCAGTCGACCGATGATGGTCGTGCGCCCCGTGACGGTGAGCTTCTTCGAGCGCATCGGGTGAGTGGTTCCATTGCCAGTGTCGTGTCGCTGAGTCTTGCGATCGTGGCCTTCCGCGCCGACCTCTCGCTGGTCTGGCGTGCCGCCGGTCTGGTACTGGCGGTGGCCATTCCCGCGATGGTCGTGATCGTCGCCCTGATGCATGCCCGCCAACGCCTCGCGAGGGCACTCGACGCGCGGCTGGTTGCGTCGGCCGACGACCGTCGCGAACACGACGCATTGCGTGCGCAGTTGGTGACCCTCAAGGCCGATGTGCGCGAGCTTACCGCGGAGAATGGCAGTCTCGAGGAACAACGCCGCGACTGGTCGCTCACCCGCAAGGAATTGATCGAACAGCGCGAGGCGCTCGCGGAGCGTTCGGCGACGATGTCGCGGTTTGCGCTGACGCTGGAGGCGACGCCCGATCTGGTGCTGATGGTCGGCATCGACGGCACCCTGCTGTATCAGAATCCGGCCGCGATGTCGGCGTTGCACGGCGTGTCGCTGCATCGTGGACTGGCGCTGCTGCGGTATCTCTCGCGCGACGCAGCGCGCATCATGCGCTTTGACGTGCTGCCCATTGTGATGGAGCGCGGGGTCTGGCAGGGGGAGCTGGAGATCCGTCAGCGAAACGGCGAGCTCTCACCCACGCATATCACCGTGATTGCGCAGCGCGATCGTTTCGAATGCCCCGAAGTGTTTGTGGTGATTGGCCGCGACATCAGCGAAGAGCGCCGTCTGCGCGAAGCGTTGGCGGTGCGTGAGGCGCTCCACCGGTCCATCATCGACGCGCTCTCCGAAGGCGTCCTTGTGCAGAATCGCCATGGCGAAATCATCGCGTGGAACGAAAGCGCCGCGCAGCTGCTGGGCCTGACCGACGACAGTTCCGCCGCGCAGGGGCTGCAGAATCCGCAGCTCGCCGCGAGCGCGGAAGACGGCACGCCGCTCGACGCGGATACCGATCCGATCGCGCGTGCGCGTCTGCATGGCGAGCGGACCACCGGACAGATTGTGCGCATCGTGGCGCGTGATGGGCAGCATCGGGAGCTCTCCGTCAATGCGCAGCCGATGTACGTGGATGATCGCGACGATCTCGATGATCGTCCGGGGGCCGTCGCCACCATCGCCGACATTTCGTCGCAACGTGCGCTGCACCGCGAGATGGAACGGCTCTCCGTGGTGGTGCGGCAGAGTGAATACGCCGTGGTCATGACGGACGCGTCGGCGCGGATCACGTGGGTGAACCACGCGTTCGAGCAGTTGACCGGGTATGCGGCGGAGGAGGTGCAGGGCCAGTCGCCGGGCGCGTTGTTGCAGGGGGCTCATACGTCGGCCGACGCCGTGTCGCGCATGCGCGCCGCGATTCATCAGGAAGTGGCGTATCACGGAGAACTGCTCAACTACCGTCGCAACGGGTCGCCGTATTGGGTGGAGGTGTCGATCACGCCGTTGCACGATACGGGCGGTGGGCTGACGGGTTTTGTCGGCTTGTCACGCGATGTGACGGCGCGCCGTGCGGCTGATCGTGAGCGGCAAACGATGGCCGCCGCGCTCGAAGTCGCCGCCGATGGTGTTGCCATTCTGGATGTCGGCGGGACACTGGAGTTCGTCAATCACGCCTTCGCGCGGCAGGCGGGGGCCACGGCGGCGCAGTTGCTCAATCAGCCGTGGCTTGGCCTGTACGACTCGAGCGAAGCCGAGTTGCTCACGCATGCGATGCGCACCGATCTCAAGTCGCTCGGGTTCTGGCACGGCGAAGTGCGTGCGCGCCGCAGCGGCACCGAGCACTTCCCGCAGGACGTGTCGCTCACGTTGCTGCCGCAGGGCGGCGTCGTGGCCGTGGTGCGGGATATTTCCGAACGTCGGGCGGCGGAAGACCGGCTCAAGTTCCTGTCGACGCGCGATGAGTTGACGGGGCTGCTCAATCGCCGCGGGTTCCTGCAGGCGGCCGATGGCGTATTGCGCGACGCCTCGGCACGCGGACGCTCCTGCGCGTTGCTGTATGGCGATCTCGATTCGTTCAAGCTGATCAACGATCGATTCGGGCATCCGACCGGTGACCTCGCGCTCCAGGAAATCGCGCAGCTCTTGTCGCACACGTTTCGCTCGTCGGACCTCATTGCCCGGCTGGGCGGCGACGAATTCACCGTGCTGGCGTGTGATGTGGGCGAGGAGGAGATCGGCCGGGTGCTGGCGCGACTCGATGCGTCGGTGCAGGCGCACAACGCGGCGCGTGCGCATGACCCCGCACAGGCGTGGGTTCTGGGGGTGAGCCTGGGGGTGGCCTTTGCCGCACCACACGTGCCCATCGAAATCGACGACCTGCTTCGCGCGGCCGATGCGGCTCAATACGAGCGCAAGTCGGCACGGAAGGCGACGCGAAAGGCGGCCTGAGGCAGAAGGTGGGACACAACGAAAAACCCCGTAACGAGCGGACTCGTTACGGGGTTTTCATTTTTGTCAGTCGGGGCGACAGGATTCGAACCTGCGACCTCGTGCTCCCGAAGCACGCGCTCTACCGGGCTAAGCTACGCCCCGTTTGACTCGAGTAAACCACCGTCCCACAGCTTTCAAACCGCTACGCGCCTAGAAGGACTCGAACCTCCAACCTTCTGATCCGTAGTCAGATGCTCTATCCAATTGAGCTATAGGCGCCTGTGACCACTCTGCCGTTGCCGGCAGCCCTGCAACTGCGGACTCGCAACGTAGTCGGAGAAGAGAGCAGACGCTACCGCCCGCCCGAACTCCTCCGCCTTCGCTTTCCTGCCCGCCGCCCCGCCCCAGAAGGGCGCACCGTCGGTGTTCGATGGGTCGTACAAGACTCGAACTTGTGACCTCCACGATGTCAACGTGGCGCTCTAACCAACTGAGCTAACGACCCGAACCGCACCCACCGCGTGCACGGTGGTGACATCGCTGACCAACACCCGCAGACTGCTGTCCAGAGCGGGAAACGGGACTCGAACCCGCGACCCCAACCTTGGCAAGGTTGTGCTCTACCAACTGAGCTATTCCCGCAAAACACCTGCCCGACCAGCTGCGGCCGGAACCGGAGAGAACCTGAACGAGTTACACCTGTAACCCGTCAGGGGAGCTGCACCGGGATGGAGACGAGGGGAATCGAACCCCTGACCTCTTGAATGCCATTCAAGCGCTCTCCCAACTGAGCTACGCCCCCGGGCGCAACGCCCCCGCCAGGGAGACCCGGTACCTCGGGTCCGCCAGCGAGGGCGTCAGGAACCGCGCAGTCTAGTCGGGTGTATGTCCGTCGTCAAGCAGAAGACGACTTCGCGGGCTAGCGGTTTTCGTTTGGTGGCGTAATCTTGCATGGCTCCCCGGCGCTGGGGAATTACGCGCCGAGCGTGCCCGAAGCTTTCCCCTGTTACTTGTACGCGGACGATGTACCGTCCCGAGGATCATAGAAACTCATGACTGACGTCAAGCGGAAGCGCCGTCGTGCGGCCCCCGCCGGAATCGCGCCCTCCGAGCCGGAACGCGACATCCTCGACCAGTACCTCTACGAGGTCAGCACGTATCCGCTGCTCAAGGGGGCCGAGGAAATCGAACTGGCCAAGAAGATTCGCGCCGGTGATCAGGACGCGCTGCAGGAACTCGTCAAGCGCAACCTCCGCTTCGTCATTTCCGTCGCCAAGAAATATCAGAATCGTGGGCTGCCGCTCATCGATCTGATCGGCGAAGGCAACGTCGGTCTGCTCACCGCCGCGCGAAAGTTCGACCCCGATCAAGGCGTCAAATTCATCTCGTACGCGGTGTGGTGGATTCGTCAGGCCATCCTGTCGTCGCTGGCGCGTCAGGGCCGCACGGTGCGTGTGCCGCTCAATCGTACCGCCGATCTGTCGCGTATCATCAAGGCGTCGGAAATTCTGCGGCAGAAGTTGCGTCGTGAACCGTCGCCCGAAGAACTCGCGCAGGTGACCGGTTTGTCGGTCGATGTCGTGCAGTCACTGGCCGCACTGAACACGGGCGATGTGCGTCTCGATGCGCCGATGGATCCGGACGGCGATCGTTCGCTGATCGAGCGATTCGTGGCCGACGAAATGCCGGACACCGAAGAGGAAGCGATGAATCGTTTCCTCACCGACGAAATCGAACAGGCCCTGTCGACGTTGCCACCGCGTGACGCCAAGGTGCTGCGCCTGTATTTCGGTCTCGAGGGTGGCCGTGAGCATACGCTCGAAGAGATCGGCAGCATGCTGGGTGTCACCCGCGAACGGGTGCGCCAGCTGCGTGACCGGGCGCTCAAGCGGCTGCGTGAGGGCGATGTCGGACGCGCCCTCTCGAGCTTCGCCGCCTAGGCGGCAGACTCAAGCAGGACCAAGGAGCGGGATGCCACGGCGTCCCGCTCTTTCTGTTTCCGGGGCAGACGCCTGGGGCGTCGCCCCGGTCGTGCCGGCTGCTGGTTCCCCGGCTGTTTGCATATCATATTCGTGATATCATGATCGAGCTCAAAAACGTCTACAAGGCGTTCGGCCCCAAGAAGGTGCTCGAGGGTTTCTCACTCGTGGTGCCCGAGGGCGAAACGATGGTCATCATCGGCTTCTCCGGCACGGGGAAGTCGGTGGCGATCAAGCACATCGTCGGATTGCTCGAGCCCGATTCCGGCGAAGTGTGGGTCGACGGGCAACGCGTCGATCGGTTGTCGCGCAAAGAGCTGTACATGCTGCGTCGGCAGATCGGCTATGTGTTTCAGTTTGCCGCGCTGTTCGACTCGATGACCATCGACGAAAACGTGGCGATGGGGCTCCGCAAGCAGGGTGAGCTCACCGAGAAGGAAATCAGCGTGCGCGTGGATGAAGCGCTCGATTTGGTCGATCTGCCCGACGTGCGCGGACGGATGCCCGCGGAGTTGTCGGGCGGCATGCGCAAACGTGTGGGCATTGCGCGCGCCATCGCCCTGCGGCCCAAGTACATCCTGTACGATGAACCGACGACGGGGCTCGATCCTGTCACCTCCGCAACGATCGACGCGCTGATGGTGCGGATGCGCGAACAGCTTGGCGTGACCGGGATCGTGATTACACACGATATGCGCAGCGCCTACACCGTCGGCACGCGCATCGCGATGTTGTACGAAGGCACCGTGCGCGCCGTGGGGTCGGTCGACGAAATCCAGCACTCCACCGATCCGATTGTGCGGCAGTTCATCGAGGGGCGCGCGACACTCGAAGGCACAGGAAAACTCGTGGGAACATGAGCGAGCACGCCGACCCGAATGCTGCGTCAGACGAGGGGAGTGCGCCGGAGCGCGCGCCCTCGTCGCGCACGCGTACGGGTCGGGCGCGGCTGGAAACATCGGCCGGTGGGATTGTCTATCGCGTGCAGGACGGCGAAACGCTCTTTCTGCTCATTCGCGACAGCTATCAGAACTGGGGATTTCCGAAGGGACATCTCGAAACCGACGAACGGCCCGACGCCGCGGCGCTGCGCGAAGTGCAGGAGGAAACCGGCCTCGATGGCCTCGAGATGGATGGCGAGATCGAAACCATCGATTGGTTCTTTCGCTTTCGCGGACGGCTCGTGCACAAGGTCTGTCATTTCTACCTGATGCACACGATGCACGCGCGCACGAAACCGCAACGCGCCGAGGGGATCACCGCGTGCCGGTGGGCCACGTTCAGCGAGGCCACGCAGATGGTGTCGTATGCGAATGCCCGCGATGTGCTGGCGCGCGCCAACGAGATGGTGCGCGCCAGTCACGCCAACACACCGGGGCAGGACGCATGACGCCCGCCGCGCGCCAGACTGCCGACGCCGCTGGTGTCATGTGTGTGCTCGTCTTGCTCAAGCGCGAGCGCACGCGCGCCCTGGTTCGCACGGCATTTCCGCGGCGTCGGGCGCACATCATTGCCCTCAAGTCGGCGGCCGAGCTCGAAGAGCAGCTCACCAAACAGCTGGTGGATGCGGTTCTGGTGGATGCCGGCGCCGGTGATGACGCGGCCAAAGTGCTGGCGCGCGCGGAAGATTTTCAGAGCGTGCCGTTCGTCCTCATGACCTCGTTGCTCCCGGCCGATGGACCACTGCTGGCGCGGGCCACGGAGTCGGGTATCACCGATATCCTGATCGACGGCGTCGATGATGCCGTGGCGCGTGAGCTGGTGCTACGCCGAGCCTTCTCAGCCCGTTTCGAACGCGCCCTGACCGATCCACCGGCCGCCTTGCATCTCGAGACCCCGCTGCAATTGGCCGTCTGGCGAAGCGTGGTCCGGCGGGCCGGCCGCCCGGTGCGGACCGATCAGCTGGCCCGCGAGCTCAGTGTCTCGCGCGAGCACCTGTCCCGCAGCTTTGCCGTCGGACAGGCGCCGACCCTCAAACGGGTGATCGACCTGGTGCGGGTCCTCGCCGCCGCCGAGCTGGCCAAAAATGCCGGCTATGACGTGCGCGACGTGGCCCAGGTGCTGGGCTTTGCCAGTTCGTCGCATCTGAGCAGCACGACCCAGCGTCTGGTGAGTGCCCGGGCCAGCTCGCTGACCAGGCTCCGGGCGGTGGATCTGATCGAGCGGTTCCTGCGGGCGGAGTAAGGCGACAGCGGTGCCCGACGCACTCAAGAAAGTCTGGCCACTGAGGTTTCGTTGTGGGTCTGACTTCATCGGTTGTCTTGGCCGGGTCTGGCCGAGGCGAGACGTCAGACGGACCCCGGCCTCTGCTCGTCTCGGCTCCGGCGGCATCGGGCCAAGACAACGGAAGTCGTCAGACCCACTACGAAACTAAAGAAGTGAGATTGGAAGTCTCGGGCTCGCCGACCCCCGCCAGTTGCAGTTCCACCCGCTCTTGTGATAATTTTCACAAGCTATAGCCGAAACGGCGCGTGTCGCTGTTTCTGACTTGTTTCCTCCGCATTCATCGCCCTCGTCTCATGGCCACGCAGACCGCCCTCCGCCCCGGCGAAATTAAGGACATCCTTCTCCGCGAGATCGAAGCGGCTGACCTCGCTGATCTCAACGTCGAGGAAGTCGGTACGGTCCTGGAAGTGAAGGACGGTATTGCCCGCATCTACGGCCTCGGCAAAGCCATGGCCGGCGAGATGCTCGAGTTCACGGCCTCCGAGACGAAGCAGGTCATCACCGGCCTCGCGCTCAACCTCGAAGAAGACAACATTGGCGCCGTCGTACTCGGCGACTATCTGCAGCTCAAGGAAGGCGACGAAGTGCGTCGCACGAGCCGAGTGCTCGAGGTGCCCGTCGGTCCCGAGATGATCGGACGCGTGGTGGATGCGCTCGGTCGCCCCATCGACGGACTTGGTGAGATTCGCACGACGCAGACGCGTAAAGTGGAATCGCCGGCGCCTGGCATCATCGTGCGTCAGCCCGTGAAGGAACCGCTGCAGACCGGCATCAAGTCGATCGACGCCATGATCCCGATCGGCCGTGGTCAGCGCGAACTCATCATCGGTGACCGTGGCACGGGCAAGACTGCCGTAGCCGTCGACACGATCA
>Ga0154020_10006029_pt1 | contig 14212 bp, 13 predicted proteins | sample Klosneuvirus_201_FD_109709 | JGI IMG/M metagenome (GOLD analysis project Ga0154020, IMG submission 109709) | Active sludge microbial communities from wastewater, Klosterneuburg, Austria - Klosneuvirus_20160825_MG | ecosystem: Engineered > WWTP > Aerobic digester > Activated sludge | place...
AAGGCGCCGATGAAGCGGCGCGCGCCGGCGGCGCGGCCGGCCCGGGAGCGGCAGGACGCTTCGACGACCTTCCGGGGCCCCGGCTCACCCTGGTCGTCGGAGTGAACGGGGCCGGCAAGACGACCTCGATCGCCAAGCTCGCCCGCCGCGGACAGCTGCGCGGAGAGAAAGTCCTTCTGGCCGCGGCCGACACCTTTCGCGCCGCGGCCATCGAGCAGTTGGCGATCTGGGGCGAGCGTCTCGGAGTCGAGGTCGTCCGCCAGGCCGCTGGCGCCGATCCTGCGGCCGTGGTCTTCGACGCCATCATGGCGGCGCGGGCACGCAAAGTCGACCATCTGATCGTCGATACCGCCGGGCGGCTGCACAACAAAGAGCACCTGATGAACGAGCTGGCGAAGATCCGTCGCGTCGTCGAGCGCGAAGCCGCCGGCTGGCCGGTGCGCACCCTCCTGGTTCTCGATGCCACCACCGGGCAGAACGCGCTGGTGCAGGCCCGGGAGTTCCTCCGCGTCGCTGCGGTGGATGCGGTGCTGCTCTCCAAGCTCGACGGCACGGCGCGCGGCGGAATGGTCGTCGCGGTGGTGCGGGAGCTCAAGGTCCCGGTGCTCTACCTCGGAGTCGGGGAAACGCCGGAGGATCTGGTCGATTTCGAGCCGCGGGAGTTCGCCTCTGCCCTCGTCGCCTGATCCGCTGCGCCGCGCCCTGGCGCTCGCCGCGCGCGGCCGGGCCACCACGGCCCCGAACCCGATGGTTGGCGCAGTCCTGGTGCGCGACGGGAGAGTGGTGGGGGAGGGCTTTCACCGCCGTCCCGGCGAGCCGCACGCCGAGATCCTGGCGCTCGCCGGCGCCGGCGAGCGGGCGCGCGGCGCGACGCTGTTCGTCAATCTCGAGCCGTGCAGCCACCACGGCCGGACGCCGCCGTGCGCCGACGCGCTCGTAGCAGCCGGCATCGCCCGGGTGGTGGCCTGTCATCGCGACCCCGACCCGCGGGTCTCGGGCCGCGGCTTCGACCTGTTGCGCCAGGCGGGGATCGCCGTCGAGGTCGGCGCGTCGGCCGACGCCGCGGTCGAGCTCAACTTCCGCTTTCTGGTGAACCGGGTCCTGTCGCGTCCGCAGGTCACCCTCAAATGGGCGATGAGCCTCGACGGCAAGATCGCGACCGTGGCGGGCGAAAGCCAGTGGATCTCGGGAACGGCGGCGCGGCGGTGGGCTCTCGCCCTGCGCGAGGAGCACGACGCGATTCTCGTCGGCGTCGGCACGGTGCTCGCCGACGATCCGCGGCTCGATCGCCGGCTGGGGCGGGCCGGCGGACCGATCCTGCGGGTGGTGCTCGATCGCCGGTTGCGCACCCCGCTGGCGGCGAAGCTCTTCGAAGTGCCGGGGCCGGTGGTGATCTACTCCGAGTCGCGCGACGCGGAGCGCGCCCTGCGGCTGCGCGAGCGCGGCGCCGAGGTCGTGCTGCTGCCCGAGGTCACGCCGGCGACCGCGCTCGCCGATCTCGGCGGACGGGAGGTCTCGAGCCTGCTCGTCGAGGGGGGCCGCGATATCGCGACGGCCTTCTTCGCCGCCGAGCTCTACGATCGGCTGGAGGTGGCGGTGGCAGCGCGGCTGCTGGCCGGACAGATGGCCCCCGGACCGCTCGGGGGCCACGGCGTGGAACGACTTGTCGAAGCCCCTTCGGTCGAGCGGCTGAAGGCCCGAAAGTGCGGTACGGATCTGGTGCTGTCAGGATTCAACGCGAGATGTTTACAGGAATTGTTCGCGAACTTGGGACTCTGATCGCCGCGCCCGCCAACTCGGGGCAGGGCGGCGTGCGTCTGCTGATCGGCCACTCGGCGGAGCTCGGAAGGCTGCTCGCTCCGGGGGCGAGCCTCGGCGTGTCCGGGGTCTGCCTGACCGTCCTGGATACCGACGCGAGGTCGGAGGTCGTTTCCGAGGTCGAGCTGTCGCGCGAGACCCTGGCGCGCACCCGGCTCGGCAGGCTGCGGTCGGGCGACCGGGTGAACCTCGAGCCGGCACTGCGCGCCGGAGATCCGCTGGGTGGGCACTGGGTGCAAGGGCATGTGGACACGGTCGCGACTCTGGTGCGCCGGGACGATCGCGAGGCGCACAGCGAGTTCACCGTGGCGATTCCGCGCGGGATGGCGTCCTACGTGGTCGAGAAGGGCTCGGTCGCGCTGGACGGCGTCAGCCTGACCGTGGCCTCGTGCAATCTCGAGAGCTTCACCGTCGCGCTCATCCCGCATACTCTCGAGGTCACCACCCTGGGTGGCGCCCGCCCCGGCAGCCGCTTCCACTTCGAAGCCGATGTCCTCGCCAAGTACGTCGAACGCATGCTCCTCGTCCGCGGCCTCATTCCGGCCCCGGTGGGAAGCGGGCAGGGCAGTTGACCTGGCGCGAGGTGGTGCCGCTGCCGTCGCGGTTCTGGATCCGCCACCTGCCGCGGCGCTGGCCCGAGGCCGAAGAGCCGCGGCTGGATCTCTACGAGCACCGGATCGTCTGGCCGCCGGCACCGGGCCAGCGGCAGCCGGCGGGGGCGCGCTTTCCAGCAGTCACGGCGCTCGCCGATTTGGCGCTGGTGCCGCCGGTACGAAAAGACCTCACAAGGGAAAGAAGCAACCTCGTGCTCGATCTGAGCGCTGCCCGCGTGCCGGTGCTCGACCAGTTCTCCGCGGTGGACGCCGAGAGCCTGGCCCCCGGCACGACGCCGGTGGCCGACCTGCTGAGCGTGCTCCTGGACGGCAACCTGGCGCAGCTCGAAGAGTTTCCCGAGCGCGCCTGGATGGTCGTCCCGCTGCTGCCGGTGGCTTCGGGTACGCCAGCGAAGTGGACCGAGCTCTTGCGGCTTGCCGCGGCGCGCCGGCCGCTCGCCGTCGTCGGAGTCGCTCCGGAGCTCTCGCCGGTCGATCGTCGAAGGCTCGTCGAGCGGCTCGGGGAAGAACATTTCGAGGCGGTGCACCACGGCTCCGGGGAGGACAGCTCCGGCCGCCGCCTGGAGCGCGCTTTCGCCGCCGCCGTCGTACGCGCCGGCCTGCCGGCGTTCGTGGAGCGTCCGCCGGCAGAGCTGCCGCCGCGGCTGGCGCGTAACCGGGTGCTGGCGACGGTGCTCGCCGAATGCGGTGAGCTCTGGCTGCGCGTCGGAAGGAGCGAGGCCGAGGGGGCGGCGCTGCTCGCTGCCGCGCGGCATTTCGAGAGCGCGGCGGTGGCCGGACTCGACCTTGCGGCGCTCTCCCGCGAAGGCAATCTCGCTCACCTCGGCTTTCTCTCGCCGTTGGCGCTCGCGGTCATCGACAGCACCGCCGGTGCTGCCGGCCGCTCGCCAAGGCTGGCGTCGGCGCCGCCGCTCCTCGCCGAGCTGCGCGCGGAATACACCGCCGACGCGGCCCCGGCATGAGCGCGCTGATCGGCGACACCGCCACTACCGCCACTACCGCCGATACCGCCGGGTTGGGGATCTACCTCCATGTCCCCTTCTGCCGCACGAAGTGCCGTTACTGCGACTTCTACCGCGTCGGCGAAAACCGCCTCAAGATCGACCTCTACCTCGCCGCTCTGCATCGCGAGATCGACGGCTGGTCGGCGCTTCACGGACGCAAGCTGGAGACGATCTTTCTCGGCGGCGGCACGCCTTCGCTCCTCTCGGGGTCGGAGATCGGCGCGATCGTGCGCCATCTGGAGCGCGTCTTCGCTCTCGTCCCGGGGGCCGAGGTCACGGCCGAAGCGAACCCTTCCGATCTCGATCCGACAGTGCTTACGGCGCTCCTCGCCGCCGGAGTCAACCGGCTGTCGATCGGAGTGCAGTCGTTCTCGGATCGCGAGCTCGCTCTGGTCGGGCGCCGGCACGATGCGGCGCGCGCCGAACGGGTGGTGCGGGAGGCGCGGCAGGCCGGATTCGAGAATCTCTCGATCGACCTCATGCTGGCGATCCCGGGCCAGACCGAGGCGAGCTTCCGGCGCTCGCTCGAAAAGGCGATCGCGCTCGAGACCGATCACCTGAGCCTGTATCTACTCGAGATCCACGAGAGCTCGGAGATGGACTTCCTGCGCCGCGAGCGGCCGGGTCTGTTCCCCGGCGAGGAGGCCGAGCGCCGGCGCTATCTCGCCATGCACGATCGGTTGGTCGCTGCCGGCTTCGAGCACTACGAGATCTCCAATTTTGCCCGCCCCGGGAAGCACGGGCGCCACAACCTGCGCTACTGGCATCTCGAACCGTGGCTCGGCCTGGGGCCCGCGGCGCATTCGTTCGTGGACGGCAGACGTTTTCAGCACCCCGCCGACCTGGGAGCCTGGCTCGCCGACCCGCTCGCCGTCCTGCCTCTCGACCACGATCTCGCGCAGGAGCAGGCGATGCTCGGCCTGCGCCTCGAGGAGGGTATCGCCATCGAGACCCTGCGCGCCGCCTCCGGCGCGAGCGCAGGAGAGCTTGCCGCGCGGCTCCGCCGCCTCGACCGATTCGTCGTCGAGGCCGCCGGCCGGGTGCGCCTGACCACCGAGGGTCGCGTAGTCTCGAATCCCGTCCTTACCGAGCTTTTCTTCTAGGGAGCTAGAGATGCCGCCGGGACTCGCAGCCGTGCGCCCCATCGAGATGGCGGAGATCCTGGCGGCGCGCGAGCGCATCGCCGGGACCGTCGTGCGCACGCCGCTGGTCCGGCTGGAGATGGGACCGGGTTACCCCGACATCCGCCTGAAGCTCGAAAACCTGCAACCGATCAATGCCTACAAGCTGCGCGGCGCCGCCAATGCCGTGGCGCTGCTCTCCGCGGCCGAGCGCGAGCGCGGCGTCTGGACGATCAGCGCGGGCAATGCCGGACAGGGCGTCGCCTATTCGGCGAGAAAGGCCGGTGTCCCGTGCACGGTCGTGGTGATCGAGACCGCGCCGGCATCCAAGATCGAGCGCATGCGGGCGCTCGGCGCGAGACTCATCCCGGTTTCGTACGAGGCCGCCTGGCAGGCCCTCGAGGAGCGCGCCTTTCCCGGGCTCGACGCGACGTTCGTCCATCCGTTCGACGATCACGACTTCATCGCCGGTCACGCGACGATCGGCCTCGAGATTTTCGAGGATGCCCCCGAGACCGCGGCGGTCATCGCCAGTGTCGGCGGCGGCGGGCTCCTCACCGGCGTCGGCAGCGCGCTCAAGATGCTCTCGCCCGGGATCGCGATCTGGGCCGCCGAGCCGGAGACCGCCGCGCCCCTGGCGCTCTCGCTGGAGAAGGGCTCGCCGCAGCGGTTCGCGGCCTGGAAGGCGTCGTTCGTGGACGGCGCCGGCGGCCAGAGCGTCTTCCCGCGAATGTGGGAACGGATGCGGCCGGTGGTCGACGGCTCGATCGTGGTGACCCTCGAGGAGACGCGGTGCGCGATGCGCCTCCTGGCCGAGAAAGCCCGAGTCATCGCCGAAGGGGCCGGCGCTCTCACCGTCGCCGCCGCCCTGACCGGCAAGGCCGGTCAGGGCCCGATCGTCGCCATCGTCTCCGGTGGCAACATCGACCTCGCCAAGTTCTGCGAGCTCATCGCTGCGTCCGCGCAGCAAGAGCCTCGATAGCATTCGAACAGAAGCCAAAAGCTTCAGCAAAGGTAGGGTGCCCGATGAAACTTCCAAAGCGAGCTCGTGACTTTCGCCTGACCAGCGCATCGGCGGAGGGTGCCACCGTTCGGATCGTGGCGGCGCTGACGCTGGTTGCCGGCCTGATGGTGCCTTTCGCGCTGGCGGCCGAGAGCACGCCCCGTCCGGCGCCAGCATCGCCGGAGTCGCGAAGGATGACCCCTTTACCGGAAGCTTCTTCCTTCGGCTCGCCGACCACGGAAGCCGAACGGACCCCACCCGCGCCCGCGCAGCTGCTCGCGCGGCCGTCGGCGGAGGAGATCAAGGTGCGCGAGCTCCTGCGGCTGACCGGTTCGATGAACGTCGCGCTGCAGATGCGGGACAAGATCCTCGACACCTTCAAGCGCGCCATGCCGCAGGTGCCGGCGGAGCTCTGGAGCGGATTCAGCGCCGAGTGCGATCCGCACGAGCTGGAGGATGCCATCGTGCCGCTCTATCTCGCCAGCTTCACCGCCGAAGAGCTCGACGCCATGCTCGTTTTCTACCACTCGCCGGTGGGCGAGAAGCTCCTGCGCAAGCAGCCGGAGATCTTCCGCGCCAGCAGCGAGGCCGGGCGCCAGTGGGCGGCGGAGATCAGCCACCGCCTGCGGGAGCGCCTGACCGAGAAGGGCTATCCGCCTCCGGGAGGGCCGGGGGCCTAGCCGCCAGGGAGGCGGGCGATGAGGTCGATTTCGACCCGCCCCTGCATCGGCAGCGCGGCCGCCTGCACCGTCGAACGCGCCGGCCGGTGGTCTCCGAAGACCCGGGCGTAGATCTTGTTCAGCGCCGGGAAGTCGGCCATGTCGGCAAGGTAGACGGTCGCCTTGACCACCTCCGAGAAGCCCGTCCCGGCGCTCTCCAGGACATGGCGAAGGTTCGAAAAGACCTGCTCCGCCTGGGCCTCGAAGCCGCCGGAGGCGAGGGCGCCGGTGGCCGGATCGATGCCGGTCTGGCCCGAGGTGTAGAGCATCCCGGCGACGGATACCGCCTGACTGTAGGGTCCGATGGCGGCCGGGGCCGCGTCGGTGTGGTAGCGCTGGATCTTCTCGTTGCTCATTTCTCGGCCATCTCCACCACCCCGATGTAGGGCAGGTTGCGGTAGCGCTCGTTGAAGTCGAGACCGTACCCGACCACGAACTCCTTGCCGATGCGGAAGCCGGAGTAGTCGATCGGAACCTCGACCTCGCGCGACTCGTGTTTGTCGAGCAGGGCGCAAAGCTTGACGCTGCGCGCTCCGCGGAAGCGGAAGAGGTCGAGGATCGTACGCAGGGTCCAACCGGTGTCGATGATGTCCTCGACCAGGATGACATCCTTGCCGCGGATGGACAGGTCGATGTCGCGTTTGATGCGGACCTCGCCGGCGGTCGTCCCGGAGCCGTAACTGGTGGTCTGGAAGAAGTCGATCCGCAGCGGCGTCTGCAGGCGTCTGACCAGGTCGGTGAAGAAGAAGACCGAGCCCTTGAGAACGCTGATCGCGACCAGGTCCTCGCTGCCGGCGAAGTCGGCGTCGATCTGGGCGGCCAGTTCGTGCACCCGCTTGGCGATCGTCTGCTCGTCGAGTAGCACCCGGATCCTGTGGCTATCCTTCTGGCTCTCCATGCTTTAGAATCCTTATTCCATCTACAGGCTACTGTGACGACCCACGACATCGCCGTTCTGCATCGACGTTATGTCGACCTGGCGAGCCGCTTCAAGTCGGCTTGGACTTTCCATCAGTTCCTGCAGGGCATCCAGAAGTTCTTCGCCGAGGTCGAGATCGGGCGTTACCCGTCCGACTTTCAGGAGATCCACGGCACCCTCAAGTCGATTGCCGACAATCTGAACAGTGGCGATGGCGATCGTCTGGTCCGGCAGCTCGACCAGGTGGAGCGTCAGCTCGCCCAGATGACCGGCATCCTCTCCGCCACCGATTCCCGGGTGTCAGCTTCGCTGCTGCGCCAGTTCTTCGATCGCGTCAAGAATTTCGACGAACAGATCCTAGCCCAGATGGTGCGGTTCTACCTTGCCACCTCGTCGGAGAGCAGCCTGGGCGGGGAGCGCCAGGACAAGCTCGATTTCCTGGTCTCGAAGCTCTCCGAAGAGATGGACCGGGTGTCCGGACTCTATGTCCTGCGGGATCGCACCCGGCTTCGCGAGCTCTTCGAGGGCTTCTGGGCGGCGCTTCCGGAGGTCGAGATCGACGCCGCGATGCTCGCTGCGCGACGCGCCCAGGTGGAGGATTTCCGGCGCGAGTTGGCCGGGCTCGGAAGCTTCGAGGCGCTCACCGGCAGCGGCTTCATCCAGCGCTATCGCGAGCTCAAGCACGAGGCAGGGCGCTATCTCTTCCATCCGGAGCTGATGGCCGCGGTCGTCGAGACGAATCTCGCGGTCAAGAACAAGGTCCGCCAGTACTACCGCTCCGAGGAACAGCGCGTCCTCGACGAGTCGAATCGCATTCTCGAGCTCGAGAGCGAAGTGGGCAGCGACCCGCCGCTGGCGGCGGAGATCTCCGACCTGCGGCAGTCGATGGAACAGCTCGAGCGCAGCCAGCAGCGCGACAACGTCAAGCTGGGGGATCTCGACTCCCTGCGCCGGCAGGTCGGGGAGCTCGCGCCGCGTCTGGCGGCGCGCCGGGAAGAGCGGACGTCGAAGGAGGACCAGGACCCCATTGGCGGGAGCTCTCCGGCCTCTCGCGCCGCGATCACCGACCTCGGTTCGGGCCAGGCTCGGAGCACGGCCCCCGCCCATCTCCAGGAGATCATCGAAGCGCTCGACTCGACCGATGGCAAGGACGATCCGCGCTCGGTAGCGCTGTCGCGTGACATCTATCACCTGCGCCTCGAACCGCGGGAGGTCGTGGCCTATCGCCGCCTCCACGTCGCGCCGGGCGGTGACGCCGAGGTCGAAACCTTCCTGCTCGAGGCGGCGGCGTTGCGGCTGCGGATCAATCAGGAAGCGGCCGAAATCGCCGAGCTGCTCGACGAAACCGCGGTCACCAAGGACGCGCCGGTGTTCGAGCGCGCGCGCACCACGACGCGGATCTCCGACGCTGTCGTGCAGCGCTTCTCCAGCGTCATCGATGTCGCCGTCCAGGATGGCAACTTCATCGAAGCGCAGCAGCTGCAACTGCTGCGCATGCGGCTGATTCGGGACTATTCCGGACTCTGGTTGCTGGTGAACCGGCCGGCTTCGACGTGAACTCCCGGCCCACGGGCCGGGCGCGCGAACTTCAGGACAGCCCGGGGTCGGCGAGCAGCGCCGAAAGCAGCGCCCGGACCCGCGTGGCGGCTGCCCGCCCGGCCGCGAGGACTTCGTCGTGGTGCAACGGCGCGTCGGTGACGCCGGCGCCGGGGTTGGCCACCAGCGAGAGGACCAGGCACTTCATCCCGATATGCCGCGCGGCGATGATCTCGTGCACGGTCGACATGCCCACGAGGTCGGCGCCCAGGATACGAAGCATCCGCACCTCCGCCGGCGTTTCGTAGCTCGGACCGTTCAGTCCGGCGTAAACCCCCTCGGCGAGGTCGAAGCCGGCAGCCTGCGCCAGCCGCTTGGCGAGCGCTCGGTAGCCGGGATCGAAGGCGTCCGCCATGTCGGGGAACCGCGCCCCCCACGCCGCCGGGGTCTCGCCGAAGAGCGGATTGGCGCCGGTGAGGTTCAGTTGATCGGAGACCGCCGCAAGCGTTCCGGCGGACCACTCCGGGCGGACGCCTCCCGCGGCGTTCGTCATGACGAGGGTTTTCGCTCCGAGCAGCGCCGCGAAGCGAACCGGGAAGACGACTTCGCCCGGGGTGTAGCCCTGGTAGCCGTGAATGCGCCCCCGGAAGTAGAGGATTCGGCGGCCGGTGGGAAGCTCGAGGAGCTCGATCTCGTGCCGGTGCCCGGGGACCGAATGCACGGGAAACGGCAGCCAGGCGGCGAGCGGCTCGGGCCCGGCGACCGGCGTTCCGAGGTCGACGGCGAGGCCGGAGCCGGCGACCAGGGCGACATCGGGTGCCGGGCGACCGAGCTCCCGCCAGCGGATCACGGCCTTCTCGAGTTCGTCTTGCCAGTGGCGCATCGCGGAGAATCCTAGCCCAGCGGACCGTTTCGGGTATTCTTCGCCTCCGATGTCGGAGCTCGACGAACAGATCGCCAATCGCAGAAGCAAGCGCGCCGGCCTGGCTGTGCGGGGGGTCGACGCATTCCCGGCGCGTTGCGACTTCGACCTCGAGCCGGCCGCCGTGCAGGCGCAGTTCGGCGGCCGCTCGGCGGAGGAGCTCGCGGCGGAGAAGCGCCGACTGCGCGTCCCCGGCCGGATCCGGGCGATCCGCGAGCAGGGGAAGCTGGTCTTCGTCGACCTCCACGACGGCTCGGGGAAGCTCCAGCTCTTCATTCGCCGGAATCTCCTCGACGCGGCGTCGAACGAGCTCGTGGATGCGCTCGATCTCGGGGACTACCTGCTGGCCGAAGGCGAGTTGCTGCGCACCCGGGTGGGCGAGCTGTCGATCGCGCCGGAGCGCCTGACGCTGCTCGCCAAGGCGCTGCGTCCGCTGCCCGAGAAGTGGCACGGCCTCGCCGACACCGAGATCCGCTATCGCCAGCGCTACCTCGACCTGGTGGCGAACCCCGAGTCGCGCCGGGTGTTCGAGATCCGGGCCGGGATCGTTTCCGGCATGCGCGCCTTCTTCGACCGGCACGACTTCCTCGAGGTCGAGACGCCGATGATGCAGGCGATTCCCGGCGGCGCCTCGGCGCGGCCGTTCGTCACCCACCACAACGCGCTCGATATCGACCTCTACCTGCGCATCGCGCCGGAGCTCTACCTGAAGCGCCTGCTGGTCGGCGGGATGCACCGGGTCTACGAGATCAACCGCAACTTCCGCAACGAAGGCCTCTCGACCCAGCACAACCCCGAGTTCACGATGCTCGAGTTCTACTGGGCGTACAGCAACTACGAGCATCTGATGGACGTGACGGAGGAGCTGCTGGTCGGACTGGCTGAGCGAATTCTGGGAACGAAAAAGCTTCTCTATAAAGGAAAAGAACTGGACTTGACGCCGCCGTGGCCCAGGCTGAGCATGGGGGCGGCTCTCTCGAGGTTCGCCGGCCTGTCGGCCGAGGAGACAGCGTCTTCAGAGGGCCTGCTCGCCGCCTTTCGGGCGCGCGGGATCGAAGCGCCGAAGGCGGCGCTCGGCGCCGGCGGAGCGAACTACGGTCTGCTCTTGAGTGCGCTTTTCGAGGAGCTATGCGAGGAGCACCTCGAGCAGCCGGTCTTCATCATCGACCACCCGGTCGAGATCTCGCCGTTGTCGAAGCAGAAGCCCTCCGACCCGCGTTTCACCGAGCGCTTCGAGCTCTACATCGGCGGTATGGAGATCGCCAACGCCTTCTCGGAACTCAACGATCCCGACGTTCAGGCGGAGCGCTTCCAGCAGCAGCTCGCCGCCCGCGAGGCCGGCGATGGCGAGGCCCACCACTTCGACGCCGACTATGTGCGGGCGCTCGAGCACGCCATGCCGCCGGCCGGCGGCGAAGGCATCGGCATCGACCGTTTGACGATGATCTTCGCCGACCGCGCCTCGATCCGCGACGTCATCCTCTTTCCGCTGCTGCGCCCCGAACGCCCCGCGGCGGCGGGGGATGCGGAAGCGCCAGGGGCGACGGCAGCGATCGGCGACCCGGTCGGGGCGAAGTGACCGCCGGCAACCTGCCGTTTTCCCTCGCGCTCGCCCTGCGTTATCTCCGCAGCACCCGCAAGGACGCCTTCGTGAGCTTTCTCTCCCTCGTGGCGGCCGCCGGCATCGGGCTCGGAGTGGCGGCTCTGGTCCTGGCGCTCGCGGCGCTCACCGGCATGCAGCAGGCGCTCACCGCCGAGATCCTGGCGCGGACGCCCGCGGTCGAGGTCCAGCTTCCGCCTGGCCTCGACCCGGCGGCAGTTGCGGTCCTCGCCGGGCGCATCCGGGGCGACCTCGAGGTGACCTCGGTGCAACAGGCGCTTTCCGGCAAGGGCTGGATCGTCGCCTCGGGGCGCGTCCTGCCGGTCGAGCTGACCGGGTACGAGGGCGACGTCCCGGGGCAGTTCCCGGGGGCCTCCGGATCGCCCGCAGGTCTATACCTCGGCGACCGGGAGGCGGCACGGCTCGGGATCGCCCCGGCGACCATCGTCACGATTGCCTCGCCGAAGCCGACGCTGACACCGTTCGGACCGCAACCCCGGGCGGTCAACCTGCGCCTGGCGGGCCTCTTCCGGTCGGGGAGGTCCGAGTCGCAGGCACGTGCGGCCCTGCCGATCGATCGCGCTGAGGTGCTGTTCGGCGTGGATCGTCCACGGCGCCTGTTCGTCGGAGTGACCGGCCTCGCGGCCGCCGAGCGGGTCGCCGGCCGGCTCGCGGTGCTGCTGCCCGAAGGCGCCCGGGTCTCGACCTGGCAGGAGCTCAACCGGCCGCTCTTCTTCGCGCTCCGGCTGGAAAAGAGCGTCATGTTCGTCGCCGTGTCGCTGATCGTCGTCGTCGCGGCGCTCGCGTTGGTTGCCGACCTGTCGCTGATCGCCGCCAACAAGCGGCGTGAGATCGGCCTTCTGATCGCCATGGGCGGGAGCTCCGGAACGCTGCGCGCCGCCTTCTGCTGGCTGGGGGGGATGCTCGGCGGCATCGGGACGATCGCCGGGGCGGTCCTCGGTTCGGGGGCGGCGCTGATCCTCGACCGATCGCGTCTCATCCGCATGCCGGGCGATGTCTATTTCCTCGACTACCTGCCGTTCGCCGTCCCGGTCCGGGATCTCGTGATCATCGTCTCGGTGACCCTGCTCTGGGCGCTCGCCTGCTCCTGGTACGGCGCCTCGCGGGTCGCGCGGCTCGACCCCATGGAGGCCCTGAGATCATGAAGCGGCGATCGTGAAACGGCGATCCAGAAGCGGCGCTGATCGAAGGGCGCTCATGCGGGGGCGGGCATGACGATCGCCATCTCCATGCGGGGCGTCGACAAGAGCTACCGCGATGCGGCGCGGACGGTGGAGGTCCTGCGCGGCGTCGGCCTCGAGGTCGACGCCGGGGAGCGGCTCGCGATCGTCGGCCCGTCGGGCTCCGGCAAGTCGACGCTGCTGCATCTCCTGGGGGGCCTGGACCGGCCGGACGCCGGCGAGATCGAGGTCGGCGGGCGCTCCCTGGCGGCCCTGACGGCCGCCGAGCTGGCCGCTTTCCGCAACCGGACGATCGGCTTCGTCTTCCAGTTCCAGCAGCTCCTGGCGGATTTCACCGCGCTCGAGAACGTGATGATTCCGGGCCGGATCGCGGGGATTTCAGCCGGAGAGCTCGCCCAGCGGGCACGCCGGCTGCTCGCGCAGGTGGGGATGGCGGAGCGCGAGGCGCATTTTCCGTCGCAGCTCTCGGGCGGAGAGCAGCAGCGGGTGGCGCTCTGTCGTGCCCTGCTGCTCGACCCGCCGCTGCTGCTCGCCGACGAGCCCACCGGCAGCCTCGACCCGGAATCGGGGGCCGCCGTCGTCGAGCTTCTCGAAACCTTGCAGAGCGGCCGGGGGATGACCGCGATCGTGGTCACCCACAATCCGGTTCTGGCGCGCCGGTGTGATAGAATTTTGCAGCTGGAAGGGGGGACGCTGCACTCCGAAAGTGTTTGATTTTCAAGCACTTCGAAGCTTTTCCCCAAGGAGTCGACCGTGTTCGAGAAGTTCAACGAGAAGGCGCGGCGGGCACTGTTTTTCGCCCGCTACGAGGCCTCCAAGCTCGGAAGCCGGGTGATCGAGTCCGAGCACGTGCTGCTCGGCATCCTGCGGGAGGGCGAGGAGACCGTCACCGAGCTCTTCCGTCGCTTCCACGCCCGGCCGGAAGACGTTCGCCGCGAGATCGAGGGCGAACGCGTTTTCGTCGAGCGCATCTCCTCGACCGCCGAGCTGCCGCTGTCCGAGGAATCGAAGAAGATCCTCGCCTACGCCGCGCACGAAGCCGAGTCGATGCTGCACACCGCGGTGGGATCGGAGCACCTGCTGGTCGGTATCCTGCGCGTCGAAGGTTGCGTCGCGATGCGCATCCTCACCCAGCAGAGCTTCGACGTCTACACCCTGCGCGAGGAGGTTCTGTCGATCGCCAAGGAGCGCGAGGCCTCGCTGCAGAAGAAGGAGCTGCCGTTCCTCTCCGAATACAGCCGCGACCTCACCGCGCTCGCCACCCAGGGGACGTTCGACCCGCTGATCGGTCGCGAGCGCGAAGTCGAGCGCATCGTTCAGATCCTGTCGCGCCGGACCAAGAACAACCCGATCCTGCTCGGCGAGCCCGGCGTCGGCAAGACGGCGATCGTCGAGGGGCTGGCGCTGCGCATCGTGGAGGGCCGGGTGCCGATATTCCTCGCCCAGAAAAGGGTGCTGGCGCTCGACCTCTCGCTCATCGTCGCCGGGACCAAGTACCGCGGCCAGTTCGAGGAGCGCCTCAAGGGCATCCTGAAGGAGCTCAAGGACTCGAAGGACATCATCGTGTTCGTCGACGAGATCCACTCCCTCATCGGCGCCGGATCGGCCGAGGGCTCGCTCGACGCCGCCAACATCCTCAAGCCGGCGCTGTCGCGCGGCGAGGTGAGCTGCATCGGCGCCACGACGATCAAGGAGTACCGCAAGTTCATCGAGAAGGATCGCTCGCTCCTCAGGCGCTTCCAGTCGGTGCAGGT
>Ga0154020_10006030_pt1 | contig 14211 bp, 30 predicted proteins | sample Klosneuvirus_201_FD_109709 | JGI IMG/M metagenome (GOLD analysis project Ga0154020, IMG submission 109709) | Active sludge microbial communities from wastewater, Klosterneuburg, Austria - Klosneuvirus_20160825_MG | ecosystem: Engineered > WWTP > Aerobic digester > Activated sludge | place...
AGAAGACAAATTGAATATTATGATGTCGCATATTTATTATTCGCTTACTGATAAAAGTAAGTACACTGCTTCCAGGTCAGTTGCATTAGCATGAATAAAGGTCAACGTAAGCGTAAAAATAAACCTTTACGTGTAGTCAGTCACAATACTGACAAAATTCGAGCACTAATTGATTTAACAATTGGTGCATTAAACGATGCTACAGTAAGCCGCTCTGATATAGTTGACGGTCTTATGTATGCAAAATCCATATATGCTCAAAAGGCTCAAGAAAATGTCTGCTCTAGAATGTCCATCACATGACGAATTTCCCGACTTAATTCCTCAAGACGTGAATGGTGTTGATGGTAAATTTAAGTCTAATAACGATACAGAGTTTCCACAAGAAGTGTCTGTTATTGTTTGTTATAATCCATTACTTGATTTAATTTTAGCTGTTCATCGCAAAGATGACCCATCCGATTGGGGTCTTCCAGGTGGCAAAATTGAAGAAGGTGAAAGTCCATTATGTGCTGCCATGCGTGAACTTGTTGAAGAAACATGTTATGCAGTTGTCAGTGATCGTTATATGCGCTTACTTGATAAACGCATGGAAGGTGAATTTTCAGTTTATGTATTTATTGTAGAGTATGACAACTTGGCAATTCATACTGGGCCTTCTGAACAAAATTATGCATGGGTTAAACCAGCATTATTGACAGATGGTTCGTTTGCTGATTTTAATACTCAGCTATTCAGTGATATTGCAAGTGAATTACAGCGTCAAAAAAAACATTGATTTGGTAGGCACTATTAAAGTGCAGTATGATTTTTTGGCGTTCAACTGTTTTAAGTGTGGTCGTTCTGATCATAAAAATGACTACTGTATATTTTGTAAAGTAAGAGAAAGCAATCATGTCAAACGATGTATTTAAAGAGCTAACAAACTCTGTTGTTGTTGACTCAGCTAAGTTACGGTTATTAAAAGATAAAGAACTATCCACAACGATGGATTTAATTTATTCTTTGAATAAAAAAATTGAACTTGTGTCCGATATTGCTGAATACACCAATGGATTTCGTATTAAAAAACATATTGAAGCTGGCACAATTACGTCTAACCAACTTGAATATTACATGAATCGCCAAATTAGTTCAGAAGAAAATTTGATTATTCAGAACTATCTTGATGCAAAACATCAGCTTAACACCTTACTAAGTACAGTGCCATCGTTATATAACTTTGCAGAAGTTCCAGCAGGACATAATATTGATCATATTGTGGCAGATAATGATTCGGTGCGCCGTCACTCTAACGCAATCTCAATGGCAAGTTTTGTAAAAATATGGACTAAAGCACGTCCATATTGGAATCACGAAACTACAACCAAGCCACGATCATTTAGTGTAATACAGCTTGGCGGCTATGACAAATCGGTTTCAATTACTCAAGAAACTGTCACTATAGGTTGCACAGAAGTTAAGCGTTGGGAAGTTGAACAACTGGCTCTACGTCTAGAGTTATCATTCGTGGCTACATAATGTTATTATGTAAATAGGCAGAATAAATTTCTGCCTTTTTATTTGGAACTATTGCCCTATGATTAGTCGTAAGTTTAGATATTTGTTTTGTAAACATTATTATGTAAATATTAGTGCCACTACTATGAGATGTCATTTTTGTGGTAAAACCAAGCCAAGAGGTGATCAAAGATGAAGTGGATTCTTATGGCATTCGTTATATACCTCTTGTCCTATGGTGTATATTATTTAGTTACTTGGTCTGATAAGCCTGGCCGTAAAGTTACTAAAAGCCATAATCGTGATTATGACAGTATCTTTGATTCTGACTGTGATGGAGGCGATTAGCCTTATTTAATTTTTGGAGTATTTAGAATGGCTAACAAACCAGACAAAGGTGTTAAAGGCGGTAGTTGTAATTTAACTGCCTGTCAACGGCCTCTTATAAACGGAAGCTATTACAATAAATCAACTCAACGTTATTATTGTGAGCGCTGTGCAAATGAAATCAACTGGCCTGGTGGACGAAAAGACACTATGGCTATCTATGGCACCCCACTACTTTGTGAGCTTGAACCTTAATGAAAAAGCATATTTATTGCATTTCATATAATCATACTTATAACTCTGATAGATATGGTGAACTAGATAGAGTTTATCAACATATTTGTATTGTTAAGCTTGATAGTCCAATTATTTCCAATGAGTCACTTATAGAGATTAAGCAACGATTGGGCGACCATGGTGTTAGCCCAGTTGATATTACTGCTGTAAGTTATCTTGGCTATCATGAAGTTAACTAAAATGTTTCCTGGATGGTAATTACTATGATTCGTTGCGACACAGAAGAAGAATTTAGAATATTAATGATTCATATATTCTTTAGTGATAAACGCGCCAAACAAGATTCTGACGAAGTAGTATGCCTTGAATATGAGTTTATTCAATCATGCCTAAGGATAGATCAGGCTGCTCATGATAAAGCAGACAAAGAATGTGAAGACATCGAAGTAGACCTGTTTGAAGAATTCAACAGTGGCAATCATGGTTTTGCATCACAAAAGTATCCTGTCTATGTTGAATGGTCTGCCCGTAAATGGGGATGCGAATCATCTGCTCAGGAATATTATTTCTTTGTTTACAGCGAAGAAGATCTGAGTCTTGGCCAGCTACTGTTTAGACAAGCAAAACTTGAGAAAAAAGCTAAAGAAGAAAAAGCTATTTTTGAAAGATACGAACAACTTGTTAAATGTTGTTAAAATTTTTTTAGGAAAACAAAATGAAATTTATTAAATTCATTGCTACTAGTAGATTCAATTATATTGATGGCATAACAATAGGTATGGCTACAGGCTTTGGCATCCATGAGCATTATATATCTGCAGCAATAACAATATTGTTGACGTCTTTACTTAGCGCAGCTATTGAAGATTACGTTGAAGAAAATCAATAACGGAGACACAAAATGTCTACATACGATGCCAGAGTAGAACAAGGTCTCATAACATCTATTATTTGGTCAGATAATCTAGACAAAAACCTAACAAGAGTACCGATTCAAACGCATGGTATTTCGGTTAAGTCTGCTTGTCTTAATGATAAAAACGATGTAGTTAACTTAATAAGAGCTTTGAATAAAGCTGTAGAACTAGGGTGGGTAAAATGAAACACAAGTCTACAATGTTTGGTAATTTTATTGCCTTACTTGCGACTGCACATAAAGATCAAGTTGATAAAGGTGGAAAGCCATATTTTCTTCACTGTATGCGGGTAGCAATGCGTCTTCGTACAGAAGATGAAGAACTAATGGCTATGGCTATTGGTCATGATGGTATTGAAGATGGTGTAGTAACAGAAGAACAACTTGTTGCTGTTGGTGCAACTCCTCGTATTATGGCTGGCTTACGCTTACTAACTCATGACCCTAATGAGCCATACCAAGATTACATTAAGCGCATAGCGACGAGCTATGATGCAATACGTGTCAAGATTGAAGACATTCGTGATAATTCAGATATCACTCGTATGAAGCCTCTTAGCTCTGCGACTACATATGATATCGAAAATCAAGAAGCAAAACGTATAGCCAGAATACAGAAGTATCAAACTGCCTATATTTACCTAACTGAAGCGCGTAAACGTTTTGAAATCTTGTAGGAGTATTTTATATGTTAATTATTGGAAGTTATGCCATTAGCCGTGATTTAGAAAAGTGCAATGATGTTGATATTATGGCACCTAGTATAGAAGTTGTTAATTTATGGATGGTTCAACATGTTGACGCTATTGTTAACTCCTATTGGTTATCAGATACTATTTATATAGTTAAGGCATTTTTATTAGGACGACTAACGACAATAGAATTTGAAATTGCTACTGTTGGTTGTTCTTCATTTGATTTATTGTCTGATGCAAGAAGTTATGATCCAGCAACCAAGGATCCTAATGGTTTGGGTTATTTTGCTTCTAATGAAGTTTGCTTAATGCTTAAATTAAGTCATCGCTTTTTAAAAAATAGCCCACATTTTTGGAAGACAATGAAAGATATTTCATTGTTAAAGCTAGTTGTTCCATATGGTATTTCTGACTGGTTACTTCCAATCTTAAAAAAACGAGAATATGAAACATATACTTACTCCCATCCAAAGCTCAATACAAGCAAAGCAAGCTTTTTTAGAGACGATAATGTTGCGTATGTGTATGACCATGACGAACTACATGAAGTTGTGAAGCTATTTGATAAACCAGCTTATCAATATTTTAAGCCAACTGAAAATGAAGTATATTGCAGCTCTTCACTGTTTTTTAATAATAGTGAAGAGGTGAGACTTGCTGCAGTATATGAAGAATCTTGCGTCTTAGCGCTTGAGAGATCACTTGTGCCATTTAATGGTCAATTAGTGTATTCAGATGCATTTGCATTAGCTTTAAGCAAGGTTTGTACATCCATTACAAGTGGATGGTTTAGGGAGTATGCATATAATAATGCATACAATGTTATTGACTTGTTTGTGTCTCAAAAGTCAGATTTTTATTCTAAGTTTTTGCTAGCTATTACGTCTGGCAATCTTAAATCCATTAAGGAAAAAGTATGAGTGTAGTACAGCAAATTATGCAAATGAAAAAAGAAGTCGACGCTGCGGCTTCTGTGGTTGCTAAAATAGCGCCGTCTTTGGACAGTATTAATGCATTATTAACCGAAGTTAAGGCCGAAGCACAAGAGCTTGGCATTACGGTTGTATGCAGCTTCTATTGGGGGATTATAGAAGTAGACCGTATTGGTGGCAATGCCTTTCCAGATCCAGATGAGTGGATCAGCTCAAGTGCTCAATGTTAAACAAGGAAACTTTTATGTCTGATGAAATTCAAGCCAAGATTAATGTAATACAGGCGTCGTACGAGAAGATTCGAGATAATGCAGCAGCAGCTCTTAGCCAAGTTGGATTAACTTTAAGCTCTCATATGTCGTGCTTTGTTATTTGCCCACAAGAAGTTGAACCAAGTCGAATTGACAAACTGTATGTTCCAGGTGTTATTTCTACTAATAGTCGAGTGTTTGTAGCGGTTGAAATTGGTGGCAAAAAATGCTTCGCATACATATCGTCATATAATATTGCATCTCAAAAATATACTATCAGTGTCAAGTACACTAATGGTAGCTATGAGAGTCAAGAATATTGTGGCCCCTTTTACTCACTAAGGTAATTTACAAATGAAAGTTGTTTCTTTATGCGAAGGCCTTGATGGCGAATTATATCGCTCAAAAGCCGAATGCTTAATTGCAGATGCAAAACATACTTTTGCAGAAGCAGTTACTCAATGTTCAAATCCAACAATTGGTTTTGTTGTTCCAGATTTTTTACATATGCTTGAGCAAGATGAAAGTCTAAAACAAGCGTTAGCGCCAATGTTTGCCGTTAAGCGAAAGAAGGCAGACAAAAAAGCAGATGTAGAGCCAGATGTGCAAGCTGATGACTCGGTTCCATTTGAGCCGCCGTTATGATAGATAGCGATGATTCTATTTCTGAAAATGAATTGGTGCGACATTTAGCAACTGGTGCCTTGTATAAGGTGCTGCTACTTAATGTTCTTGATGAGCACGACAAAACGCCAATGGTTGTTTATCGCTCTCAATATGATGGCGTGAGATGGGTACGTCCCGCTCATGAATTTTATGCAAAATTTGAGCCATTGAATGGCTCTGGTGCTGTGGTATGAATTTTTTATTAAGTTTATTTGTTTTATTGGCGATAGTGTGTTTTGTTGGAATTTTTTTGCTCGACAAATTGATTTGCCAAAATCTTGGTTTAAACTTGGTGGTGGAGCATTTTCATTTCTTGCGCTTGTGGTTGCATTAAATCCGTTTTACATTGTTGAAGGTGGGCATCGCGGCATCGTTACAAAACTTGGTGCTATTCAAAATATTGAACTTGAAGAAGGTTTGAATATTGTTAATCCACTGTTTGACCATGTTGAACAATGGGATGTGCGTGTTTTTAAGCTTCAGGTTAAAAGTCCATCTGCAAGCTTAGACTTACAAACGATTCAAACAGAGTCTGCTTTAAATTATCATGTTGACCCATCTAATGCTGCAGAGCTAAAACAAAAGGTTGGTTTAAACTACGCTGACATTATTATTGCTCCAACAATTCAAGAGTCTTTAAAAGCTGCAACTGCTAAATATCCGATTCAAGAATTAACTGCCAAACGTGCCATTGTGCGCGATGAAGCAAAAGCTTTGATTGTTGCAAAGTTAGCTCCATACTACATCAAAGTAGATGACTATTCTATTTTGAATTTTGACTTTAGTGATAAGTTTGAAGCAGCCATTGAAGCTAAACAAATTTCAGAACAACGTTCAGAGCAGGCAAAATTTGAATTGGAAAAAGTTCAAATTGATTCCCAACAGGCTTTGGCTCGTGCTCAAGCAGAAGCAGAAGGCTTAAAAGCTCAGCGCGAACAAATTACTGAAGGTTTGTTAGAGTTGCGTCGTATTGAAAATCAACGTTTAGCCATTGATAAGTGGGATGGAAGTGTTCCAACATACATGATGGGCAACTCTACACCTTTTATTCAAATGACTACTGGTAAATAACCAATAGAGGTGCGTATGCGTTTAATTAGCTGGTTTAAAGATATGTTTAATAAAGCATTTGACGATGCCAATGTGTTGGGCGCAGAAATTGCGCTTAATGCAATGACTCGTTTTTCAGAAATTCAGCCTACGCACCTCGCAATGCTACGAAAAGCAATAGCAGAAAAGCGTGCTAAAAAGAGTGTAGCACAAGATGAGTCAACAGATTAAAAAACTATTTGCCGTAAAGTATATGGTGAATGCAGACGAAGCTAGAGGCTTGTCTGGTTCAGATTATACTCCATCTATAGATGCCAATAATGTAATTTGGCATACTACGTCCAAACGCTTTATTTCTTATTCTGAAGCATCACAGCATGTTTTAAAAATAGGCATATGGCGCAATCCTCATATCATAGAGACTTAGTATGACAACTGCATCTAAACAATCAGAATCTTTTACACTAAATGATGTTCTTTTAGGTTTTTTGGCATCTGCAATTATTATATTTGCATTGTTAACTGGATATAAATATCTAAAGAACAATGAGCAATTAAATAATGATCTTTTTGTACAAAATTTACAGATTACTGTTGGTGGCGAAACAATTGATTTGCGTATCAATTCTCGTGAAATTATGATTTGCCTGCCAAAAGAATCTAATCCGCATATGATCGATTGCAGATCTGGAGATTAACATGAGCATTGGTCCCCAACTAACAGTTATGTTGCAACGTATATTTGACGATGCATCTACTCACCTTATGCAGCAATATAAACAATGTAGCGTTGAAGAGACTGGTTGCATGTATCGTGATGGCCATGGCAATAGTTGCGCAATTGGTGGAATAATCAAAGATGAATTTTACGACCCAGCATTAGAGTGCATGCCAGCAATATATATAAAAGTTATTAGAATGATATCTGATTCTGGCTATGGTCCATCTGTTGACTTAGAACTGATTGGCGAAGAGCTTAATGACTTACAATGCGTCCACGATGGACTTCCTGTAGACAGATGGTTTAGTGGTTTGCATCGCTATGCAATTAGACATAATTTGAATCAAGATGCATTAATTCGTGCTGCAGAAACTTATGACCGTAATATGGATTAATTAAAGGTGCACTATGGGTGGTAACGCAATTAAAGGTGCTATTCGTCTAAATAAAGATGAGTATTTCTCATTAGGTGCAGAAGTATTAGAACTTCTTGCACCATTTGCCCAAATGAACGATATTCGATGCAAGGTTGTTGATGCATATCATAGTAAGCCTACTTTTGGAGATATGGACATTGTTGTTGAAGATAATGGTACATATATTGAATGGTTTGATATTATTAATGAAGTATTTCATTCCAAAGAAATTGTTCATACCAAAAATAGTCCAGTTATTTCATTTGAATACAAAGGTTTTCAAATTGATTTAATTTTAACTGCGTCTAAGTATTATGATTTTGCAGTTCATTATTATTCTTATAATGATGTTTGTAATTTGATTGGTCGTATTACAGATGCTATGGGATTTAAGTTTGGTCATAATGGTCTTTGGTATCATTATAAAAACCTAGATGAAGGTGTTGACGAAAAGCTTTGTGTAACTACAGATTTTAAAGAAGCATTAGAAGCATTTGGTTTTTCTTATGAAAGATTTTTAAAAGGCTTTTATGATTTGAATGAGATATTTGAATATATTTCATCCAATAAGTATTTTAATCCTGATTTATATTTGCTTGAAAATCGTAATCATCAAGGTCGTACACGAGATAAAAAACGTGTTACATATCAAGAGTTTCTCAAATATTGTGCAACCATTAGCATCCCACAAACTACTCATATTTTTAATCGTGATGCTGATTTTATTTATGTAGCTAAGTTTTTTCCAAAAATACACATACAGCTGAATCATGTAAAGTTTATTGCTCGTACCATTAAGTATGCTAAGCAATACTTTAGCGCACATGATGTTGTAACTCATACTGGACTTAGTGACAAAAATTTGGGCCTCTATATTAAGGCTACTATGGATAAATTTCCAGACAAATTTGATTGGGCAGTGTATTGTCTAGCTAGTCCTCATAGTGAAATTCTTGAGCTAATGGACAAAAATTATAAAGAGGTAACAAAGTGACAAGACAACTTGTTAAAATAACTACTGTAGATAAAATTCTTGAGCATACAAATGCAGATGCCTTAGAACTTGCAGTAATTCGGACTATGGCATTGCGTAGTTAAAAAGCGGAGAGTTCAAAGCTGGTGATAGTGTTTTGTATTTTGAATACGATACAATGTTGCCAGTTGCAGATTCTCGCTTTGCATTTCTTGGTGGACGTAATCCTTATACTGTTAATGAAGTTGCATATTCTAGATTAAAGAGCATGAAGCTTCGTGGTGAATTGTCACAAGGTTTGGTATTTCCAGTTGCACTTTTTGCAGAAGAAATTGCTAAATTTGAAGAAGACAAAGATGCTGAAAATTTATATGAATTTTTAGGTTGTCTTAAGTATGAGCCACAAGAAGATAAGAATTGTGGTGGAAATAATCTTGGCTCTATGAGCGGAGGAAGACCTTTCCCTTCGTTTATTCGCAAGACTGACCAAGAAAGATTGCAAAATATTATTTCAAAATATCATTCCTCAGTTAGTTTTAAGGAACTATTTGAGATGTCATATAAACTAGATGGTAGTTCAATTACTGTATTTATTAAGGATGGTGTTCTTGGTATTTGTAGTCGAAATATTTGGATTCATTTTGACATATTTGATTCTTCGCAATGGATTGATAATTCAAATGCCTTTGTTGCAACTGCAATTAGTCAGGGTGTAATTTTTAATTTAATTTTATATTATTTAAAAACTAAATGTAATATTGCGTTGCAGGGAGAGCTTGTTGGTCCAGGTATTCAGCAAAACTTTGAAGGTTTAGATAAATTAAGTATTTATTTCTTTGATGTTTTTGATATTGACAGACAAATATATTTACCTCCATACGCCAGAAGACTTCTATTGAATAAATTTAATTTTCAATCTATTCCAATTATGTTTCATTCTACAGAATTACCAGCAGATCCTTATGACATGCTTGCAATGGCAGATGGTCCTAGTGGACTTAATGGTGAATTTAGAGAGGGTTTAGTTATGAAATCTCATTCTAGAGATTTTAGCTTTAAAGCTATTGGCAATTCTTATTTGTTAAAAAGAGAGAACAATAAATGAGCCCAGAAAATTTTATATATTGGTTAAATGGATTTGTAGAAATGGGCGGAGAGCGCCCAACAGATGAACAATGGCTTATGATTAAAGAGCATTTGGCTTTGTCTATGTCTAAAAAAACGATGCTAAGTATATCTCAAAATCAGCCACCACTGTATTTTAATCCAGCAAGACCTATGGAGCTAATCTGCTAATGTCATTATTTCAAGAATATATACTTAATAAAAAGTTGCCAAATGTATATGTATTCTACCATGCTAATTGTTACGATGGACTTACTGCTGCTTGGCTGTTTACGCAATTTTATCCAAAAGATGATGTGCTATTAATCCCATGTGAACATGGCAAACCTATACCTAATATCGCTGAAACAAAAAATAAACATGTTTTTGTAGTTGATTTCTCCTTCCCATTGGAGTCAGTAAATTATATTAAAGATCGTGCTGCTTCATTTCAATTGTTGGATCATCATATTGATGGTCAAATAAACCTAGGTGGGCAAGTTAATTGTTTCTTTGATATGAATCGTTCTGGAGCTGGCCTTACATTTGATTATTTGAATGCATTATTTGCTGATAGACAAATTCCACGTCCACTGTTTATTGATTATTTTGAAGCTATGGATTTGCATAATACAGAAAAGTTAGATGTCGTCACATTTGGCAATTATTTAAAGTCTTTTGGCAAAGCTACTATTGAAACCATAGACCACATTGTCACAACTTTTAATGAAGCTGAGATGCTTCGTATTGGCGAACAAAATTCAGTTATAATCAATAACCTTGTTGAAGGCATCTGTTCCAATCATTTAATTCTTGAAATTGATGGTAGTAAATTTTTTGCTGTTGTAGGAAATAAACTATATGCGCATGAGATTGCTATGTATTTATCACAGATAAATCATATTTCGTTTGTTGGATGTTGTATTACAATTACTAATGAAGCTGTTGGTTTGTCTTTTAGATGCGACAATAAACATTGGGACATTACAGCAGAAAATTTGGTTGGTTGTACACCAAAAGATTTTGCAAATAAACTAGGCGGAGGTGGTCATATGATGGCTGCTGCAGCTAGAATTACACACGAGCAGTTCTTTGAATTGCTTAATAAACGATTATTTCTTAAATAAGGTAACACAATGACAACTGAAAATACAGTTCAAGATACGGAATTAGAGCCGTTAACATCTCAACAAATTGAGCAAGAATTCAATGGTATTGGTCAGGCTATTGCAGCTCATGAACAAACAATATTTCACTTAATTGTTGCAGTTAATGCCATTCAATCTCTTATGATTTCAAAGGGTGTTGTTCTCGATACAGAGATGCAGGCAATTATGAAAACCGAAGCAGAAAAGCTTTCTGCACTATATGTGAAGCATTTGGAAAAAAACAATGCTGTACCAGAAGTGCCAGCCAATGATTCTGGTTTAATTTTGCCTTAAATAAACCATGCAGCGTTAGTTTATAAGGTAAAATATCGCGCTCTGTTATTAAAACAGAGCTGTGTTAATCAAATCTGATTTTGATTTATCTTGCCATTCTTTCCAAGAAATTCTAATTGTTTGAATATTGATTGAATTAAAAGCAATATCTCTTTGAGTGTCATATTCTATTGAGTCTAAATGCTGCTTACCGATCTAATTCAATAATTAAGTTTAATTCTGGAAAATAAAAATCTGCAAAGTATATCTTGTCATTGATTTTAAACCACTTGTCTTGAAAGAAGTTTTCATTTTTAATATATTTGTTGTTTTCAATAAATTCTCTAAATGATTTTTCTAAATAACTTTCGGGATTAGAACGATTCAAAATCACATGTGGATGCAATAGATGAATTTTACTAAGTTGTTTAGATAGACATTCTTTTGAACAAGTTTTTGTTGTTGGCCTTTCAGATTCAAATTGATTATTACATACGGCACAAACATTATTGTAAAGTCTACGCTCTCTAATATTGCCAGCTTTAGATATTATTGTAATATATTTTGCATTAGGGTCTTTTTGACTTTTGCATTGTATTAACCCGTTTGCATGTCTTTTCCTGATTGTTGCAACTCTTCTAGCATGATCTTCTTGTGTTCTGAATTTATTATTGTAAGTTGCTGCACAAGAAGCATTGCAAAATGAATGTCCAGATTTTGATTTTTTAATTTCTTTTACAAGTTTGACAATTTCTTTGTTGCATTCGCCACATTGTGTTATCTGTCTTGTATTTGTTCCATCTGATAAACATTGTGAAGAGCAATAAAATTTTTTTGATTTGCTTCTTGCATAATTAGTTTTTACTTGATGTTTAGTTTGTTGAAAAATATTTTCACAAACTGCGCATTGAATATTAATTAATGTTAGTGTTTTAGATTGGTTAAAATCCAGTTCTGAAATTAAAAATTGTTTATTTAATTCTTGGTACATATTTAGTCCTAAGTAAAGTATATGCGGTATTAGTGTAATGGTAGCATCCAGGAATTCCGACCCTTGGGGAGAGACTTCGTCGTGGGGTTCGAATCCCCCATACCGCTCAATTATACTGAATAAACAATCATATGTCAAATCTTTGTATGTGCCGCTTCGATACGGTCATCCGCTCAATTTTCACAATCATTAATCTAAGGAGATTAATATGTCTACTTTAAATAGAGGCAGTTTTATTGTTGCCTCTAACTCAGATGCTGGCATTAGCATTGCCAAAGAGCCAAAACAACATGCTTCTTCTATCATCGCAAAGCGTGAAGCAGAGCGCTTAGCTCAGTCTGATGGTTCAAAAGAATTTATAGTTCTACAAGTTGTTGGCACTGTAAAAGCTGTTGGTGTTGCGTGGTCTTAAATGACTTTATATTTCTGGAGTAACTATTGTGGTTGAAAAGAAATACATTATTACGGATATTGATCCACAGTATTTTGGTGGTGATTATCCTATTGTGGGAACTTATGCCACAATTACTGGTGAAAGTTTGGTCAAAGTTATTGATTTAGCAGATAGGCTTTCAAAAGAATTTGGCACTCAACTTGGTGTTTGTAATTATGCTTCTGATGTTTCAGAAAAAGCTCGTATTCCACTTTATATCACAGAGAATCATACAAAATGATGCAAGATAAAACTTTTTCCTTTCCTGCCGATGTTCGGTATCATCACTCTCGTTTAGAGCTTGCAGATGGCTCATTGAGCTCAACTGGTGGTGCAACCATTGCATATTATATTGACCATGATGAAAATCGTATTGTTGGCGCATTATCTTTATGCTCCGACAAAGATGTGTTTTCAAAAGAAACTGGTCGTGCATATGCATTAGAGCGCCTTACATTGCGCATGAATAATAAATCTGTACGCGATGGCAGTGACTTACCACTTTCCGTTGAGTTTGATACAAGCGATTTACAGCGTTGGGTGTTGGCTGAAACGACTAAACATGTTGATAAATTTGTGCAGTCTATGAGCAATAGTATTTATAAAACTACTGCTATTCCTGCTCCAGCAATCGAAGCACCTGTGGTGCGTATTGGCGATTATCAGGTTGGTTTCTTAATTAACAAACTTTCTGATTATTTTGCTACCTATCATCAAGGTATTTAATCATGGCACGTATTCCTTTAGCTCAACAAGTTGAAGCATTGCAAAACCAAGTTTTAGAACTTCAGAAACAAAATTCTATTCTTACTGATAACAACAGTCATTTAAAAAATGCACTTGAAGCAAGTCTTTTGGTTGATTTTGATTTTGATTATTCTGTTGCTATTGCAATTAAACGTATTTATACCGATACGGTTATCAGCTGTATGCCAAATAAGCATACTGGCGATATCAAAGATTTTCGTTTCCCTTGTTCGGCTGCACGTCATGCCGAGCTTGTTGCTGAATTTGCCCGTTATAAAACCAAATCAAAGCAATAATTTGGAGCCATTGATGTCTATTCAATATACTGCACAGCAGATTTTATCTTTCACTTCTTTTAATCAGCTATTTTCTAAAGATGGCTCAGAAAAAGAATTGCGTACTTTGAAGCATCAATGGCATCCCGATCGTTGCAAAGATGGTATGGCCACAGATGTCTTTGTCCATATATCTAAATTGTATGATTTGGGGTTTGTTCCGCCAGAGGTTGAGTATACAAATGATGCAAATCAGTTGTGCTCATATCTGTTTGATGCAAAATATAAAACATCTTTTGGTATGGCTTATGTTCGTAATGGTTCTGTAGCTTATGTATTTGAAGATGAGTATTTGTTTTTAATTGATTTGTTTAAACAGAATTTCATAGAGTATTCAGACAAGCTTAAGAAGTCAAAGCATTTTAAGAATTATGAATATTCTCTCTTTCGTGTTTATCCAATCAAGGCTCCGCAAAATATTTTAATCTTGCAGCTGCCCAAGGATTTTGTACCAGTGATCTATTTATTAAATCACTTTAATGGTGCAATTGAACCT
>Ga0154020_10006032_pt1 | contig 14210 bp, 14 predicted proteins | sample Klosneuvirus_201_FD_109709 | JGI IMG/M metagenome (GOLD analysis project Ga0154020, IMG submission 109709) | Active sludge microbial communities from wastewater, Klosterneuburg, Austria - Klosneuvirus_20160825_MG | ecosystem: Engineered > WWTP > Aerobic digester > Activated sludge | place...
GGCCAGTCGACCCAGCGCGATCATGACCGCGGCCTCGCGTGGCGTCAGGTTGATCGGCGGCAGGGTGTAGCCGCGGTCGAGGGCGTAGCCGCCGCCGCGCCCGCGGTCGGCCCGCACCGGCAGGGCGGCGTCGCGCAAGGCGTCGAGATCACGGTAGATCGTGCGCAGGGTGACGTCGAAGCGGCTGGCCAGCTCGGCGGCGGTGACGCCGGTGCGACGCCCACGCAGGTACTCGGCCAGGGCGAACAGGCGGGACCGGCGCTTCACCCGACTAAACTGACACAAGGCTGTCAGTCGGTAAAGGCAGAGTGCTGCTCACAAGGAGGCAACACCCCATGCGCAATGCCATCAACTGGTTCGAGATCCCGGTCACCGATCTGCCCCGCGCCATCAAGAGCTACCAGACCCTGCTCGGCGTCAGCCTCAAGCGCGAGGTCTTCGCCGGCGTCGATCAGGCCATCTTCGCGGGCGAGGACGGCGCGGTGCGCGGGTCCCTGGTCCTGGAGCCCGAGGCGAAGGCCCAGGCCGGCGGCACCCTGGTCTACCTGAACTGCGCCCCCAGCCTGGAGGCCGCCCTGGCCCGCGCCAAGGACGCCGGCGTCGAGGTGGTCATGCCGCTGACCCACATCGGCCCGCCCGGCTTCATCGCCATCGTGCGCGACGCCGACGGCAACAAGGTCGGCCTGCACCACACGACTCGCTAGCTTTGACGACGGTCACCCGCGCCGCGCCTCTCGGCGTTACAGTCCCCGCCATGGCGATGATGCATGGCGGACGACTGGTTGCCGAGGCGCTGGCGCGGCACGGCGTGACCCACCTGTTCACTCTCTGCGGCGGCCACATCCAGGCCATCTATGACGGCTGCCTCGATGTCGGCATCCGCGTGGTCGACGTGCGCCACGAGCAGACCGCGGGCCACGCCGCCGACGGCATGGCGCGCGCGACCGGGCGGCCGGGCGTGGTCGCGGTGACCGCGGGGCCGGGCGTGACCGACGTGGTGACCGCGCTGGCCAACGCGCAGCGCGCCGGCGTCCCCATCGTGTGCATCGGCGGCGCCGGCCCGGTGCCGCTGGCCGATCGCGGCTCGCTGCAGGACATGAACCACCTCGATCTGGTCAAGGCCGTGGTCAAGGCGTCCTATCGCGTCACCGACACCAGCCGCCTGGCCGAGTATGTGGGGATCGCCTTCCGCGTCGCGCAGGCCGGGGTGCCCGGGCCGGTGTACCTGGAGATGCCGCTCGACGTGCTGATGAACTATGCCGAGCTGGGCGAGCTGCCCGAGACGCCGCGCTACCTGCCGGCCGGCCCGGCCGCCGACGGCCTGGCGCGCGCGGTCGAGCTGCTGGCGGGGGCGGAGCGGCCGATGGCCATCGTGGGCTCGCAGCTCTTGTGGTCGCCGGCGACCGGGGCGCTGCACGCGCTGCTCGAGCGCTTCGCGATGCCGACCTTCCTGAACGGCATGGCGCGCACCGCGCTGGGCGCCGACCATCCCTGCAAGCTGACCACGGTGCGCAAGCAGGCGCTGGCGCAGGCCGACGTCGTGCTGGTGTGCGGCACGCCGTTCGACTTCCGCATCGACTACGGGCGCGCGCCCACCTTCCCGGCCGCGGCCAAGGTCATCCAGGTCGATCGCGATGGCGCCGTGCTGGGCCACAACCGCGCCGTCACCGTGGGGCTGACCGCCGACACCGGGCTGACGCTGGCGGCGCTGGCCGCGGCGCTGCCCGCGCGCGCGGTCGAGGGTAACGCCTGGCTGGCCTCGATGCGCGAGACCGAGAACAAGAAGGCCGCGACGATGCGCGCCGAGATGGAGACCGTCAGCGATCCGCCCGGGCCGCTGCATGTGTGTCACGTGCTGGGGCGCTACGTCGACGACGACACCGTGGTCATCGGCGATGGCGGCGACTTCGTGGCCACCGCGGCCTATGCCCTGCGCCTGGGCGCCAAGGGGCTGTGGATGGATCCCGGCCCGCTGGGCACCCTGGGCGTCGGCCCCGGCTACGCCATGGCGGCCAAGCTGGCGCGCCCGAACGCCAAGGTCATCGCGGTCTACGGCGACGGCGCCTTCGGCCTGCACGCCATGGAGCTCGAGGCCATGGCGCGGCAGAAGATCCCGGTGGTCTGCGTCATCGGCAACGACGCCGGCTGGACCCAGATCCGGCGCGGCCAGGTCCAGATCTATGGCGAGCAGCGCGCGGTCGCCACCGCGCTGGCCTACACCCGCTATGACGAGGTCGCCAAGGCGCTGGGCTGCTTCGGCGCCTGGGTCGAGCGCGCCGCCGACCTGGCCCCGGCACTCGACGCCGCCTTCGCCGCCGCCGCGCGCGACCAGGTCCCCGCGGTCGTCAACGTCAAGATCGGCAGCAGCGACTTCCGCAAGGGCGCGCTTTCAGTGTAAGTGCAGCGCCCGTCGCGCCCCGCGAGGCTGACGGGAAGCTGACACAAACGTGGCGGGGCGGCCGGGGCTCGGCTGCTACCATCAGTCGATGCCCAAGACCGCCCTCGAGAGACGTGACCAGGCCGTGCGCAACCTGGCGCGACGGCTCGACGAGGGCGGGGTGCCCTATGCCATCGCGGGCGCCATGGCGATGGAGGCGCATGGCCACCGGCGCCCGACCACCGACGTCGATGTGCTGCTGACGCAGGCCGGCATGGTCGAGTTCAAGCGCCGCTGCCTCGGCCATGGCTACGCCGAGCGCTTCGCGGGCAGCCATCGCCTGCGTGACACCGAGCTCGAGGTGTCGATCGCCATCAGCATCACGGGCGAGTTCCCCGGCGACGGCCGCCACAAGGCGGTGGCCTTCCCCGATCCGGCGCAGGTCGCGGTGCGCGCCAGCGCGGGCGCGGTGGCGATGCTGCCGCTGGCGTCGCTCATCGAGCTCAAGCTGGCGGCCGGGATGACGGCGCCGGCGCGGTCGATGGATCTCGCGGACGTGGTCGCGCTGGTGCGGGCCGGCAAGCTGGGGCGCGACTACGGGGCGGCCTTCAACCCCTGGGTCAAGACCAAGTTCGACGAGCTGTGGCTGACCGCGCAGGCCGCGGCCTAGCCAGCCGCGGGCGGGCTACAGCACGCGGGTGGTGCAGCCGGTCTCGACCTTGACCTGGATCGAGCGCGCGGCGCGCACGTCGTCGCAGGCCTTGCCGATGAGCTCGACCTTGCCGTCGCTGGTGTAGTCCCAGCAGCCGGTGGTCAGGCACTGGTTGGTCATGCTCTGGCGCTTCGACAGCTCGCTGGTCACGCTGTCGGCGACAATGCGCACGTTGACGCGCGTGCGATCGATGGTGCTGCCGTCGGGCGGGCGCGGCAGCTCGAGGATGCAGCCGACCGCGGCGCCGCGCACCGAGGCGATGGCGTCGGCCAGTCGCTGCGCGGTGAAGCCGCCCTGGGTCATGTCGAAGTGACACGACGTGGTGGGGTCGGCGCCGGACTGCAGATAGGCGCGGCCGGTGCACGCGGCGGGTACGTGGGTCGGCGAGCCGGCCCAGGCGATGGCGCTGAGGGCCTGGCGCATGCGGTAGGGCGGGAAGTTGCAGCCGGTGCTGTCGAAGGTGTCGGCGCCGGGCACGCCGACCACGAAGGTCTCGATGGGCTTGGCGCCATCCAGGTACGCGGTGGCGACCAGCTCGACGATGTTCTGCGGATTCTCCCAGTCGTGGTTGCAGCCGTTGCAGTCGGGGTAGCCGGGGCGGTTGGAGAACTGGTTGCAGCTCAGGGTGCCGTCGGTCACCGCGAGGATGATGCGCTTGCCGGCCATCGGCCACGCCGTCAGCGACGAGTTGGCGGCGGTCAGCGCGGCGTGCATCGGCGAGGCGTCGCCGAGCCCGTTGTCGGGCGAGTTCGTGGTCAGCCAGTCCTTGATGCGGCGGCGCACGCCGCTGGCGGCGCCCGACTTGTCGGCGCCGGCCAGCGCCAGGTCGACCTGGGGGAACGGCGGCGCCTGGCACGACACCGGCAGCCCGAGCAGACACGACGGACCGGCCTGGCTGCCGCTGGGCGCCGCGTACAGCCCGACGTGCATGCCGTCGAAGCTGTCGGCGTCGAGCGCCTGCACGATGGCCTGGGCCGCGAAGGTCCATTTGCTGTTCATCGCCATCGACGAGCTGCGATCGAGCACCACCAGCATGGCGGCGGGCACCTGGACGGCGTCGTAGGTCGCGCTGGCGCAGCCGTTGAACGGGGCGTCGACGCCGACCTGGCCGTCGTTGCCGGGGTCGTCGTCATCGCCGCCCGAGCTGGGCGGGCCGCAGCCGGTCACCAGCGTGATGAGCGCGATCCCTGCCAGCCACCGTCCCTGCCGCATGACGACCTCCGCTGCGCCATCATAGGGCCGATGGCCAGCGCAGGGGCGCGGTCAGGGCGAAAGCGGACGATGGTTCGAGGTGGTCCGACCATCGAGATCGAGGACCTCGATGTAGCGGCCAGCAGCCTCGGCGCCGAACACCACGATGGCGCCGCCGTGCAGCTCGACCGCGACGTGGTTGAGGTACTCGCTGTGCCCCACCGGGCCGAGCGCCTGGAGGTCGGTGGTCCACAGGATGCGGCCAGTGGCGGCGTCGAGCGCGACCGCGGTGGCGCCGCTGGAGATGATGGAGTGGTGCACCAGGATGACGCGATCCCCGGCGTCGGCCAGGGCGGCGCCGGGCACGAAGTCGGACGGCACCTCGGTGGTCCAGCGCGGCTGGCCCTGGGCATCGAGGCGGGTCACCGCGGCGGGGCCATCGGGGCGCGTCGCCTTCCACTGGTAGTGATCGGCGCCGGGGCCAGGGACCACCAGCGCAGGTGGATCGAAGCGGCCTTGGTCGACGTCGCGCCAGGGGATGCTGTCGGCGCGCGGGCCGGGCGGTCGGGCGGCGTCGGGCGTGATGACCGCGGGGGGCGGCGCGGTGCTACGAGGCGTGGCGCCCGCGCTGGCGGCGCCCTGCCGCGGCTCGCGGGTACAGGCCCCGAGTGTTGACAGCGCGTAAAGCAACAGCAGCCGTTTCATCGCGGGACCAGGCGCGTCGACAGCATGCGCCCGTCGGGGGAGAAGACCTCGAGGTAGCGCCCGCTGGACTCGTTGCCGAACACCACGATGGCGCCGCCGATGACGGCGAGCTCGACCCGGTTGGAGTACTTGCTGTGGCTGACCGGGCCCAGGCCCTGCACTGGCAGCGACCACAGCTTGGCGCCGCTGGCGAGGTCGAAGCTGGACAGCGTGGCGCCGCTGGAGATGCGCCCGTGCTCGGCGACGTAGAGGTGATCGCCGAGCGTGATCAGCGCGACGCCGGGGATGAACTGGTCGGCGCCCGCGGCCTGCCAGCGCTGGCTGCCGTCAGGGCCGACGCGACGGATGATGGCCGGGCCGGGATCCTTGGTGATGTGATAGAGGACGCGGTCGCCATCGGGCAGCACGAGCTCGGACGGGGGCGCCGCCAGCTGGCCGGGGAAGCCCGCGGCGCCCTGCCAGGCCAGCTCCTCGGCGGTCGGATAGGCGGCGGCGGGTGGCGGGGTCGAGCGCTCGGCCGTGGGCGCGGGCAGCGCGGCGGCCGCGCGCGGGGCCGGACGGCTGCTCGGGCGCGGTTCGCGGCTGCAGGCGGGAACCAGCAGGCAGATGTTGACCCAGGTCAAGAGGGCGGTGGCGCGCATCGAAGCGATGATACGCACGCGCGTGGCCGGCGATCCCATACACTGGGTGGATGCTGCGTCGCGCAGTCCTGGTCGCCCTGCTCGTGCTGCCTGGTGTGGCGCGCGCGGCGACCCAGTGTCCCGATCCCTATGGTGGCGCGGGCACCGACGCCGGCGTGGTCTGCAACGAGTGGATGTCGCGCTTCGACGGCGTGCGCGACCACGCCTATGTGCGGCTGCCGACCGGGTTTCAGGCCAGCAAGAGCTACGACCTGGTGTTCTGGTTCCACGCCGCCTACCAGGGCGAGAGCGCAGTCGCCGACCCGCGCTTCCACCGCCAGGTCGGCGACGACTACCAGGCCATCACGGTCGGGCTGTCACAGCGCGGCGAGGTCAACTTCATGGGCGACCGCTTCGCCGACGGCGAGCCGGCCATCTCGGCCGCGTCGCGCCTGGCCGCCAAGCAGGACATGGCCGAGCTGCTCGATCAGATCGCGAGCCGCTTCCACGTGCGCCACGTCATCGTGGCCGGCGCCAGCATGGGCGGCTACAGCGCCTACCGGATGGGGCAGCTGTATCCCGGGCGGGTGTCGATCATGCTGGGGGCGGTGCCCGCGCTGTGCATCGGGGCGGACATCCCGGCGCCGAACTGCACCGACAGCCGCGCCTTCGCGGGCTCGGTCGCGGTGTACGACGCGGCGCGCGCCGGCGCGTTCGACGACAAGCTGCTCTACAACGTGCCCGGCGCGGCCGAGGACACCCAGGGGATCTTGTCGGGCGCCCGCGCGCTGGACGCCATCATGCGTGGCAAGCCGTGGTACCGCTATCGCGAGGTCGCCGGGCAGGGCCACGTCAACTTCTTCGCCGACGAGTACAACAACTCGCTCGGCCTGGGCGAGAAGTGGCTGATCGACAACCGCGCAGTGCCGGCGCTGCGCGCCGACATCCGGGCCTGGATCGCGGCGCACCCCGATGGCGCGCTGGATCCGGGGGCGGAGTTCGTGGTGCCGACGACGGAGGCGCAGCAGTACCTGGTGGCGAGCTTGCGTGCCAGGGGCGGCCGGACCTGGCCTGACACCGCGGTGGGCGACGGCGGCCGGCCCGACGGGCGGGTGCTCGATGGCGCGCTGGGCGACATCGAGGACGGTGGCGACGGCGGTGGCGACGGCGGCTGCGCGTGCCAGACCGGCAGTGGCGCCCGCGATCACACCGCGAATGGCCTGCTGCTGGGGCTGCTCGTGGTGGGTTGGCTGGTGCGCAGGCGTTTTACCCAGCCTTGACCGAGGCGCGCCCCGGCAGACCGTAGTTTCGGGCATGCGGAGACTGCTGCTGGTGGTGCTGGTCCTGGTCGTGGGTTGCAACGAGATGCCGCGGTCGTCGCGCGGCGCGGTGCCGCGAACACCGGTGCAATCGACGCTGCCGGTGCCGAACGACGACGACTTCGTGCTGCCCGAGCTGACGCCAGATCCGACGCTGACGGTCGAAGTCCGCGGCGGCCACACCTCGGTGCCGGCGCACCTGGTGGTCGCGGGCGTCGATACCCGGCACTGGTGGCCGCTGGGCGCGCCGCCGGTGGCGTACCGCGTGGCGCCGCGGCGCTGGCTGCTGGAGGACACCGCGCAGCTGGCGCTGTTCCTGTGGGACGGCGACGGCAGGCAGCTGACCGAGCTGGGCCCCGGCCGCACCGTGGCGGTGCCGCAGCTGGGCCGGGTCATCAGCGCGGTGCTGGGCGAGGACGTCGCCGAGCTGAGCGAGCTCGATCTGGCGGCGCGCAAGCTGCGGGTGCTCCACCGCGGCGGCGGCGGGCTGGAGGTGCTGGGGGCGTGGGATGGCGCGCTGGTGGCGGGCGACGTCACCCTGGGCGCCATCGATGTAGTGGTGCTGCGCGCGGGTCAGCCGGCGCGCCACCTGGCGGTCAAGGGCTGGACGGCCGAGGGGCCGGACGCGGTGCGCAAGGGGCGCCTGCTCATGATGGCGCGCCGGCCGGCCCCGGTGCCGGCGCCGCCCGGGCTGGTCGGCGGGCGGGTCGTGGCGGCCTTCATGGCCACGCTGGACCTCGGCAGCGGCGGCATCGACGAGCGCGGCGAGATCATGGGCTGCCCGGTGATGCGCAACGCCATCGACCCGCTGATGGTGTTCAAGCTGGCGTGGGGGCCGCGCAGCACGACCGGCGACGACCTCGACCCGTGCACCACCTGGGTCGACCCGCCGCAGTAATCAGCGTGCGCCGGCCACCGGCTGTGCCATCCAGGCGCTGATGCGCGGGTAGGAGCGGATCTTGTCGGCGTGACGGCTGGTGCGCACCAACTCCTCGAGCTGGGCCACCACCGCGTGGTCGGCCAGCGTGGCGTCGTCGCCGACCAGCCAGGTGCGCCCCTCGAGCAGCGCCTCGAGATGCTCGAGGTGAGCCAGGAAGCGGCGCTCGACCTCGTCAGGGGCCATGCGCGCGAGGCCCTGCTCACGCAGCTTGCGCGGGTAGTGCATCTTCAAGTAGATCCGCGTCGCGGCCCGCTCCCAGCGCGGACGCCCGGCGCAGATGAGGTCGAGCGCCTTCTCGCGCGCCTCGGGCTCCAGCATGCGGTAGTAGAGCTCGAAGAAGTACAGCGACTGCGCGGCCCAGTCGTCCCAGAGGGCGACCTCGGCGCGGGCGCGCGGGGCGGCCGGCAGCAGCGGGCGCGCCGGGTACAGCTGGTCGAGACGCTCGGCGATCCGGGTCGAGTCCCAGATCCGCTCGCCGTCGTGATCGAGCACCGGCAGGGTGCCCACCTTGGACAGCTTGGCGGCGCGACGGGCCAGCAGACCGTTGTAGTTCTCGACCTCGAAGTCGAGGCCCTTGTGGGCAAGGCAGCGCCGGACCTTGTTGCAGAAGGGTGACATTTCCCACTGGTGCAGCACGATCTTGGCCATGGGCGGCAGGGTAACTCGTGATATGGATCGCCGGTGCGGCTGTTTTCGGTGATCTGTGTGGCGAGCCTGCTGCTCGCGGGGTGCGACGGCGAGGAGCCGGGCGCGATGGATGACGATGGCGGCGACCTCATCGTGGACGACGATGGTGGCGGCGCGGGTGATGCCGCGGTGCAGCCGAGCAGCGGGACGGCCCCGACCGGGGCGGTCGCGGGTGAGGTGCCGGCGGGGGCCACCAATCCGGTCGCGCTGCCGGCGGGCGGCGTCGGGATCTGGCGGGTCGAGACCACGGCCGGTGAGCACGTGGCGTTCCGGCTCGACTACCCGAGCGCGACCACCGGCGTCATCATGGCGGTGGTGCGCTGGGACGGGGCGCAGCCGGTCGACCTCGGCAAGACCGACGCGGGCGCCGGGCTGCGCGTGCTGGCGGTGCTCGATCAGGGCGGGCCGCGCACCTTCTGGGTGCGCATCGAGGCGCGCGCCGGGGCGCTGAGCGGGACCTTGAAGGTGACGCGCACGCCGTTCGTCGAGGGCGTGCGCTGCGCAACCGATTGCGATCGACTGCTGCAGCTGCCGCTGCCGAATGATGCCCGGGTCGATGGCTATGACATCAGCGGGGCGATCTATCGCTACCAGTTCGGGCGCCGCGACCTGGTGATGTTCCTGCGCGAGGCCGGACGGCGCATGATCGCGGCCGGCCAGGTGCCGTTCCTGCCCGAGGATCTGTCGCAGTGGGACGGGCTGACCCCGGGCACCGACGTCGGCGCCACCCGCCACGCGTCGCACCAGCGCGGCAAGGACGTCGACATCTCGCTGTATGGCACCGATGGGCGCGCGCCGTGGCGCAGCTACTGCACCACGCGCACCGTCAGCGGCGGGCGCGAGTGCACGCCGGGCACCCGCATGCTGTTCGATGGTTATCGCAACGCGCGCATGATGGGGTCGTTCTTCGCCTCCGGGCGGGTCACGATGTCGTTCCTGGATCGCGAGCTGATCGCGGCGCTGATCCCGGGCGCCATGATGGCGGCGCAGGATGGCGTGGTGCCGATGGCGCTGCTGCCGCTGTTCTCGGATGGCAGCCACGTGCAGCACTGGCCCAACCATGACAACCATGTGCACGTGCGGGTCAGCGAGACCGCGACCACGCCGGGGACGATGACGCAGCCGGTGTCGGTGTTCGAGGCGCCGTAGCCAGGCTGGCGGCAGGAGACCGTGATGAAGCGGGTGCTGTGGGTCGGCGGAGTGATGCTGGTGGTGGCGGCGCTGGGCATGGGGCTGGGCGCGGCGTGTAGCAAGCGGCAGCGCGATGGTGGCCCTGGTGGTGGCAAGAAGTTCCCGCCCGGCAGCGGACGCGTGGTGGCGCAGGAGTGTTCGCGCACGCGTGAGCCGGGCACCGCGCAGGCGGGTGTGCCGGGGGCCTGCCAGACCGATGCGGACTGCACCGCGGGCCAGAACGGGCGCTGCATCACCGGCGGCTCGCGGGTGCAGCAGAACCTGTGCACCTATGACGCTTGCTTCACCGACGCCGACTGCAAGGCCGGAAGCGGTGGCCCCTGCGAGTGCAACAGCTGGGGCGGCAACAGCTGCCTGGCCGGCGATTGCCAGGTCGACGCCGACTGCGCGTCGGGCTCGTGCGGGCGCGCCAACCCCATCGGGTGCGGCGGCGGCCCGGCGTCGTACTGGTGTCGCGGCGGCAAGGACAGCTGTGTCGTCGACGACGACTGCAAGAAGGACGAGCGCTGCGGCCGCGATGACGCGCAGAAGCGCTTCCGGTGCTTCGAGGAGATGCCTTGTCCCGTCGGGTGATGCTGGGTGTGCTGGCGCTGGCTGTGGCGCTGGCGGGGTGCAAGAAGAAGCAGGCGGCCGGGCCGTCGCAGCGGCTGGCGCCGTCCAGCGGCCCGTCGGTGTCGGGCCTGCCGGGGGCGCCGGGCGTGGCCGCGCCGGGCGCGAGCCCGAAGCGCTGGCCCGCGGGTGACCTGCTGGCCGCCCAGGTCAAGTTCGTCCACGCCCTGTACTTCGCGCCCAAGGCCAAGACCGATCCGGCCAAGGCGCTGGCCGGCTGCAAGAAGAAGGTGGCCTGGCAGGACGGCGCCGGAGTCGTGATCAAGGAGTCGCGCCCCGCGCTGGAAGAGTTCGCGCCGCCCGAGCTGGACTCGCTGCAGTATGTCGGCGTCGATGTCGGCCCCGCCGAGGGCAAGGCCATGCTGGCCGGCGAGGCGCCGCTGGTGGTGGCCTTCGCGGCGCCGCAGGCCGAGGCGCGGGCGGTGCTGCTGCGCGCCGCCCAGCTGATGGGCTGCGTGGCCGACGCCACCGGCGCGCTGCTGTGGGACGAGGCCACGCGCCAGGTGTTCTCGCGCGCGGCGTGGCAGGACGAGCGCATCGCGCCCTGGCAGGGCGCGATGCCCGCGGTGACCCACCACACGGTCATCCACTTCTACCAGGAGGGCGACGCCAGCCGCGCCGTGACCCTGGGCATGAGCAAGTTCGGCCTGCCCGAGATCGTCGTCAATGACCTGGCGAAGGCCGGGTCGCGCGACGTCGGCATGCTGATCAACCTGGTCGCACAGACCATGCTGGAGCGGCCCACGGTGGCGCGCGACGGCGAGCTGCCGGTCGACGCCAGCAAGCTGAAGCTGCCGCCGGCGCTGCGCGGGGTCGGCAAGCGCGCGGCGCAGACGCTGCAGGTGCTGGTCGGCGACAAGCAGCAGGGCGACGCCGACAACCGGCTGCTCGAGCTGGGCTTCGACGGTGAGGTCGGCGCCACCCTGCACGAGCGCCAGATCGCGCTGCTGGAGGGGCTCTTGGGGGACGCCGGCGAGAAGGTGCTGGGGGTCGGCGACGACGACACCGAGATGCTGGGGGCGCGCGATCGGGCCCGGGTGGCGCTGGCCACGCTGGCCAAGGGCTTCGCCAAGGGGCGCGAAGACGGCGCGCACCTCATCGTCAAGGCCCCGTTCAAGACCGACAAGGGCGACAACGAGTGGATGTGGGTCGAGGTCACCAGCTGGAAGGGTGATCGCATGGAGGGCATCCTCATCAACGAGCCCTTCCACGTGCCCACGCTGCACGAGGGCGCCGACGTCGTGGTGTCGCAGCAGACGCTGTACGACTACATGTACACGCGCGTGGGTGGCGAGAGCGAGGGCGGCGAGACCGACCAGATCCTGCTGCGCCGGGAGCAGGAGCAGGGCGGCAAGGCGACCCCGTGAGAGGTGGCGCGCGCGGGCGGGCGGTGACGGCGGCGCTGGCGCTGGGCGCGGCGCTGCTGGCCGCGGCGGTCGCGGGCTGTGGCGACGACGGCGCGGGTGCGGGCGACGACGGTGGTGGTGCGCTGGATGGTGGCGCGGGCGCCGACGCCCAGGGTGGTGACGGTGGCGGTGGCGCCGATGGCGCGATCACCCCGAGCGGCCCGGGCGATCTGCTGGCGGTGCGCTATCCGACGGGGGCGCTGCACTCGCCGCTGAGCGCAGAGGTGGTGGCGCGCGCCGGGGCGGTGCTGGCGGGGTCGACCGGGCGGCGTGACGTGTTCGCCAAGGTGGGCGCGTCGAACACGGTCTCGGCGGCGTTCTTTCACTGTTACTCGGGCAGTGACGTGATGTGGGGGAGCAGCGCGACGCTGCAGCCGACGCGCGATCACTTCCTGCGCACGCTGGCGGATGGCAGCGTGGACTCGTTCGATCGCAACAGCCTGGCGGCCACCGTGGGCTGGCAGGCCAGCGACGCCTTGCAGGGCAACCCGACGCCGCTGGCGCAGGAGCTCGCGGCCATCCGGCCGGCGTTCGCCATCGTGCTGTTCGGCACCAACGACAGCTTCGCGGCCGGTGTCGTGCCGTTCGAGCGCAGCCTGACCGGCGTGGTCGACACCCTGCTGGGCGGCGGCGTGGTGCCCATCGTGTCGACCATCCCGCCGCGCGCCGACAGCGCCAGCGCGGACGCCATCGCGCGCGAGATCAACGCCATCGTGCGCCTGGTGGCGGCGCGGCGGGCGGTGCCGCTGGTGGATCTGTGGCAGCGCCTGGCGCCTCTGCCAGGCTCCGGCCTTATCGGCGACGGCATCCACCTGTCGACTTTCAGCCAGGGCGGCAGCCACCCCTGCTGGCTGACGCCGGCGGCGCTGATGGAGGGCATGAACCAGCGCAACCTGGTCACGCTGGAGGCCTTCGATCGGCTGCGCCGCGTGCTCGATGGCGGCGCGCTCGAGGCGGCGGCGCCGCGGCTGGCGGGGCGCGGCACCTGGGCCGACCCGTATGTGATCGATGCCGCCGCGCTGCCGTTCGGCGACGCCGGGGACAGCGCGCGCAGCGTGACCAGCGAGGTCGGTCGCTACAGCTGTGGTGCGCAGGACGAGGGCGGCGCCGAGGTGGTGTACCGGGTGCGCCTGGCGGCGGCGACCTCGCTGCGCGCGCGGGTCTTCACCGATGACGGTGTCGATGTCGACCTGCACTGGCTGGATGCGCCGCGCGCGGATGGCTGCGTGGCGCGGGCCGACAGGCTGCTCGACGTCACGGCCGGGGCGGGTGACCACTGGCTGGTGGTCGACAGCTTCGTGTCGGCGGGCGTGGCGCGCGCCGGCGGCTATCGCCTGACGCTGCTGCAGACGCCCTGATAGGATGGCCGCCATGAAGCGCCCGGCGCTGCTGCTGATGGTCTCGGTGATGGCGACGATGCTGGCGACGCTGCTGGTGACGGCGGGCGAGGCCGAGGCGCGCAAGGCCCGGAGGCCGCGGGTGCCGCGCGTGCTGGCGCCGACGCGCAGCGAGGTCGCCACGCTGCTGGCGGCCAAGCTGGGCCACAAGGCGACCGTGAGCAAGCTCATGGGGCCGGCGGGCGCGCTGCGCTGGGCCGCGCTGTACCTGGTGCGCGATCACAGGCGCAACACCGCGCGCTATGGCGTGGCCACGGTGTCGCGCGCGCCGGTCACGCCCGAGGGTGCCCAGGGGCCCATCAGCATCGATGGCACCGCCGAGCTGCCCACCGCGGCGACCCCGAGCGAGCTCATCGAGCCGGTGCAGTGGGGCACCGCGGCGCTGAAGGACCAGGATGGCGACGGCAAGCCCGAGCTGTTCGTGATCTACGGCTACAACGGGCCCATGGAGGCCGCGCTGGGCGACATCTATCACCGCGAGCTCGCGCTGCTCAACCTCGACGGTGCGCCGACGCTGGCGCTGCACCTCGAGCTCGACGAGCGGCCCGAGGCCATGGCCTCGCGCGAGGTGCTGTCGAAGTGGAGCTTCAGCAAGCCGGTGCCGGGCAGCCCGCCCGAGGTCACCATGACCAGCACCATCGGCGACTATGACGATCGCGCCAGGGCGCGCAAGGTCAGCGTGGTCAAGGTGACCTACCGCTGGGATGCGGTCGGCGACCGCTGGCTGCGCGTCGCGCGCTGAACCGCGGCGGCGAGCTCGAGCGGGCCGGCGGCGGGCAGGGTGCGGGCGGCCGCGATCAGCGCGGCGTGCAGCGCGGCGGCGTCGGGGTAGCGCGCGGCCGGCTCGCGCGCGAGGCAGCGCAGGATGACGGCGGCCAGCGCCGGCGCCAGCGCGCTGACGTCGGGTGGCAGCGCGGCGGCGATGAGGTCGGTGGTGGCGAGCGGGCTGTCACCCTGGTAGGGGCGACGGCCGGTGACGAGCTCGAACAGGGTCACACCGGCGGAGAACTGGTCGGAGGCCGGGCTGATGGGCACCCGCGCGACCTGCTCCGGGGA
>Ga0154020_10006033_pt1 | contig 14210 bp, 14 predicted proteins | sample Klosneuvirus_201_FD_109709 | JGI IMG/M metagenome (GOLD analysis project Ga0154020, IMG submission 109709) | Active sludge microbial communities from wastewater, Klosterneuburg, Austria - Klosneuvirus_20160825_MG | ecosystem: Engineered > WWTP > Aerobic digester > Activated sludge | place...
AGAAAGGAAGTAACACTATCACGAAAATCAACGGGACGGTGTCGGTATCGTGATCTTACACCGTCGTCGAGGTCAAACTTGGGGCGTCGATTTAGGCATCTCCCTAGTGATCTTCACCATTGCCATCATCGTTACGTACCAATTGCTCGAGAACACTCTTGAGGAGACTGCATATACGGAAGTACGCGTGCAAGCGCTGCGCGTATCAGACCTGCTTCTCTCCGAAGGATTTCCCACCGCGTGGACGAACGACACGGTGTTACGCGCTGGGTTACTCTCAAGCAATGTGCTCAGTATGCGTAAGGCGCAGGAGCTCGCAACACTTGATGCCGCACAACTGCGTCGCATCATTCGTGCGACCGATAACATCGCGTTCACGCTCGAGAACGCCAACGGTACGATTGAGGCGGTGACTGGCCGTTGCGCAGTCGGTGACCTCGTGGTGACGGAGACGCCGGCGAACCGTACGCTCAACGCAATTGCACTTGCGCGCGTACCGCACCCGGTTGCCAGTGGCGTGAACACTACCATCATGCTCGATGATGACGCGTATATGTCTCTCGATGACGCCGACGTCATTGTGATTGAGGGCAATCTCTCCGTGGACACCGTACTCACCCCGGCACAAGTGGCACGTGTGCTTGACATCGCCGCTGAGCGCGGCATCACGTTCATCATCATTGGGAATCCCGGGAGTACCGTGTTGGGTTTGGTCACTAACAGCACAAACGCGACGAATATCACGGTGGTCGGGAATGATGGAGCGTTCAATCTCGCGCAAGGCACAACGGTTGATTTACCAGGATCTTCGCCCGTCGTGCTGGCCGCTTCAGGAACGCCCACCAACGCCGAGGTGGCACAGTATCGTGTTCTCGCGACCACCGACGAAGGAGATGCCGCAATCGCAACCTGGGTGTATGACGGTGCACGCGTCTGGTATATCGCAACGAGTGACGGCGTCGTGGACGGAGGCGTCGCCTTCGACGAGGTTTTGCAAGAACATGTCGAGCGTCACATCACCATATCCTGGCCGACGTGCGGTGAGGTGACGGTACCTGAACCTTCCACACAAATCGTCCGCTACGACCGTACACTCGCTCATCATGACCAACTCCTCACGCTGCGCGTCATCGCATGGAGGGAACGATGAGCAAACGTTCTGGTTTCTTGTTCTCGCTTGATGCGCTCCTCGCCACGATGCTCATCATTGGCGGCGTCATCCTCATCGCGAGCATTGCTGATAGGGAACATGATACTGCGCAATTGGCCGCTGCAAGCCAAGATGTCGCTCGTGCGCTTGCGAACATCCGTGTGCGAGAGATACCTGATGCGTGGATTGCGCAAGAAGTGGCGAACGGTAGCGCCGACGGGAACGTCTCGGTCTTGCAGCAGATAGGGTATTATTGGGCGACGGGACAAACGGCGCAAGCGCAGCAACTCGCCGAACGTTTCCTCAATGAGACGTACCCAGGGTACGGCGTGCGCTTAACCATGGATGGTGACGAAGTGTACGCGCGCGTGAGCGCGTATGGCGGAGAAGACATCGTCGTCACAACGCAGATGATTAGTGGTATTGCGCAAGGAAAAGCGATAACGGGCTCTTCCGCAAGCGCTCATCTCAAATATATCCGTGGCAAACGCAATAGTGCATTCATTACGTTTGGCGGTTTCGTGGGTGAAGGAAATCTCACCGTACAAACCACAACCATCCCTGCTGGCGCGAATGTCACCGATGTGCGCATTGAACTTGACGCGTCAGTTCCGTTCGCGTTCTCTATCAATGGTGCATCGTGCGATACGCTTGTTCCCAACCAGACCCCGCTTGTGCCAACAGCGTGGAATCTTCCAAATTGCACCGGTCTCATCATTCCCGGTGCGCAAAACTCGTTCTCACTGCGCTCATCACAACTCAGCGGTTCCTCAGTCAGTGGTGGTCTTATCGAAATCATCTATCTCACCGATGAGATCGCTGAAGATGTAGCGGACGCGGGAAGTATTTATCAGTTCCCTCGTATCGATGGTCTCATCAATCTTTACGACGGATTCTATGTGGATGGGGATATCGACGGCATGAATATCACCCTACACTTTTATAGCAACTATACGTCATACCTCACCATCGGCAATGCGAGTTTCACCTTTGCCGGTTCAAACACGACACAACAATTCACGCTTGACAACGCCACGATTGCCGCTGCACTCACAAACGCCGGCCTCACGTACGCGGAGATAAGTAGTGTCACCGTACCGTTGCGTTTCGGAATTGGATCTGTGCAGATCGCCGGGAACCCAGCGGATGTCGTCGTGGTGACGGACACCAGTGGTTCTATGGCGTGGTGCATTACCGATGACGATCCGACGCCATGCCCCGTCAACGACACCACAAAAATTATCGCGGCACGCAACGTCACAGACTCGTTTGTCAGATCGCTTCTGAACAGCACCATCAGCGGCACACGCGTTGGTCTCGCTGAATTCTCAAGCTCCATCAAAAGCTGGCATAATCTCACCGCCAATATCACGCCGTTGCTCTCACAGATTAGTGGCTATGCTGCAAACGGCGGCACGTGCATTTGCTGCGGAATCAATAACGCAACACGCAATCTCAACATCGAAGGACAGCTTATTCTCGTTGCGCGCGGGTCATCAGGTTGGAAATATAATGATACGGATATCAGCCCTCCGACGAGTTGGAATACGAGCGGTTACAATGATGCTGGTTGGAAGAACGCCACAATGTCCATCGGTTGGTCGTATGCTGGTCTTTCCACAACCATCCCTGTTGCAAAACGATACCAAGGAAGTTATTACTATCGAAAGAAGTTCAACGTGACGGATGCCACCACGCTTGCTGACGCACGATTATACGTGTACAGTGATGACGGTGCCGATGTGTATCTCAATGGCGCCCGTATCGATAATGATTATAGCAACATCCATAACGCCGTTTATTGGAACCGTAACGCTATTTGGGTCAATAAGAGCCGTTTCGTGACGGGAGAAAATATCCTTGCGGTACGCCACTATCACCGCCAGACAAGTTCAAACCCTATGGGCTTTGATGTGCAACTCATCGCGAATACGCTCGGTAACATCACCGCAACACAGACCAAGAGCATTGTCGTTATGAGTGACGGTGCAGCGACTGATGAGTGTTCAGAGCAAAATACTGGTGATGCAACGCAAGATGCTATTAAAGCCGCGTGTGACGCGTATTCCCTCTACGGCATTACCGTGTATGCGGTGGGATTCGGGCTTGGCGCTGACGCGGCAGCGATGACCCAGATGGCGAACTGCACAACCGGACAATACTTCAGTGCTACTGACAGTGGTTCACTTGAAGATGCGTTTGAGAATATCGCAGGGACCATCATTCAAAATTCCAACACTCAAACCGCCATCATCGCCGGTAACATCACGCAAACTATCCTGTATGATGATAGCAGCATCATTGCATCATACACGCCAACGAGTGTACCGGCGCAACCAAACGAGCTCACACTCACCGCGCGCAGTGACCCGTTGACGGGATGCACGGCAATCGTGCAACTCTATCCGGAATTACGATTACTCGATGCATCAATTGCTTCTTACTCCAGTGATTACTGGACGAGCGGCTTACGTGTGAACGGTGTCGAGGTCTACAATCTGAGCCGATACTCCATGACATACGCATCACTTGGCGATCCGTACCGCGTTCGCATTCCAACAGCACTATTGACCTCAGGTAATAACACCATTGAACTCTCACTGGGAACAGACGGGTTTAACACGACAGGCAATTGTTCACCAAATACGACGTTATTGTACACTGCCGCCATTAACCTCTCAACAGAACGCAGTACTGTTGTTGATCGGGCAGAAGGGTGCGCGTGGCGCATTACGTTCGCCGACGGCAGTGAGCAGAACCTCACCATTCCCGCGGGCTATGCGGGATCAAACGCGTGCGCGTATGTACCTGGTAATGTCACCTATGATGCGAATGACGCATATCAATTGGGAGCGTTCCTCCTCTTTGACCGACTGGATTTCCGCGATGATGGCACCATTGCGGTGAATTTGCGCGAAGAAGATCTTGAAATCATCGTCACAACTATTGGTGGTATTCCCTATCTCTGGGGACCGGCGCTTGCACGTATTGAGGTGACTCGTTGAGCGCCATTCACGGTCGTCGTGGTGTCGTGTACACGATCGTTGCACTCCTCATACTGCTCTCTGTTGGTGCACTCTTCTTCACGCAGTCGCGCAGATCTGCCTTGGACGCGGGAGCGGCTGTTGAGGAGCGTGTGCGTGCGATTGATAGATTCATTCAGGATGTACAAACAGATAGCGAACGTGCGGCGCGGATTGCCGGGTTTCGTTCATTGATCGCGATGGAACAAGAGGTGGCGAGCACGGGCGGGTATTTCGCGGACCCGAATACCGCATTCCTTGATGTGTTTTGGGATGGAAACCTTTCTGGTGCAACATTCCAGGTGATGGCAAACTCGAGTTTTTCAGAATATCTCTTGCGGGTGCAGGAATTGGCGGGGATGCAAGGTATTGCGCTTAACGCATCCGTCACCTCTCTTCAATTGTCACAAGAGGACCCTTGGAACTTGCTCGTGGAGTACACTATCGCAGCGAACATAACGGATACGCGCGGTACTGCTCGTTGGTCAGTCGTGTGGAATGGTACCGGGCGCGTGCCCATTACTGATTTGCGCGATCCGCTCTTCACTGCACAGACGCTTGGTCGTGTACAACGCGTCATCCGTCAAACAAACACCACGGATTTCATTACTGATGGTGCGAACCAAAATGACACCTCGCAACTCCTTGTGCATTATAATGAGAGTCGGTATGCTGCGCTTGGTCGCGGACCCGATATTCTCATGCGATTTGCGGGCAATATTAGCGATAGCGCGTATGGTATTGAATCACTCGTTGACGTTGAAGAATTGGACGCGCAGGACATTGTGGTGAATACGGGTGCGTCCGTGGTTGACTACCTTTACTTTAACGGCACACTCGCGACCGTGTGCTCGATACAAAACCTACCTGTCGACATCAAGCTTGACACGGCAAGTGCGGCAGTATATGGGGTGACTGGTGCTCTCACGTCCTCCACGTGCTAACTACATTGTGAATCGCACGCGCGGCGCGACCCTGCACGCGTCACCGCGCTGGTGTGTGACGTCTGCACAGCAAGCGCGTGGACTGATGTGGACGCGACCTGGTCCGACTGATTGTCTTGTGTTTCCGTTTCTTCCTGCGCGCGTCGCGCGCATGCACATGTGGTTCGTGTTTGGCCCGATAGATGTTGTGGCGCTTGATGGTCGTGGAATGGTCATCGCGCTCAAAGAGCGTTTCAGACCGTGGACGATGTGGTCAAGCAAGGTGCCCGTGTCGTGTGTGATTGAACTCCCGGTCGGGACCGTTTCAAAGACGAAGACGTGTGTTGGGGATCGCATCATTCTCCCGCCGCCTTTGGATCGCCGTATCAACATGATGCAGAGATAATATTCAGTCGTGTGGCTAGCATCACCGGAACGGGAATATCGCATCAGGGATGTTTCTTTCGAGATATTGGAGATGTCCGATACCGCAAAACAGCAGGTTCTCCCCCGGTATCCTCATCTGGCGTATATTTTCCACCATTGCGTCCTGTCGCTGTGCGTGGGCTTCGGAGTTGATCACCATCTTCGCGATTGTTTCCCATACCGCATCATACTGGCGTTTGTTCAATTCCCGAAATCCCAATGTGCTGTGTTTCCGCGCGACACGATCAGCATATAACAAATCCTCGTCTGTGACCGTCGGAATGATGATATCGACGCGCGCATCGAACCCGCGGGCAATGATCCCTTGTCGCTTCGCGAAATGGTACATCTCGACCATCTCGGGCAGTTGGTCTTCTAGGTGTTCTTGCGTGAGATCCTCATCCACTATCTCCAGTAACAGTTGCTTCGGTCGGATACTTCGCACGACCGATTCCAAGTCATCGGCGGGGTTGTGCGCCGTGCCGACGATATAGAGTTGTGACATTGCGTGTCGGTGTTCCAGGGTATTTTTATAATGTCTTTTTTTGTGACCATTTTCCAATAGATACGGCAATCTTAAATACGCACGGTACGGTTTTCCCGTCGATGGTAAGCATTGAGACTGGGGTCGACAAGCTCGTGCGCTTGGTGGCGAAGGAGAAGAAAATTGAGCTCTCCGACGCAGCAAAACAGCTCGGCGTTGATACTGCGGTCGTGCAAGAGTGGGCGGAATTCCTTGAAGAAGAGGGAATTGCGGGCCTGCAGTACTCACTCTCAAAGACCTTCATCGTCGAGAAACGACTCGCGAAAGGGGATGTTGAGCGCAAGGACAAGGAGTATGAGAACCGCCGCGAAGCGTTCGTGCGCAAAGTGGACTCTGCGCTCAAGCGATTGTCCGACGAATCAGCAGGCTTTGAAAGCATCAAAAAAGAGTATGATAGCGTCAAGGATCATATCGGCGACCGTATTGACGCGGTGAAAGAAGAGATCGAGCAGTTACGTCACTACGAAGAACTCAAGCGCTCCATCGACCAGGACGTGTTAAAGCAACGTGTCGAGTACCAAAAGAACATCGACGACATCCATACGCGCTTGACTGCTGAAGAGAAACGGTACCAGAAGATTATTGGCGACATCGGGACGGAAACGACGCAACTCCAGCAGGAGCACGCGGAATTCTCCGACATCAAAAAAGAAGAGCACGACCTTCTCAAACGCATCGACGCGTTACAAGATATCATCAAGAACATCTCCTCACGCCTCGAATCACAATCTAAATCCATCTCCTCGCACGAGGATCGCCTCACGACGCTACGTACGCTCGCGGAGAAATTGCGCGAGGATCTTATCGACAAGCGCAAGAGCGAACTCGAACCGATGCTCAAAGTATCAAATGATCAAGGCGAGCGCATCATGCGCATTCAAAACGAAATCGTCGAGAAAGTAAAGCGCAACCGCAACACCATTCAAGATGTCGAAGTGCAATCCAAAGCGATAGCTGAGCGCTTCCAGAAGTTCTTTGAGCGCCGTATTGAGACGGAAAAACTTCTCAAAGACATCGAGAAAGCGCGTGATGAGGTACGTGAAGGCCTCACCGACCTCGTGCGCAAGGCGAAAGCGTACGACCTCGCTGCCAAGGGCGCTGACACTGCTGAGCATATCCGCAAGCTCGAAGGGGATTTCAAGGACTACGACAAAAAACGCACCGTGTTCGGGCAGAAAGTAGAGACGTTACGTTCGTTTATCCTCGGTAAAGACGAAGCGAAGGCGGCAGTGAGCGCGCAGAAGAAAGAAGATGCACCTGCGAAGAACGTTGTTGTGAAAAAACCCACAAAATCAGTACCGAAGAAATCACGCGCAAAAAAGAAGCAGTAACTCAGTCATTTCTTCGCTTTCTCGTCGGCCTTCTGGTCCGCTTTCTCGCTTGCGGTGGGCGACGCGTGTGCTTGTGCGATACCGCTTGACGCGACGATCGCTGCTGCCTTGTGGCGATACGCCCAGTGCGGTACGCGTGGTGCCCAAATCGCGATAATGGTCGCAAGTGCGCCGAGCACGTAATATCCGTATCCAAACGCCATACCGATGGCTGCTGCCATCCAGATGCCCGCAGCGGTCGTCAGACCGTGCACATTCCCGTCGCTATCGCCACGTAAAATCAAGCCCGCGCCGATGAAACCGACTCCCGTGAGGATGTTTGCAGCGATACGCGTGCTTGAGAGTGGGTCCACGCGCGCGCTGATAATCGTGAAGACGCACGCGGCCGCGCAAATGAGGATGTTCGTTCCTATCCCTGCGACCTTCTGGCGCAACTCGCGCTCAAGACCGATAAGCGAGCCTGCAAGCGTCGCTATGAGAATGGGGACGAGCAGTTGAATCTCTGACGGGTCATACAGTGAGCCGAGGAATTCCATCATACAGGTGTCGCGTACCGGTGGCGTGAGTTCTTAAATCCTGTTTTTTCGCGGTGCGGTGGCTCTTCCCGTCGACATCCCCTCCGGAACGTTTAAATAGTCCTTCGTCGGCGGTGAGACGAGAGAGGTGGGTGGCTTGGCATCGAAACGTTCTGGTAAGAAGAAGGGCGCGGCGTCCCGATCTGTGCATCGCCACACGGCGCATGCGACGGTTGCGCACCATGATGAGAACGTGCTTGATACGTACGAGTACCGCTCCAAAGACATCCCTATCGTCGTCACGGTGAAGAAAGTGCGGGGTGCGTTCGTGCCCATCTACGAGCTCTCCATTGCAAGTATTTCGAAAACCACCGAATTCCTCCTCGAGCGCATTCGCATTGAACTCATTCGCCAAGTGAATTTAGGAATTCTCGAAATCACCGATCTCAAACGCGCTGATCTCGTCGAAGCGAAATTCAAAGATACGATTCGCACGCTTGTTGACAAGTACTTCCCTGACCAGCCTGATGAAGAACGAGGATTCCTCACAAGCTACCTCACCGCGAAAGCGTTAGGTTTAGGCCAGATTGAACTCCTCATGGATGATGCACAACTCGAAGAGATCGTCATCAATCAAAGCCACGAGCCCGTCTGGGTCTATCACAAGCACCACGGGTGGTTGCGCACAACGATCCATCTGCGTGACGAGGAGCAGACCGCGCACTACGCAAGCCTCATCGGACGTAAAGTGGGGCGACAGATTACTGTTCTCGAACCGCTCCTTGATGCATCGCTTTCCAAAGGGGATCGTGTCAACGCGACGCTTTTCCCCATCAGCACGTTTGGGAACACCATCACCATCCGTAAGTTCAGCCGTGACCCGTGGACCATCACGCGACTCTTGCAAGGAGGGACGATTACCGCCGAGGCCGCTGCGTGGATTTGGATGGCCATTCACTACGAGATGAGTTGCATCATCGCCGGTGGTACCGCATCGGGTAAAACCTCCGCGATGAATTGCTTCGCAAACTTCTTCCCACCAAACCAGCGCATCATTAGCATTGAAGATACGCGCGAACTCCAACTCCCATCGTTTTTGCACTGGGTGCCCATGAACACACGACTCCAAAATGCGGAAGGCAAGGGTCAGATCTCGATGGAAGATTTGCTCGTGAACGCACTGCGTATGCGTCCTGACCGTATCTTGGTTGGTGAAGTGCGACGCAAGAAAGAAGCGGAAACGCTCTTTGAAGCCATCCACACCGGCCACTCTGTGTACGCAACGTTCCACGCGAACAACGCACAAGAAGCAATCGAGCGCTTGACGAATCCACCTATCGATGTGCCGCCGATCATGCTTCCTGCCATCTCGCTGATTATCGTGCAATTCCGTAACCGCCGCACGGGCAAACGCCGCACCTTCCAGATAGCGGAGATCACACCAGACTCGAAACAAAATGTGCTCTTGCAGTACGATGCGAAAAAAGACCATCTTGTCTCGACGGGGAAAGCGAAACACTTCTTTGAGATTTTAAAACTCTACACCGGCTACAGCGACGCAGAGATTCGCAAAGAGATCGCGGACAAAAGAATCGTGCTTGAGTACTTAGTCAAGCAAAATGTGATTGAAGTCGACCAGGTGGGTATCATTATCGGGAAATACTACACGGACCAAGAGAACCTCATGCGTACAGTGCGTTCAGGCAAGCCCTATCCGTTTGAGCAAGCCGTTGTCGACGCGACTCGCGACGGCGCGCCGGGAGCGTGAATCAACAATGGTGAGCGCGTACAAGGTCCTCGCGCGACAATTCCCTGACTTACCTTTCCAGTTGCGCCAAGCACGCATGGATGAAGCGCCGGAAAGTTACCTACGACGCGCTGTTATGATTGGATTGTTCGTGGCCTTGGCGATATGCCTTATTTTGTTTGGTTTCACGAAGAGCCCCAAGGTGTTACTTATCTTCCCTGTGCTGTGGATAGGTGCGTTCTTCTACTTCCTTAATTATGCCCAAGCGCGCCTCGCGAAGATCAGACGTGATGTGAGTAAGGAGATTGTGTTTGCGGGTCGGTTCCTCATTATCGAACTGCAATCCGGCGTGCCCATGTACGAGGCGTTCGCGAACATCGCGAAACAATACCCGACGATTGGGAAGTACTTTAGCGAAATCCTGCGCCGCGTGGATTTGGGCACACCCATGGATGAAGCGCTCAACGAAGCCGTGCAACTCGCGCCCACAAATGACTTGCGGCGCATGTTTTGGCAAATTCTTAACTCGCTAAAAACTGGCAGTGAGATTTCTTCCGCGCTCATGAACGTGTTCGATCAGATTGTCCGTGAGCAGCAGATTGCGGTAAAGGAGTACGGGCGTAAGCTCAACCCCATGGCGATGTTCTACATGATGATTGCCGTTATCGTTCCTTCCTTGGGTACGATCATGCTCATCGTCCTCTCAACGTTTTTGGGTTTGGACTTGAACGTTCTCTTCTTTAGCATCATCATCGGTGTGAACGTGATCGTGCAGCTCATGTTCTTGGCCGTCATCAAGGCACAACGCCCGCCGGTGGACTTATGAGTGCGAAAAAGCGTTCACGAACCGTTGCGCGCACGCGACCCGTCGCGACGCACCCAGTGGCACAGCACCAGTTGTTTGACGCTGATCTTTTGCACCCGCATGGCGCGCCGCGTATCACGTTTGAAAAACCACTCCCGCCCGCACCGACACCCCTACCCCCGACGGTCAGCGATCACGTCAAGGGTTTCCTTTTGCGACCAGACCCTGTGAAGAAAACCGTTGAGCGCAAAAGTGAACCTGTTGAGCGCAAGAATGAATCGCAATCCCTCCATGAGCGGTTCCTCGCGCGTAAGAGCAAGACAACAGTTCCCACACCAGTGACACACCTGTCGACGCCAAATGTCCAGACCGCCGCACCGGCCGTCGTCACACCGAAAGGACCATCTCTCAGCGATCGCATGAAGGGTTTCTTCCTGCGTTCCAACCGTGTTACGCCGTCAACCGCAAGTGTCGCACAACCTGCTGCGCACGAGGCGTCGCACGCGCACGCCACAACGCACGCTGTGAAAGAAGTACATCCCGCCACCGCAACACCGCCTCTCCCGCCGTCATCCACCGCCACTCCTGCCGCGAAACCGGTCACGACTTCTTTCCAACCCACACGACGCAAAAAAGAGAAAGTCGCACATAAGCGCCTGCAACGAAAATCCCTCCAGGAGTACCTTGACAAGGCAGGTTTCAATGTGCAAGCGGCCTTCGTGCGCAAACGAACGTTCCAGACGTTACTCGTTCTCTTCCTCCTCATCAGCACATACGTGCTCTTCGCTGCAGGACGATGGGGGAGTGGCGCACTCGACGTGCTCATCTTCATGGCTGCACTGTGGACTGCCGGGTTTGCTGGCGCCTTCCTTGCTGCACAAGGCATCATCTACTTCTTCCTTGATTATCGTATCTACAAGCGCACACGGGAGATTGAAGAGGTCTTGCCGGACTTCTTGCAGCTTGCGAGTTCCAACATCGCCGCGGGCATGCCCATTGACCGTGCGCTGTGGTTGTCAATCAGACCATCGTTTGGCGTGCTCGCCAAAGAGATGGAAGTCGTTGCGAAATCCACGATGGCGGGTGAAAGTCTCGAGGATAGTCTGCTGCGATTTGCTGACGCGTACGAGAGCCCCATTCTCAAGCGCAGCGTTGCCATTTTGATTGAGGGGTTACGCGCGGGCGGAGAGATGGCGGACTTGCTCAACAAGATAGCGCTCAACATCGAAGAACTAAAAATCATGCGTCAAGAGATGGCCGCGAACGTCACGACCTACGCGATCTTCATCTCCTTCGCGTCCGTCATGGTCGCGCCGTTTTTGTTTGCGCTCGCGACGCAACTCCTTGAGATCATCATCGGCATCACCGGGTCGCTTGATTTGGCGTCATCGGGGAGTGCATTTTCCATCAACGCGGCAGACCCGCATGTCGTGGAGCGCTTTCGCATGTTTAGCATCGTGATGCTCGGCGTCTCGACGGCATTTTCTGCGGCGCTGGTCAGCGTTATCAAGCGCGGGAACGTGCTTGAAGGCATCAAGAGCATCCCTGTCTACTCTCTCTCAGCTATTGCAGTGTACTACCTCAGCCTTGCCATGCTCCACGGCATGTTTGGTGGAATACTGCCGGGCGGGTAGTAGGCTTATTACGGCATCTCTACGTACGTGGCGCTGCGTTGTAGCACTCTTTGCCGTTGCATGTCTCTGAGATGTTGATACGGTGCGAGCACTTTTGACGCCGTTTCGCGAAAGAATTTCTGTGCGCGACCCTCTGAGGATGCCGTCGTCGATGCAAGAACGACGCCGATGAGTGCCTCTCGTCTATCGCCTTGGAAATAATACGCGCATTCGGATTTCCGTGTCAATCGTGCAGCATCGTACACGGCCAGTCCTTCCGTCCAAAACTGCACGGGGTGAAATATCATCGGTTCACTTGTCCAACGCACCACTGCCAAAGGGTTGCTCTCGAGATCGATTGTCCACGCGTACGTGATATCTCGCGGGTCTTTCGGGCGGTTGCTTGCAGTATCTCGGTCGTCATACTCGTGATTCCAGATGCGTGATTCCAGTTTTCTGTCCGTGCCTGTATCCAAGACGCGGTCTGAACGCTCACCCTTGAAATGCCGCACGACAACGGTCGGTTGTGCATATTCGTTTTGAGAAAGAAGTTGTCGGATGCCATCTTCGGCAGCATTCCATTGGGGGATGCGTACTATTGACTGGTCTTGTGTGTGTGAGTACATGGGGTGGTCCTCGAGCGTTACAACGCGTACTTGTCCTTCTCGTAGATTCTGACGCGTACGCCCAGGTCGCGCGAGACTCGTTCGTTCTCGGCCGCGAACAACTCCTCGATCGTCGCGTTACCCGATACGGGCACGAGGGCAAACGGAGCCGCACCCGTACTCACGTCTGCGTATACGAGTTGGCCGACGGTCTTGTCGCCGAACTCCGCATCTTCCCACACGCCAGCGAGGATGGGTTTGCCTGATTGCGTTACGCGTTTCTCCTCGGCCACGCGTTCAAGCGATACAAGTCTTGTCGCATACGCCTTATCGAGCGCACGCGTCGCGGCTGCCATCGCTTGTCCGGGTCGTGCAAGTTTGCGGCGTAGCGTCGCGATTGCTTGCTCGCGCTCAGGCGCCGGGCGTTCAGCGAAGTGATATGCGTCCACGAGGAAGTTGAACGCGAGTTGATCGCGGCCCTTCTCGAACCAAGCGCTCGGGAACGACGGGTTCTCCTTCGCAATACGCAACAGGTTGTGGATGCGGTAGCCGAGATTGTAGTAAGAATGTTGCTCCATATCATCTATAGTGTGGCGGGCGATATATAAGTCTTTCTAAGTGTACCTACTATTTAGTGAGAACTATTGTTGTTCTTTGGTTCGCATCCCTTCCATCCCATCGCCTCCGCAACCTTTATAAAACAAGCCCGGTTCGCCGGCATCTATGGTCGTCATCCAAGCCCGTCCGCGCCGCAAGGCAACCGGAGGCCTCTACCGCAGCACGCTCTCCAAGCGCACGCACATGATCGGACGCGTCCCCGCCCTCACGAAGGTCGGCGCGAACGTCCGTAAGAAGCGTGTGAGCACGAAGGGCGGCAACGCAAAGCAGCGCCTCCTCGAATCCAACGTCGCGAATGTCATGGAGAAATCCGGCAAGCACGTGAAGGCGACGATCAAGCTCGTGGCAGAGAACCCGGCGAACCGCAACTACGTGCGCCGAAATATCCTCACGAAAGGCACGATTATTGACACTGACAAGGGCAAGGCGCGTATCACGAACCGTCCTGGCCAGGATGGCTTCGTCAACGCCACCCTTATCTGAAGGTTTTCCCTATGGACGGCACCCGACCCCTCGACGCACTCAACATGTCCCGCGGCAAGCGCGTCATCGTTGAACTCAAAGGCGGCCGCTCCTTCACCGGATTATTGCGCGCATTCGATATCCACATTAATACGGTCCTCGAAGAGGCGGAAGAGCATGCGGACGGCGCCCTCAAGCGCAAGATGGGCATGGTCTTCATCCGCGGTGACACCATCACATTAATCTCTCCACAATAAGGTGACTCTACATGACGAAAGGAACCGCAAGCATGGGCAAGAAGTCGGGCAAGACGTCCCACATCACCTGCCGCCGCTGCGGCGGTCACAGCTACCACGTGCGCAAGAAGCGCTGCTCGGGCTGCGGCTACGGCAAGTCCACCGTCATGCGCTTCTACGTTTGGAACAGCCCATCGCTTCGCGCGCGCCGC
>Ga0154020_10006035_pt1 | contig 14206 bp, 9 predicted proteins | sample Klosneuvirus_201_FD_109709 | JGI IMG/M metagenome (GOLD analysis project Ga0154020, IMG submission 109709) | Active sludge microbial communities from wastewater, Klosterneuburg, Austria - Klosneuvirus_20160825_MG | ecosystem: Engineered > WWTP > Aerobic digester > Activated sludge | place...
CGTCATCATGGAGTAACCCACCTTGTGCTGGATGGCGTGTCCGGCCTCGTGCGCCGCGACGCCGAGGGCGGCGAGGCTGGTGCCGTCGTAGTTGTGTTCCGAGAGAGCCAGCCGCTTCTTGCTCGGGTCGTAATGGTCGGTCAGCTGGCCCGGCACGCGGATGATCTCCACATCATGGATGCCCGCGCTCTCCATGACGGCGGCCGCCGCCTCCCGGCCACTGATGTGGCCACGCGAGGGTATGCGGACGTTCTTGTTGTAGGCGCTCGTGACGCGCATCTGCGCATAGAAGCCGAACAGGAGCGGAATGATGATGAGGATGGCCCAGATTAGCATGATAGGTTCGGGTTAAGTTTGTCTGGCAGGAAAGTCGCCGGACGCGGGTATTTTTCCAGCGAAAAATACCCGGCTGGAAACAGGCGAGGACGTTGTAAACCCTCAGGCCAGACCGGCCCGGAGCAACAGGGCGGACAGGTCGGGTGGGCGCCCCATGAAGTCGGTGAAAAGCTGCATGGGGTCGGCCGCATTGCCGCGACTGAGTATCTTGGCGACGAAATCGCGGCCCGCGTGCTCGTTGAAGATGCCCTCGCGTTGGAAACGCGTGAACGCATCGGCATCGAGCACCTCCGCCCATTTGTAGGAATAGTAGCCGGCCGCATAGCCCGTGGGATCGGCGAAGATGTGCGTGAAGCGATTTTCGATGGTCGGCGCCGGCGGAACCGGGGGCATGAGGTAGGTCCGGAGCAGGGTCTGCAACCGGGCCGACACGTCACCGGCTGCGTATTCGGCCGCGTGCATGTGCAGCGCGAGGTCCAGGCGCGCCAGAGCCAGCTGGCGCATGGTGGCGGAGGCGCTGCGGAAATTCCGTGCGGCGATCATCCGCTGGAAGAGCGCCTCCGGGATGGCCGCACCCGTCGCGTGGTGCCGGGCAAAGAGATCGAGCGCCGCGCGTTCCCAGCACCAGTTCTCCATAATCTGGGAGGGCAGCTCGACGAAATCCCAGGCGACGTTGACGCCGTTGAGCGACTTGATCTCCACCTCCCCCAGCAGGTGGTGCAGCAGGTGCCCGAATTCGTGGAAGACCGTCTCCACCTCGCGGTGCGTGAGCAGAGCGGGTTGCCCGCCGTGGGCCGGAGTCAGGTTGCCGCACATCAGCCCGAGGTGCGGGGCGCGCGGGCCGCCCGTGATCAGGTAGTTCATCCAGGCGCCGCCGCGTTTGGATTCGCGCGGGTGCCAGTCGGTGTAGAAGGAGCCCAGGTGGCGGCCGGCCCGGTCATGCACGTCGTAAAATTTCACCCCGACATGCCAGACTTCGACCGCGCCGGCCGGGCGCTCGGTCACACGGAGGCCGAACACCCGGCCGGTGATCTCAAACAGGCCCTCCAGCACACCCGGCAGCGGAAAATACGGCCGGAGCTGCTCCTCGTCGAAATCGTAGCGCGTCCGCCGCAGGCGCTCGGCCCAGTAGGCGGTTTCCCACGGCGCCAGCGGGGCCGGAGTGGACTTGGTCTGCTCCGCCTTGAAGGCCACCAGCTCGGCGCACTCCCGCGTGAAGGCGGCCGTCACCCGGTTGTGCAGGTCCTCGATGAAGGCCAGCGCCGTCGCGCCGCTTTTCGCCATGCGGCGTTGCAGCACCAGGTCGGCGAAATGCGACTGGCCGAGCAACGCGGCCTTCTCCTGACGCAGGGCGAGGATGCGTTTGACCAGTTCGCGATTGTCCTGCGCGCCCTCGCAGCCGACGGCAGCCGAGGCGGACCAGACCTGTCGGCGCAGTTCCGCATCCTCGGCATAGAGCATGACCGGCTCCAGCGAAGGTCCGTGCAGCGTGAAGCGCCAGACGGGTGCCGCCTCCGTCCCCTGCCCCTTCTTGAGCGCGTTCTGCCGCGCGGACTCACGGGCGTGCGGCGGCAGGCCGGACAGCCGGGCCGGGTCGGCAACGAGCAGTTCCCAAGCATTGGTCGCATCGAGGACGTTCTCGGAATATTTCTGCGTGAGCTGGGCAAGTTCGCTCTGCACCGCCTCCAGGCGCGTCTTCTGCTCGCCCGGCAGATCAGCGCCCTGCTGGCGGAAGTCGGCCATGGTCTCATCCACGAAGCGCCGGTGTTCGCCCTGCAGGGAGGCAACCGAGGGGTGGGCGGCCGCGGCCTTGAGACGCAGCCATATCCCGGCGTTGAGCGGAATCTTGGCGAAAAAGGCAGAGACCTTCGGCAACACGGCATTGTGCGCGGCGCGCAGCGGTGCCGCGTCGGCCACGGAGGTGAGGTGGGTGACCTTGGCCCAGGCTTCGTTCAACAGTTCGGTGGCCTGTTCCAGCGCAAGAAAGGTGTTCCGGTAATCGGCGGCCGCGATCGGCAGGGCGGCGAGGCGGGCCAGCGCGGCCTCGGCGTCGGCCAAGGCGGCCTCGATCGCCGGCTCCACCCGCTCGGCGGTGAGCTGCGACCAGGGAATCTGAAACGAGCGATCGAGAAAGGGATTGTCCATCGGCGCGTAATGACCGCGCCGGGCCAAGGGCTGTCAAACGAATTGACCGCTCTTACCAGCGATAGGCCGCCCCGACGGAGAACTGCCGGGGGGCCGCCGGCACGGCTGGCACTTCCTGAAAATCATCGCCCCACAGATTCTCGACCTGCGCGGAAAACTCGAGGCCCCGTGCTCCGGGCGGCAGGTAATATGCGCCCACGGACGACAGCACGGCGCGGTCCCCGCCCACGGCCCGCAGAAAGTTCGCTTCCTGGATGCGAAATTCATTGTCCAGCCGCACCTCGAAACCGCGGCCCAGGCGGACGGTCACGGCGGCGGTCAGCCGGTGGCGCGCGAAGTTGAGCGCGTAGAAACTGGCGTCGATCGTCGCGGCGCCGTAATCGGCGTCCTTGTCGAGGAAGGTGTAGCCCAACACAAAGTCGTAGCGCGGGGTCTTGCGCGTCGCGACGATCTCCACGCCCAGGGTGCCGATGTCCACGGCGTTGGCCGTGCGCGCGGTGACACCGCGCGTAAACGTCCAGTCGGTCAGCTCGTCGTCCCAGCGATGAAACATGGCGGCCTCCACCTTCCACCCGGCCGGCTGGAACGAGACGCCCGCCTCGAGGTTGCGGCTGGTCGCGCGCCCGAGGTTGGCATTGCCGCGAAACAGCCCGGCGGCGGGATTGGAGTTCAGCGCCGTGTAGGTCGCCACCTGTGTCGTCTCGGAATACTGCGCGTAGACGCGGAAGCTGTCAGGCCGGGTCAGCACCGCCTCGAGGATCGGCGAGAGCGCGGAGTCATCGCGATTGGTGTCATCGTAGGCGATGCCGGCGCGCAGCCTGAGCCGGCCCGAAGTCGTGGCGAATTCGCGCTCGGGCACAATGGATACCTTGTAGTAATCGCGCGTCCGGAATCGGCCGAAGGTCAGAGCCGTGGACTGGAGACTGTCGCGCATCGCCTGGGCGCCGTAGGTGACCGCGTAATCACCGAACAGCTGATGCCCGTCGAGGGCCAACGCGCGGACCTGCGTGGTGTGGATGAAGGGGTTCGAGGCTCCCGGCACCGCGCGATTGAACTCGTAGTCATCGTCATTGCGCCGGTAGTAGGCGCCGAGCTGACAGAAGTTTTCCGGCGACGTCCAGGCCCGGTGATTGAAGGTGTAGAGGGTGGTGCGCAGATCCTCGGTCTCGTTAAAGCCGAAAGGCGTGTAGAGATTGGGCCAGCCGAAGAATTTTTGCTGCACACCGGCGAAGAAGTCCGTCTGGCTTTGTCCGCCCCGCAGTTGCAGGCGGCCGGCAGCGCGCCGGAAGTCGTGGTCGCCGAACGGCACGGCGCCGTCGGATGACGACCGCGCCAACTCAAGATCGGCCGCCATGGTCTGCCCACCGTGTTCGCCCGGCAGCGCCAAACCCTGGTAAAGACTCTGGCGGTTGGTGGCATGGTCACCGAACGCAGCTGCGGCCTCACCACGTTGCTCGATGGGCCGCCAGCCGTAGGCCACCGTGCCCACCCCGGCGTTGAAGCCGGTCGCGGCATTGTCGGCGCCCGTGAGCACGCGGGGCGAAAGCAGCATGGCCGGGGCGACCGGGATCTCGGCGAAGTAGTGTCCGGTCTGCGGATCGTAGAGTGATATCCCGCCGAGCTTGAACCCGGTGTTCTCAAACACCCCGCCGCGGATCGCGACATCCGCCTGGCCCTCGGCCAGGTTGCGCGCCTGCACATCGACGCGCGGCTCGAAGCGCAGGCCCGAGACCGGCATGGCGAAAGTCGCCACCGGGGTCTGGTTGGCCACCTGCGCCGAGTAGGTCACCAGCTTGGGCAGCTCAACCACCGACTCGGCCCGCGCGGAGATGGCGACTAGCGCGACGAGAGCCAGTCCGGTGACAGCGAGGCCGAACTGGGGGAAATAATGGGGCGGGCGGGACATTATGTTAGGAAGTATAGATATGGCGCTTAACCAAGGCGGCCAAAGAAAGCCGCTCCCAGAGCGGCAGTAATGAGCCAGAGGATCAGGCTTTGCTGTCCTTGCTTTCCTCGCCGTCGTTGCCGATGGCCTCTACCGGACAGCCCTCCAAGGCCTCCATGCAAAGCTGCACATCCTCTTCGGTCGTCGGCTGGGCATGCACGAAGGAATACCCGCCCTCTTCATGGCGCTTGAAAAATGCCGGCGCGGTCTCGCGGCAAAGATCGCAGTCGATACACTGTTGATCGACATAGAATTTACCGCCGACGTTGTCCTTCCATTTTTCAGCTTTGTTGGCCATTTCGCAGGTGACTGAACGGGAATTGACCCGGCTGTCAAGAAGTCGCACGGGCATACGCCGCCATTGAAATATTCCGCGCGACTCCGGGGCTTGTCTTTGCGGACAAGCGACATAAGTTTTATGCGAGATGCTCTCTGACCGGACTTATATGCGTGGCGAATCTCCCCGGGGAAATACCTCGGCGGTCATCTGGCTGATCTCCGCCCTCATTGCGGTATTTGTGCTGGAACTGATCCTTTTGTCACCTTGGCTCGGCGCCACCGGCCCGTCACTGGTCAACCAATTGACGCTGACCATCGGGAGCCTGCAGCGCGGACATCTCTGGACCCTGCTCACGCACAGCTTTCTGCACAGCACGGCCCAGCCGCTGGACATACTGTTCACGGTTCTCATGCTCTATTTTATCGGCCGTGAGTTGGAGCCTCAACTGGGGGCACGCAGGTTTTTCGCAGTGTATCTTGGGGCGGCGCTGGTTGGAGCTTTCGCGTGGACGACCGTCCATTGGACCCAGGGCGGTGTGCATATCGGCGCGGGAGCCGGACTGCTGGGCCTGTTCGTCGTGCTGGCCGGATTGGCTCCCGACATGGAAATGAGGTTCATGCTATTGCCCGTCACCTTCCGGCTCAGGCATCTGGTGTATGGGGTGCTGGCCTTGGATATCTTCGTCCTCGGGTTTTATGAATTGCTCGGGGCGCAACCGCCCTTGGGGCTGACCCCATCGGCCCATCTGGGCGGTATGCTGGCTGGCTGGGTCTATCTCAGATTCATGCACACCCGCCCTGGCTGGACTTGGATTGCGAGGGGAGTATCCCTGCCCCGCTGGCTGAAGAGCCGGCCGAAAATGCCCGCCGCCAAAAGATCATCGAGTGCCTCGCTCGCCCAACCCACCTCCCACCTCCGTGTCGAGGTGGATCGGATCCTCGACAAGATCAACAGCCAGGGCTTTGGCGCCCTGACCGCGCAGGAAAAGCGGGTGCTCGACGAGGCGAAGGATCTGCTGAACCGGAAGTAGGCTCCCGGCCGGCACCGATGGCCACCGACCGGGGCGTGGGCGGGCCTGAATTGCGGTTTGCCGTTTTCAGGAAACAAATCTCCCTTGCTGGCCTCTAATCGCTACCCATTGCCCACCTCTCTCCTGTGAAACTCCCCCTCCGCTCCACCGCCCAGTTGCTCATTCTCGCCCTCCTGCTTCCCGTGGTTTACGCGGGGCCGGACCGCGAGTTCAGGACCACGCCGGTCATGAAGCAGGAGGCCAGCACCCTGGTCCAGTTGCTGGAGGCCTACCATTACAACAAGGACGCCGTCAAATCCTCGGATTTCCCCCAGCTCATCTCCGACTACATGAAGGAGGGGCTTGATCCCTACCGGCTTTTTTTCACGGCGGAGGACGAGCATGCCTTCCGGGCAAAATATGGCCCGCAAATCGAGACCGATCTCGCCTATCTGGGCAACATTGACGCCGCCTTCACGATCTACCGCGCCTATGAGGAGCGCGTGCAGGCGCGCACCACCTGGGTGTTCGAGGAATTGAAGCGGGACTACGATTTCACCGCCAAGGAAACCTACGCGCCCGACCGGAGCAAAAGCGAATTCCCGGCCAACGCCCGCGAGGCCGATGAGCTGTGGCGCCGGCGAATCAAGTTCGAGCTCCTGCAGGAACTCCTGGCCGACAAAACCCCGGCCGACGCCAAGGCCAAGGTGCGCAAACGCTACGAGCGCATGCTCAAGAACGTCGGCGACATCGAGCCCTTCGACGTGCAGGAGATGTTCCTTTCCACCTTCACGCGGATGTATGACCCCCATTCCGCCTACTTCTCCGCCGACACGCTGAAGGACTTCAGCATCCAGATGAAGCTCTCCCTCATCGGCATTGGCGCCGTGCTGGGACTGGAGGATGACGGCTACTGCGTGGTGAAAGAGGTCAAGCCCGGCAGCCCGGCCGACCTCAGCGGTCAGATCCACATGAATGACAAGATTGTCGCCGTGCAGCAGCCGGGCGGCGAGACCATAGAGGTCATCGGTATGAAACTGCGCCGGATCGTTGACCTGATCCGCGGCACCAAAGGCTCCAAGGTCATCCTGACCATCCTGCCCCACGACGCCGTGGCGGCGGGCAAGACCAAGGAAGTGCATATCGTGCGCGACGTGATCAAGCTGGACGAGGCCCGCGCCTCCGCCGCCATCTACGACCTCCCCGGCGAACCCGGCGCGACCGTGCCGGTCGGCGTCATCACTCTCAATTCATTCTACGGCCCCTCGGAAGACTCGACCGCCACGGCCATCAAGAGCACCGCGACCCAGGACGTGGCCGAACTCATCGGCAAGCTGCAGGATCAGGGCATCAAGGCCCTCGTGATGGATCTGCGGCGCAACGGCGGCGGCCTCCTCTCCGAGGCCGTGGACCTCACCGGCCTGTTCATCGCCCGCGGCCCGGTCGTGCAGGTGCGGGATTCCCTCGGCCGGCTCCAGGTGGACAGCGACACCGACCCGGCGGTCAGCTACGATGGCCCGCTGGCGGTGCTGACCTCCCGGTTCAGCGCCTCGGCCTCCGAGATTTTCGCCGGCGCCCTCCAGAATTATGGCCGCGCCGTCATCATCGGGGACAGCACCACGCACGGCAAAGGCACCGTGCAAGCCGTGCTGGAGATGAAGAACTTCCTGCCCCGCCCCAGCCAAAACGCCGCCGACATCGGCGCCGCCAAGCTCACCGTCCAGAAATTCTACCTGCCCAACGGGGCCTCCACTCAGAAGCACGGCGTCACCCCCGACATCACCCTGCCCTCGATCGACGACTACCTGCCCATCGGCGAATCCGATCTGCCCCACGCGCTCATGTGGGACGAGATCAAGTCCGTGCCCTTCGATGGTCACGCCCTCGCCAGGACCTTTGTGCAACCCCTCCTCACCGCCAGCCGCGAACGCCAGCACACCCTCGAGGAATTCTCCTACCTGAACAAGCACATCGACTGGTTCAAGGAACGCCAGGAGCAGAAGAACATCTCGCTGAACCTGGGCGCCCGCCAGCTCCTCAAGCAAACGGACGGGGATTTCAAGAAGACCATGGACGCCGAGCGCGACCGGCTCGCCAAAAGCAATTACCCCAGTCGCGAGGTCAAACTCGACTCCGTGCTCAAGTCCGCTGCCACTCCGCCCAAGGAGCCGGCCACCCCGGCCGACGAAGGCGACACCGACGCGCTCGATGCCGAAACGTCCGCCAAGCTCGATGTCCACCTGCGCGAGGCCCTGCGCGTCGTCACCGATGCCCTGCGCCTCAATCCCGATCAACGCTACTGGGCGGACGGCCGGGCGCCGCTCGCCGCCGCCTTACGCAAAGGCTAGCAGGAAGCGCTCGCGGCCGGTGAGATCAGCGTGCGATTCCGCGCGCGCGTAGTCCTCCGCCGTCGCCAGGGCCACCAGAGCCTGGTGCTGCGCGATACCGGTCTCGCAGGCCAGCAACCCACCCGCCGCCAGATGCGGCCGCGCCGCGCGGATGATGCGCTCCAAATCCGCGGCGCTGTTCGCCCCGGCCGAGAGCGCCATCCTCGGCTCGTAGTCCTTCACCTCCGGCGGCGTCGCCGCGGTCTCCTCATCGGAAAGATACGGCGGGTTCGCCACGATCAGGGCGAACTTCTCCGCAGCGGGCACGGCGGCAAACCAGTCGGATGCTACAAACCTCACCCGACCCACCAACCCACACGCCTCGGCGTTTTCCCGGGCGAGGGCGAGCGCCTCCGCGCTTTTGTCCACGGCCGTCACCACGGTTTCCGGCCAGGCTTTGGCCAGCGCTAGGGCGATGGCCCCGCTGCCCGTGCCCAAGTCGAGCACCGTGGCCGGCGGCGCGGCGAACTGCGCTGTCACCAACTCGATCAGCCGCTCCGTCTCGGGCCGCGGGATGAGCGCGCGCCGATCCACCTTCAGCTTCAGGCCGGCAAACTCCGTCTCGCCCATGATGTATTGCAGCGGTTCCCGCCCGCCGCGGCGCTTCACGAGCGGGCGGATCTGCGCGAGCTCCGCCTCGGTCAACGGCCGCTCAAACTGCAGGTAAAGCTGCATGCGCTTCAAGCCGAGGGCGTGGCCGATGAGCAGCTCCGCGTTCAGGCGCGGGGACTCCACCCCGTGCTGCTCAAGGAAGCCGGTCGTCCGCTTGATGATTTCGAGCACACTCAGCATCTCAGTCGTCCTCCGGGGCCCGGGCGCGCACCGGCAACGGCCCGCCGGTCAGCGCGGCCAGCTTCTCCTCGAAGTCCGCCCGCTGCAGCGCCTCGATGATCGGCTCAAGGTTGCCCTCCATGATCGCGGGCAGGCTGTAGAGCGTCAGGCCGATGCGGTGGTCGGTCATGCGGTTCTGCGGGAAATTGTAGGTGCGGATGCGCTCGCTGCGACCGCCGGTGCCGATCTGGCCGCGCCGCTGGGCGGCATACTTCGCCTGCTCCGCCTCCTCCTTGAGCTTGAGCAGGCGGGAGCGCAGCACCGCCATGGCGCGGGCCTTGTTCTTGATCTGCGAGCGATCGTCGGCGCAATACACCATCAGGCCGCTCGGCTTGTGCACGAGGCGCACCGCCGAGTCGGTCGTGTTGACGCCCTGCCCGCCCGGACCACTGGCGCGCATGACGCTGATGTCGAGATCCTGCGGGTCGATCTGCACGTCCACCTCCTCGGCCTCGGGCAGCACGGCGACGGTGACGGTCGAGGTGTGGATGCGGCCGTTGGCCTCGGTCACGGGGATACGCTGCACGCGGTGCACGCCGCTCTCATATTTCAACTGCTTGTAGACGTCCGAGCCGGTGATGAGGAAGATGACCTCCTTCAGGCCCCCGCGGTCGGAGGCGCTCGAACTCATGGGCTGGATCTTCCAGCCGCGCCCCTCGGCGTAGCGCAGGTAGGCGCGGTAGAGCTCGGCGGCAAACAGGCTGGCCTCGTCGCCGCCGGTGCCGGCGCGGATCTCAAACACTGTGTTGCGCGAATCCGCGGCCTCCGGCGGGATCATGGCCCGCAGCACTGCCTGCTTCAGTAGCCCGTGATTGGCCTGCAGTTCCGGCAGCTCCTGCCGGGCCAGTTCGCGGAGTTCGGGGTCGGCCGCCTGGTCCGCCACCAGCGCGGCATGCTCGGCGAGCTCGCGCCCCACCCGCTCGTAGGCGGCGTGGGTCTCGACCAGCTTGCGGAGCGACTGCTGCTCGCGGGAAACCTCGGTCGCCTTGCGCGGGTTCGCGTAGAACGATGGCGCCGCCATCTGCGCATCGAGTTCGTCGAGGCGGCGTTGAAAAAGGAAGATGTCGGGCAACTGATCCATGCGGGCGGGCAGACGGGAAATTGTGAATTGCTTCAGCCGCGACGCGCGGCTTTATCAAAGCCAAACCAACGGCAGCACCTGCCGTCTAGTAGTATTTCTCCGCGATGGCTTCCACACTCTTCACTCAGAACATCATCGCCTGCGTCTGGGACTTTGACAAGACATTGATTCCGGCCTACATGCAGGCGCCGCTGTTCCGGCGCTACGGCATCGACGAGGCCACTTTCTGGGCCGAGACCAACGCCCTCGCGGAGAACTACCGCCGACGCGGCTACCACATCGCCCCGGAGATCAGCTACCTCAACCACCTGCTGACCTATGTCCTCGCCGGCAAGATGCCCGGCCTGGGCAACCAAGTGCTCCGCGAGTGCGGTCGGGAAATTGAATTCTACCCCGGGTTGCCGAAATTTTTCGACTCCTCCCGCGCCTGGGCCCGCGCCAAGCCGGAATACGTGAAGCACGAGATCCAGCTCGAGCACTACGTCGTGAGCACCGGTCTCGCCGAGATGATCCGCGGCAGCGCCCTCGCCCCCTTCATCGACGCGACCTGGGCCTGCGAATTCATCGAAAACCCGCTGCAGCCCGGCTTCCTTAAGCAGAAGGAATTCCCCCTCGAGGCCGCCAACGAGATCGCCCAGATCGGCGTCATGATCGACAACACGACCAAGACGCGCGCCATCTTCGAGATCAACAAGGGCACGAACAAGAACGCCGCGATCGACGTGAACGCCAAGGTCACGCCCGAGGACCGCCGCATCCCGCTGCAAAACATGATCTACATCGCCGACGGCCCGAGCGATGTGCCGAGCTTCTCCGTCGTCAAGAAGGGCGGCGGCAAGACCTACGCCGTCTACAATCCCGCCGTGCGCGCCGAGTTTGAGCAGAACGACCGCCTGCGCCACGCCGGCCGCATCGACCACTACGGGCCGGCCGATTACACCGAAAACAGCGCCACCACCCACTGGCTGCACCTGCAGATCGAGAAAATGTGCGACCGCATCGTCACGGACCGCGAGGCAGCCGTCGCCTCGCGCGTCACCCGTCCGCCGCGGCACCTGAACGCCTCGCCGGAGGAAGAAGCCGCCCGCCGGGCGGCCAAGCAGCCCAAGCAGTCCTCGTTTCTGGAGTAGGCGGCCCCCGGAGGCTTAGTCGGCCGCGAGGACGAAGCGCGGGGTGTCCTGCAGGATGCGGAAGCGGACGGACTCCGCGCCGGTGTATTCCTCGCTTCGGTCGGCCTGAGGCGCCTCGGCGGTCCGCTGGGACTGGATGCGCTCCTGGAAGGTTTCGACCAGATTGCGCACGCGCTCCGCGTAGTTGTAACTGACGCTCGGGGCGCGCCCCGCCAGCACCGCCGCCGCGCCGCAATTCCAGGCCATGGCGATGTTAAACACGCTCGCCTCCGCGCCCGAACGCTCGAGCGTGCGCTTGATCCATTCGTAGTGCTTCACGGCGACTTCGTCCGCCACCTCGCGCTGGATGGCCTGCCGGAAGGGCTTGTCCGAATGCATCCGCCACGTGCCCGGCCGGAACTGATACGGCCCGAGTTCGCCAAACCGGCCCACGCCGGTCTGATTGGTGGGATTCTCCACCCAGTTGATGGCACGCAAGGTCGCCCAACGGTCGGACGCCCCGGCCACAGTTGTAAAACCGAGGGTGCTGACCAACAGGAGGAACTGAAGGAGGTGTCTTTTCATAGCCTAAGTGGCCGGGAAAAAGGCCATATCCGAGACACCGACAAGCTGGAAATTATCCCAACAATTTTACTTGGGACTGACTGTCGCGCCTTTTACTTAGCTTAATGCTAACCCGTTGATAGCGCTAGTTTTTACGCGCCGTTATTGCCCAAAAATATTTGCCGTCTCTACCTCATTTTTGAGCCAATATCCTCAATTAGTCGTGCCACCAAAGCCGTCCATCCCGTCTGGTGGCTGGCCCCCAATCCTTGTCCGGTCTCGCCGTGGAAATACTCGTGGAAAAGGACCATGTCCTTCAACCGGCCGTCCCCGGGCTCGGATTTGGTCTGACCGTGGCAAACCCTCCCTCCCTCAGCGCCGGGGAGGAATAGATTTACAAGTCGCTGGGTCAGTTCCTGGGCGGCGCCCTGCAACGTCACCCGGCGGCCGCTGCCCGTCGGAAATTCCACCGTAAAGCTGTCCCCGTAGAAGTGATGGTAGCGTTCGAGGGCCTCGATCAACAGGAAATTGGTGGGCATCCACACCGGGCCGCGCCAGTTGGAATTGCCGCCGAACAGCCCCGAATCCGACTCCCCCGGCACGTAGTCCACCCGATATTCCTGCCCGCCGGCCTGCAACACAAACGGCTGCTCCTGATAGACCCGCGACAACGACCGCACGCCATAGGGCGAGAGGAACTCCCGCTCATCGAACACATAGCGGAGCACGCGCGAGAGCCGCTCCCGCGACGGGATCGCGAGCAGGCGCCGCCCTGCGGCCGTTTGGCCCTGGGTCATGTAGGAGATGTGCGCCGCCAGGTCCTTGCGGTTCTCCAGGAACCAGCGGGTGCGCTTGGCGAAACCCGGCAGCTTGTCCAACCGCTCATCCTCGATGAACTGCACCGCGAACAGCGGGATGATGCCCACCATCGAGCGCAGCCGCAGCGGGAACGACTGCCCGTCCGTCTTGAGCTGGTCGTAGTAGAACCCGTCCTCCTCGTGCCACAGGCCGGTGCCGCCGAGGTGGTTCATGGCGTCGGCGATCGCCACAAAATGCTCGAAGAACTTCGACGCGATGTCCTCGTAAGCCGGGTCGCCCTCCGCCAGCTCCAGGGCCATGGCCAACATGGTGCTGCAATAAAACGCCATCCACGCCGTGCCATCGGCCTGCTCCAGGTGGCCGCCCGTCGGCAGCGGCTTCGAGCGGTCGAACACGCCGATGTTGTCGAGCCCGAGAAAGCCGCCCGAGAACAGGTGCTGGCCGCCCGGATCCTTGCGGTTCACCCACCACGTGAAATTGACGACCAGCTTCTGGAACACCCGCGCCAGAAACAGCCGGTCGCGGCCGCCGCGGGGCCCGGTCATCTTGTAAACCCGCCAGCAGGCCCACGCATGCACCGGCGGGTTCACGTCGGAGAAATTCCACTCGTAGGCCGGGATCTGGCCGTTCGGGTGCATATACCACTCCCGCAGGAACAAGTTCAGCTGCTCCTTGGCGAAGTGCGGGTCGATCCGCGCGAACGGGATCATGTGGAAGGCCAGGTCCCACGCCGCAAACCACGGATACTCCCACTTGTCGGGCATCGAGATGATGTCGCGATTATACAGGTGCGGCCAGTCGCTGTTGCGGCCCCGGCGCCGCGCGGCCGGCGGCGGCGGCTGTTTCGCGTCACCCTCCAGCCAGTCGGCCACGACGAAATGATAAAACTGCTTCGACCAGAGCAGGCCCGCAAAAGCCTGCCGCGCCACGTTGCGCTCCTCCGCGTTCACCTCCGCCGGGAGCACGGCGGCGTAGAATTCCTCCGCCTCCGCCCGACGCGCCGCGAAGACCTGCGCAAAGCCCTCGCCGAAGGGCCGCCCCGGCGCCTCCGCCTCGGCACTGAGCCGCAGGCGCATCACCGCCGTCTCGCCGGGCGCGAGGTCGAGCACGCGGTGCGCCGCGACCTTGGTGCCGGTCCGTTTGGGATTTATCGCGCCGGGCTGGCCGCGCACCACGTGGTCGTGAAAGGCGTCCTTCACGAACGGCCCGGCGTTCTCCGCCGCAAAGAGCCGCGCGGCGTTGGTCTCGTTCTCCGTGAAGAGAAGCGGATCGGGCCGGCCGGGCGCGGATTCCACCTCCCAGAAATAGCGGCCGAGCGACTCGTGGTGCGTCTGCACGTGCCCCGGCGCCAGTTGCTGCATCCGCGGTTTGACCTCGCTGGCGCCGTGCTTGCCGCCCCAGGTCCAGGTGTTGCGGAACCACAGGGTCGGCAGCAGGTGCAGCGGCGCGCGCTCCGGGCCGCAGTTCCGGGCGGTGATCTCGATCAGCAGGTCATTCGGCCCGCCCTTGGCGTATTCCACCGCCACCTCGAAATAACGGTTCGCGGCAAACACCCCGGTGTCCTCCAGTTCGAACTCCGGCTCGCGGCGGCTGCGCCGCGCATTCTCCTCCCGCAGCCGCGCGTAGGGAAACTCGGCCTGCGGGTAGTGATACACCGCGCGCATGTGGCTGTGCGTCGGCGTGCTGGCCGTGTAGAAATA
>Ga0154020_10006036_pt1 | contig 14206 bp, 9 predicted proteins | sample Klosneuvirus_201_FD_109709 | JGI IMG/M metagenome (GOLD analysis project Ga0154020, IMG submission 109709) | Active sludge microbial communities from wastewater, Klosterneuburg, Austria - Klosneuvirus_20160825_MG | ecosystem: Engineered > WWTP > Aerobic digester > Activated sludge | place...
CTTCCATGGCATGACCAGGATTTAACGTTCTTCCATCTATATGGTCAATAATGCTTCCATCGGGAGCTACCTGCTCCATTACACATTTTATATCGTCTTTTACAAAATCTCTTTCTATTTCAGCCATCCATTTCTCTATCCATTCATCGCAGCGGGGGTCGCCAATTGTTTCTTTTAATTGTTGCGCCGTATTTATCATTATCATTGGCACACCAATACCTTTTGATGGTCTTGTACCAGTGAATTTTGGTTGCAGCAGGCCTGGAGTAGTTGCATACTCAATACATTTTCCAAATACAAATCTTGCTTTTTTGGCTGCTTCTTCACTGCCACTGGCTTTTGCATAAGCCGCTGCTGCAATTACATAAAATGTTTCAGAGAAAAAATATCTTCTTTTGCGAATAGGTCTTCCATCTCTTGTTACATGAAAAAACATCTGCCCATCGGTATCAAAACAATGCTTGTTTAAAAAATCATACCCAAGCTTTGCTCCATCAAGCCATTCCTGTTTTTTTTCTACCGTATTGTATAGAGTGGACAGCATCCATGTTGCCCTGCCTTGTATCCATACGGCTTTATCATCATCAATCAATGAACCATCTGCATCTCTCATTAACAGAAACCCGCCGCATTCTTTATCAAAAGAGCGGGGGAACCAAAACGGAACGGTATCGCTCAGCAACTGGTTAGTATAAAATTCTTTTAGCGTTTCTAAGTCTTGTTTTTGATAACTCATTACTTCAGTTTGTTTTTATAATAATCATTTCAACTTTACGCTGATAAAAACTATTTGCCTGTAATTTTCTTTCTCATACAATACACCCACTTTGTTTTTATCCAACTCTACTATATCGGAATAGGCAGCAAAGTCCATTCTTTTATCCTTGTAAGGCTTTTCGTTTTTAGCCAGCAGAATACTTTTCTTCCAGGTTTTACCTTCATCAAAGCTTATACGCAACGTAAGATTGTCCCGGCTTGAGGTATCAGCAGCATTGCAAAAGACAAGAATGTTTTTTCCTTTTTTTGTGCCTGTATTCAACAAAGTTCCCTGGCAAACAGGGTCAGGAAGGTTTTTATCAAAATAACTGGTGTCCCAGGTAGCGCCACCGTCGCTGCTGATGGAAACAATTCTTTGCCGGATATGCCCCCGCTGATTACGGCTGTTCATCATCAACCTGTCATTACTTAATTCCGCTGCGATAGATTCATTACTTCCGGGAACATTTAGGGAAGCGCCAAGATGAAATGTTTTGCCATGGTCATCCGTATAAAACCCATGAGCATCATAATCCATAAACTGTTTTTGCGGGTCTTTTGCAGAATGATTGGCGGCAACAAAAATTCTTCCTTTGTACTTTCCCTTTTGAAATTGCATGGCATGGCCGGGTGTGTTGGCATAAGTCCGCCAGTCTTCCGGGAAATTATAAGCATTGTTTAGCAGTATTTGTTTTGGGCGGTGAACCTGCGTTGTTATATCAACCGCATTGCTCCATGTGTGGCCGCCATCAACTGATGTTTTATACCAAACCTGCTTATATCCTTTACCTTTTCTCACTTCTCCTTCATGATTATTGCCTGTGTTGTAAAACAAAAAAATCCGGCCATTGGGATATGCAGGGTCTGTTAAATCAACCACAGGCGCCGGATTACCGGCTTGTAAAGTATCAAACTCAGCCACATGTTGCAAAGCACTCCATGTATTGCCGCCATCACCACTGCGTTTCAATACAATATTAATATCTCCAAAGTCTCCAGCATTATTAACACGACCTTCAGCAAATGCCAGCAACTCACCATTGGGCAGGGAAACGATGGCAGGGATGCGATATGATTTATGGCCTTCAGTACCCGATATAAAAACAGGGACAGTTTTGTATTGAGCAGTGCTACTAACCAAACTGAAAATCGCAATGATGAATAATGATGCAGCCTTCATTTATGATTGTGTTTAATCCTTGATTTATTTTATTATTTCACTAACCGGCACTTTTACATAATACAAATCCTTTGTACCCTCGTATAACAATCCGATGGTATTATCATCAATCTTTGTTAAACAGGAATAGCCGAAACACTGCCTTTCATCAACCAGCAACTGATTTACCGGCAACCATGTTTGTCCTAAATCCAAACTTGCCTTGATGGTAATTTTTTCTCTGGGCGCAGCAGAAGTATTGGGGTTGCTGAAAAACAAAACATCTTTCAACGTTCCGTTTACATTCACTTTTGCTTTAATAAAGCTCCCCATACATACAGGGTCGGGCAATGTGTTGTAAGAAATGGAATGTTCTGTCCAGCTTGCGCCCATATTTGTAGTGGTAGCTACACTTCTAAAACTTCCCCGGTTATCTCTCATGTTCAACATCAATGTACCGGGTGTTGTTTCCACCACCTGTGCTTCGGTGGTGTTTGATTTTGGGCCAAGGATTTTCCCTTTCCATGTACTGCCGTTATTATCGCTGTAAATAATAGTGGAGTAGGGAACATTGCCAGCCGTCCAGTATTGCGCTGCAAAAACCAACTTGCCATCCTGCATGGCAATACCATTGCCCGGGCCATTGAAAAATATTTTCCATGCCGGTTCTTTTATTTGCGGGGTTATGGTATATGGCGCAGACCAGGTAGCCCCATCATCTGTACTGCTTACTAATACAAACTGCCCGGTAGAATCCGGAGAAATGCCGCCTATAGAACCGGCAATAGAACGATTGCCTTTGCTCCATAATGCTGCAACAAATATTTTTTTTGTAACGGGGTCAAATAAAACAGCCGGGTCGCCAATGCCGTTGTTTTCATGAGGGGCGCCCATGTCCATAATTATTTTCATCGGCTGCCATGTTCTTCCACTGTCGGTGCTGCGGCTCATGCCCACATCAATATTGCCTGGTAAATCGCCACTACCGGTATAGCGTATATCATACACCGCAATTAATGTTCCCCTGTCTGTTTGAATGATTCCAGGAATGCGGTAAGTGTTTACATTATCATCTCCTGCTTTTCTTACCGCTACACCAGCCCGTTTTGCATAAACGGAATTATCCTGGTTTACGGCAATTTCTTTTCCATCTTCCGTAACCAGTTTACTGCAACGAAATTCAATTTTATTATCAATGCCAGCATTGTTTTTTAGCACAATGCTGAACCAGATAAAACGGGTACCCGGCTGCAGGTTTAGCGAAACTGATATATCACCCACAGCAGACGGGGAAACAGACGCAATAGGCGGAATGGTAAAAACAGGCTCGGAACCGGCTGCGTAAATATTTATTTTATCAACCTCAGGAATGGCCTGCGTATTCAGTGTACACTGTAACTTTCTTATTTTTTGTTCGGTATTGCCAGCAGGTATAGTAATAGCAACCCGTACAATGGGATTTTCTGCCAACCCACGCAACACAGGGATATCAGGCGAGTAAGAACTTGCCTGTACATTGCCCGGCGGTGGCGGAGAGTTTTTTTTTGAACACTCAAAACTGCACATTGCCAGCAATAAAACACAGACCCATATTTTAAACCGAACTGTTCCCATAAATTCTTTTTTATACTTCAGTGAATTCTTTATTCTTTGGTCGCAGGAACAGCAACTGAATAATCAACGCCAGTGCCACAATTCCTGCAAGCATGGCAAAATCTTTTCCGAGATTTCCTGCATCTGTTGATTTGCCCAACAAGTCTGTTATAAAAGCTCCTGCAAATACTCCTACCATATTCATAAGACCATAAGCTGTGGCCCTGTATTTTTTTGAAACAAACTGGCAGAGTATGGGCATATTGTTGGCATCGAACATACCAAAGCCAAAACCAAAACAAAAAGCAGAACCAATAACCGCAAATAAGGAATGACCAAAACCAATAAAGAGTAATGCAGGAATCGTTAATCCCAAACCAATAGCACTTGTATAAATCCTGCCACGGATATTTTTCTGCACCCACCTGTCTGATAAAATGCCACCGAAGATGACACCAAGGAATGAAGAAGCTGCAATGGTGATGGTTGATAATGGACCGGCTTTCGACATATCAATATTTAAGTTTTCGGCAAACAGTGTGGGCAGCCAGTTTTTTACTCCCCAACCGGGTAGGCTGGGTATGGCAAAATAGAAAAGTATTATCCAGAAGGAAATGTTTACAAACAAAACGCCAAGCCCTTTAAAAACTGATGATTTCTCTTTTACAATATCATCCGCTGTTTCAGTATATCTTTTTTCCTTTAAAAATAAAATCAGCACGGCTGAATAAACGATACCGATGATGCCGAATGACTGAAATGTTTGCTGCCAGGAAAACTCTGCAGCTATGGTTGCACCAAAGCCGCCGAGTGCCTGGCCCATATACAAACCCGTCATGTGAATACCAACGGCCAGTGACCTTGTTTTATCAGAATGATAATCGGCAATGAGTGATAGCCCGGCAGGAATATATAACGCCTCACTTACACCCATTGCAGCACGCAGCCAATACAATTGGTCAAATGTTTTTGCATATCCCATTGCAAACGTAACAGCACTCCAAACAAACAAACTTCCTACGATTAACCATTTTCTGTTTATTCTGTCAGCAATGATGCCTGATACAGGACTCATAAATCCGTATATCCAGAGGAAGATTGCCATCAGATACCCGAAGTTGGTGGCTGATTGCAGTTCTGAAATATCCACCATCATGGTAGGCTTCATGGTGCTGAGCATTTGCCTGTCCATATAATTAAGCAATGCTACCACCCAAAGCAGCGCCACTACTATCCAGGGATATTTTTTTGATTGTATCATTTTGTTTGTTGCAAGATTTTTACTGATAAAATATTGGGTGTACGAACACCTGCTTTTATTTCACCGCTGGGTATCATCGCAATATTATCCCACCAGAAAGCAGTAGTGGTTACAGGTACAGGAAAGGGTATCGTTCCTGCAGTTTTGCATTTTCCTGTATTGATATTGTAAAGAAGAACTTCCTTACTGAATCCGGGATGTGCTTCGAGTAATTGAATTTTCTGTTGCGTTAACTGTTTTTTTTCTGCTTCGGTTTTGGCCTTACTGATATCTGCGTTAAAATTTTCCACTTTGCTAAAAGTGGTGCCTCTGTCGCCTCCAAACAACACGATACCAGCAGAACCGGCAGCTACCCCGGTTCCGGCTGATAATGTGTACAGTAAAGGTTCTAATTCATTCCATTGGTTTTTCAATGCGTTGTATTCATACACAGAATTATATAATTCGCTGATGCCCACAGGGGTTTTTCGCCGTCCCCCAAAAAGGTAAAGTTTCAAAATCCCATTTACTCGAGGTGCAACAAGCACAGCATGGGAAACCGGTTTAGGAACTGAGGCTAATTCTTTCCATCCTTCACCTGTATTGTTCAGGTCAATAGACCAACATTTATCTGAAACGCTATCGGTTGTTTCACCTCCTGCCACATAAACAATATTTTTATCGGAAACAGCAGATGCATTTGTAATAGCAACAGGAAGCTTGGGCAAACTTTTTACTACGGCAGATTTAATTTCATTATCCCATTGCATTAAAAACACTTTATCAGAAATACCTGCTTCATTTTCTCCGCCGGCATAAACAAGCCCTTTGGGTGTGGAGCAATTAGCGCTATAGGCTATATTTTCCGGTAATTTTAATTCAATGGCCAGTCGTGTAAACCGGGTACCATTTTTTTTATAAACATATATGTCACCGTAATACTTTTTTTTCCCTCCCTGCCAGGGCATACTGTCGGGGAAATTTGCCCCCCCGGCAACAAACATTTTGTTACCGCTTACACCGGTAACCGGGCCTGCAAAACCCAATGAAACTTGTTGTCCGCTATCCGCAGGCAGTTCAGCAGCTATTTCCCATTTCATAGAAATGCCAGTAGTTTTTTGTGCCATAACAGGTGCAGTTAAAAACATGAGTTTTGTAATTATAAATGGCAAGTATTGGTTCATTTATTATATCATATTTGAGCAACAGGTGTTTTAGAACAGAAATTACTGAACATAAGTTGTCCAACTTCTTTTTTGAATAACTCAAAATTATCAGCATCCATATTCTTTACAGGTAAACGAAATTCACCACAGTCTAACCCGATTAATTTCATATATGCTTTGCCAGTTGCAATGCCCCCATATTTGCCCAGCAACCGTATCATATCAATTGATTGCTGTTGCAATAATTGTGCTTTTTGCAAATCACCATCATTAAAAGCATCTATAAGATTATAGTACAAAGGCGCTGCATAGTTAAAGGTGCTGCCTACTGCTGCCTTTGCCCCTAATGATAAAGCAGGTAACATATTTTCATCCCTGCCCCACAGCATATCATACTTACCATTTTGAAAATGGATACAAGAAAGAAAATCCATAAAATCTTCATGAGTATATTTTATTCCGGCAAAATTTGGCACTTTACCATCAATGGCTTTTAATAAATCAAACATTGGAAAACCAACACCAGTTAATACAGGAATGTGGTAATAATAGAAAGGCATATCCGGTACTGCTGAAGCGACTTCATAACAGCATTGTGCCAGCATTTCTACATTGGCTGGTTTAAAGTAAAAAGGCGATGTAAAAGAAACCGCATTCAATCCAATTTCCCTGGCATGTAAGGCCAGTTCTTTGCAATCTGTCAGGCAGGTGCCGCCTAATAATGGCATTACAATAAAATCGGCATCGCCTTTTGTACAGGCAGCCCATGCTTCAGCCACTGCTTTTTTTTCATCCACCGACATGGAAACCCCCTCGCCGGTGGAGCCGCAAATAAAAGCCCCTATAACCCCATTTGCTTTAAGCATTTTGTAGTATGAAGGAATAAGGGATAGATTTAGTGAGCCATCCTTATACATCGGTGTAAATGGCGCTGCTATTAAGCCTTGTAATTGTGGAAATGCCATATTGTTATTTTGATATAGTAAGATAATAATTGAAGATAGAGTAATAAAAAACCGGGAGCAAGAATACTCCCGGTGATTGCTTGCTAACTGCTTATGCTATATGAAAATCATTATTATAACTTCCGTCATCAGGCTATTATCAAAACGCCGGATAACCTGGCGTTTGTGTCAATGCCCTGTTGTTTGTTAAAGAAGCCCTATCAATTGGCCAAAGCACTTTATAAGCTTCCGACGATAATACACTGGTGTGCTGGAATACATAACTATTGCCGAAACGGCGCAGGTCATGCCATCTTTTACCCTCAAAAATGAATTCAAACAAACGTTCCTGCAGAATAGCCTGCTTGGCATCCGCATCAATAACCTGATTAGGGAACCCAATAGTACCTGCAACATAATTGGCCCCAAATGCTCTTGCCCTTACTAAATTTATTTCTGTTGCCGGATTTTGGCCTGAAAGAACTTTTGCCTCAGCAATCAATAATAATAAGTCTGCATATCTGTAAATTGGATAATCATTACTGTATACCCTTATGCCGGCTACCTGCTCACCCTCAAATTTCTTAACAAAGCAACCTGCAATAACATACACTCCGGGGCTGGGCCTTGTGAAGGCCGATTGAATGGAGAACCATTTACGGGCATCGCTATTATTAAACTTTCTGAAAGTGGCCACCCTTACCGGGGCCCTTAACAAGCCGCCCCAGTTGTCTAAAGTAGGGCTGTTCATCTGCCTTGCATTTAATGAGTCATGAAAATTTGCAATCAAAGAAGTTTGAGGATAAAATGTTCCAGAAAACGGTAGTGAGTTTTCAGCGTTCAGGTTACGAACAGCAAAGATAATTTCACTATTACCACGGCTGGTAACAGCAAATACATTTGCAAAATTTGCTTGCAAAGCAAGAGCAGGAATATTTGTTTGAATATCAGTTAAGGAATTAAGTGCCGTAGTGGCATCAGCGGCACCACCGCCATTTTGAGATGTCCATAAATACACTTCCGCCTTTAACATGAGTGTAGCAGCCTTGCTCCAGTAAGATTTTGTGTTGCGGAATGAATAGTCAGTGGCATAGCTGGAGACTGATTTATCAATGTCAGATTTTATTAAAACTATAACATCGGCCGCAGGTGAAGCAGGTTTCGCCAGATTTGCAAGATCCACATCTGTAAACAAACCTGTCCAAATTACAACATTACCCCAGGCACGGGTTAATTGAAAGTAATAGTATGCCCTCATACCATATGCAAGCCCGAGATAATAGTTTTTGTTGGCCGTACTTACTACAGCCGTTGAACTTAATTTATCAATCAGCAAATTTAATTGTGCTATGTTGCTATAAAAACCTCCAAAGCTACCTACTCCCGGGGCATCTAATGTTAGGTTTTGTTGCCAAAAACGCTCCAGTCCCTGTGTAGCTTCGCCGGTAAATGTACTTGCACTGCCGGGTTCTGTTCCGTAAATATCGGACCTTAATTCGCCCAATGCCTGAATAGATGATACATGGCTTCTGAACCTGGCATGAATGCCAGACACAAATGCATCAAACTGGTCCGCAGTTTTCCAATAACTGGCATCACTAATGCTGCTAATGGGCTCCAAATTCAGTTGCTTTTTACATGAAGTAAAAAAACCTGCTGTAGTAATGGTTATAGTGAGATAACATATTATTCGTTTCATAAATAAAATTTTTAAAGATTAAAAGGATACCTGTACCCCGAACACATATGATTTTGGCGTTGGATAGTTTCCTGCAAAAATTCCGTTTGATTTTGGCTCAGGTGAATTACCACTAAATTTGGTAATGTAAAACAGGTTATTAATGTTCATAAACAACCTTGCCTGCGACAGCACTCTTGTTTTTGACAAAAGTTTTTTTCCAAAATCATAAGACAGCGTAATTTCTCTGCAGGCTAAGTAATCACCTTTTTCATAAAATCTTGAATTATTGCTTTGCAGAACCTGATTTGCATTATTGCCACGGGTATAGTTTTTCTTACCGGCGGGGGCTCCTACCTGGTCGGCATAATAAACTTTCGGAATATCCTTCATTGAGTTATCGCCGGAAAAACCTTTCTTCTGCCAGTCAATATAATTCAAAGTACCCTGATAGTTACCCAGTGTTCTTGTAACTAAATCATTGTACAGTATGTGACCAACCGCAAAATCCCAGCGGGTGTAGAGGCTAAGGCCCTTATACGAGAGTGTTGTAGAAAAACCTCCTGTAAACTTAGGGTTAATGTTTCCTACGTATACCTGGTCTCTAGAATCAATTGTGTCATTTTTATCTACGTCCATCCAGTTAACATCACCGGGGGTGATTTTACCTAAACCAGATGTAAGCCCGGGGCCGGAGATAAGTGCTACAGCATCGTACCTGGTATTAGCAACTGTAGCTATTTCAGCTGCATTTTGAAAAATAGATATTTGTTTATAGGCATATACAGCTCCAAGGGGCTGGCCTTCCTGTAATCCACTTACCCAAATAACTTTACCAGCCTTGGGGTCAAAAATTTGAAAACCTCCCTGCCGGTTATTTTCGTTACCATTGAAAGGCAGTTTAGTTATTTTGTTTTTTACAAATGCGATGTTGCCACTTACGTCTAAGTTAATTCCGCTTTTAGTTTTTAAGATATTTGCGTTAACCGTAAATTCGTAACCTTTATTTTCCAGTTCACCATTATTTGTAGTAATACCACCAAAGCCGGTATAAGCTGGAAGCACCAGGCTTTGTAAAATATCGCTGTTAAGCCTTTTGAAGTAATCAAAAATTATTGTAACCTTATTTTTCAATATACCAATGTCCAGTCCTATATCTGTTGTGGTGCTTTTTTCCCAGGTTAATTTTGGATTAACCGGCAGTGTATTTAGAAATCCCAAGCCACCGTTATAATTGCCTTGTGAGCCGTAACCACCTTGCACATCATAATTACCAATGCCGGAAGCATTTCCATTTACACCATAGCTTATACGTGGCTTAATGGAAGAAACTACGTTTGCAACAGCTGACCCTTTATAAAATTTTTCATTGTGCAGGTTCCAACCCACTGAAATACCGGGGAAAAATCCCCATCTCACTTTTTCCGACAGGCTGGATATACCGTCTGCCCGGTGAACAAAAGTGAGTAAATAACGGTTGTCATAGTTGTAATTTATCCTGCTGAAGTTGGAGATAATCCTGAATTGAGATTTACTGCTGAAGTTACTGCCAGGTGCAAAAACAGTAGAAGCATTGACGGTTGTAATATCATCTGTTGGGGCGCCGGTACCGGAAACCTGTGTACTTAAAGATTTCTGACCAAATGATTCAGCGCCAATCATTGCTTCAATATTATGTTTCCTTCCAATGGATTTTGTATAATTGATAATGCCATTAAATGTTTTTTGTACGGTTCTTCCAAATGAAGCAAATGCAGGCCTTGTAGTATTAAACCCTTGCGGATTGGTATAGAGTTGTCCGTAAGTCTGTGTTGCTTTTGTAAAACCGTCATTCACATTTTCAAACAGGTAAATATTACCTGAGAGTTTTACAAAAAGGTTTTTCAGAATGTCGTACTTCACAAAGGCATTACCAGTAATCCTATTAACTTCATTGTTTCTTATGTTTTTATTCAACCAATATAATGGGTTGCCGTCTGTAATACCATTTCCAGGATTAGGAATAGTTTTTGCAGAATCAAGCCAGGGGTTCATCGTTGGCCAAAGTCCAATATTTCTGTAAAGTGTATTAATTTCTCCTCCTATTACCCCAAATTGAGAAGAAGTGGAGAATGTGGCCCCTGAGCCAACTTCCAGGTTTGGCTTAACCTTGTAAGAGCCATTAATGTTTCCTGAAAACCGCTTATAGTCCGAGCCTACTATTATTCCTGTTTCTTTATAATAATCAAAGCTGGCAAAATATTTTCCCCTGTCGTTACCCCCTGTTACATTTACATAGTGGTCATCTGTATTACTATTCCTGAATACCAGGTCAGCAACTTCACCACCATGGTCCTTAAAAATGATTGTACCGCCATAAGGGTCACCAACGGTATCCCATCCACTATTGAGAAGGTAAGCATTGGAGGCATCATACTTTCTGATGTCGAACAAGTTAAAATCTGCAATACCTGTGCCGGAGGGTACCCCCGGCCCTGTTGGTAAACCATATCCTCTTGATTGATTAACTGCTGTAAGTGATCTTTGGCTATTGAAATTTCCCAACCGGTTATAATAGATATAATCTTTTGCACTCAGGTAGTTATAATCTTCTCTGTTTCTATTTAAACCTTTTACATATTTATATGATACTTGTGCCGTTCCAGATTTTCCCTGTTTTGTGGTAATAAGTATCACACCATTTGTAGCCCTTGTCCCATAAATTGCTGTTGAAGCCGCATCTTTCAATAATTCAATAGATGCGATATCGTCACTTGGTATATCATTGAGTGAACGTATTATTCCATCAACTACTACTAATGGCGAGACATCACTGCTGATGGTAGAATAGCCCCTCAAAAGAATTGAAGGAGCCGCCCCGGGTGTTCCTGAATTATTCACTACTCTTATACCGGCTATGGAACCTTGCAGAGCCGTAGCAACATTTGACCTTGGGGCATTTTTAAGCACAGCATTATCAAGCTTGCTAATCGAGCTTGTAAGATTTCGTCTTGATTGTGTACCATACCCGACAACAACAACCTCACCGAGATTGGATACTTCCGTTTTCATAGAAAGTGAAACATTGGATGAAGTACCGACAGTAACTTCTTGAGAAGTAAATCCTGTAAATGAAAAAACTAATACATCCCCCTGCGATGCGTCAATGGAAAATTCACCATTGCTGTTTGTTTGTGTACCAGTATTTTTTCCTTTTACAATAATGTTCACGCCCGATAATGGCTTATTATCCTCATCAGAGGTAATCTTACCGGAAATTTTTTGAGTTTGCGACCAAACAGTCGCTGATAGGAGAATGCAGGCTATCGAAAGCGAGACTCTCATAATTGCAGATTTCATAACAGCAGTTTTTATCGTTAATTGTATTATGTATGACATAATAAAGATAATGGTATATCCTGACCTTAGCCAAATATTTCATAAAAAAGTTATTAACATTATGAAAATCAAATATTAGAAAGAGGCTTTACTAAAAATAAAAAATCATATCTTTAGTATTAAGTAATACATATTTTATGACAACTGAGATGCTTACAGAAACATTTAAGTCCATAGAAAATACCAGTCTTGTTGACAGAGTGGAGTCGAACCTGGTGCAGCTCTTACAACAGCAAAAGTTGAAAATCGGGGATTCTATACCAACTGAACTGGAACTTGCCGAAAGGCTTGGCGTAAGCCGTACTGTAATAAGAGAAGCCTTGCTCCGGCTTAGGATGATGGGGCTGATTGAATCAAAAAAGAAAAAAGGCGCTGTTATTACCAGCCCTGATTTATTTGGTAATATGAGCAAGAGCATGAATCCTCATATTCTTACGCCTGAAACATTGAGGGAAGTATTTGAAATACGGTTAGTGCTGGAAATAGGAATGGCTGATTTGCTTTTTCATCGCATTACAAAAGAGGATATTAAAGCCCTGCATGAAATTGTGGACGACGAACCCCCGGCAACTCAATATCATCTATTTAATATTGAGCATGAAATTGCCTTTCACGGTAAACTGTATGAGATAACTGGTAATGAAACCATGAAAAAATTCCAGAAAATGTTATTGCCCGTTTTTGATTATGTACATAACAGCGGATTATTAAAAAAACAGCCTTTGTTAAAAATGTTTGTTTCCCATAAAGAGCTAGTGGATATTCTGGAGGATGGGACTCCCGAGCAATTTAGAAATGGTATGAGAGACCATCTTGAGAACCATTTTGCCAGGATATTCGATTTACCATAGTTTGTGCCACGGCGCTGCTTTACCAGTTGCTAACCATATAAATATAAAATTGCTGACAAAATAATACTGATACTTACAATACCTTATTTTCGCTTCTTTCTCTGCATGTGATTTGATGTTTTTTCTGTTGCAGTTGATGTACATTCATCTGCTGAAAAAAACATTAAATCAGATGCAGATGCCCCCGGCCCCCATTGGCTACGACCATTATGGCCCAAGGGTAAGGGATGGGAATTTTATAAGCAAAAAACAAAGAATCATAATAAATGAAACCGGGAAGTTATTAAAAGAGGCCTGGCAAAGGAAGCTATCCGGGCTTTTCAGTGATGTACAAATAATATCAAAATTGGCTGCCAGTGGATTCAATATCGAATCAAAAAAGGTAAGTGCCCTGTGGCGGAATCCATTTTACTGTGACATCAATACTAACAAACTGGCAGAAGAGCCTGTAAAAGGCAACAGGGAGCCAATTGTATCCATTGATGACTTTATGAGGGTACAACAAATCTTACAAAAAAATCCATCAGGGTACCAGCATAAAAAAGAAGTTGATGACAGACCACTGACCCGCTTGCTCCGCTGTGATATTTGTGACTGCTTTATGGTAGTTTATAAAAACAATCAAAAGAACCTGCATTATTACAGGTGTTTAAAATGCAACGGGGTTAGCCTCTGTGCCAAAACTTCCCCAACTTCAAAAAAGAAAAGTGCTGAACAGCTATTCCTGGAGTTACTTAATCAATTTGAAGCACCTGGTAAAATAGCCTCCTTGATTGAAATACAACTAACAAAACTATTTGCCAATTATAACGCTGAAAATTTTAATACTTCGAAACAACTTGAAACCCAATTAGCAACTACTCAAAGCCAGATAAAACAGTTAAAAATCAGATTTGGACTGGGACAAATTGATAAAGAAACGCATGAACTTACCAAACAGCACCTTACTGAACAACTACTTGAAATCACCAAAGCATTGAATAACAGGAAAGTGACAATATCTAACCTGGAAAACCTGCTTTCAAATTCTCTGAAAAAACTTGAAAACATCAGTAAAATATGGACTTCCAGCAATCTTGAGGAAAAACGTAGATCACATAAAACATTGTTTCCGGATGGTATTTTTTATGATGCCAAAAATCATCAATATCTAACCAGAAATGTTAACAAATTTCTTGAATTAGTGTCCTCAATTTCAGCTATTTGTGAGCAAAAAAATAACGGGAACTTTCAAAATTTTATTGAAAATTCCCGTCCTGTATCGGGGAGCAGACTTGAACTGCCGACCTTCGGGTTATGAATCCGATGCTCTAACCAGCTGAGCTACCCCGACAAATACTTATAAGTTTTATTTCTCAGCAGACTTCAACTGCTGTCCGCCAATTGGCGGATATGAACCCGATGCTCTAACCATCCGACAACCGGCGGATACCCCGACAAA
>Ga0154020_10006037_pt1 | contig 14204 bp, 12 predicted proteins | sample Klosneuvirus_201_FD_109709 | JGI IMG/M metagenome (GOLD analysis project Ga0154020, IMG submission 109709) | Active sludge microbial communities from wastewater, Klosterneuburg, Austria - Klosneuvirus_20160825_MG | ecosystem: Engineered > WWTP > Aerobic digester > Activated sludge | place...
CCTGCGCGAACTGCGCGCGAGGGAGTTCCAAGTCGCGCCATTGAAATGAGCGTGCGGACAAATCTGCATCAGGTAGGATAACGGGCGGCGGCCAGTCCGCCGCTCAACGAAGTTGAAGCGTATGAAGACTAACAATTCCAACGAGAACGATGCTCCGCTCCGCGCGTTGTTGAAGGAGTGGAAGCCGGAGGCATCGCTGCCCCCGCGCTTCCAGGAGCAGGTCTGGCGGCGCATCGAGCGGGCTGAAACCGCGCCCGTGCCGACCGTCTCGCTCGCCACGGTGTTCGCAAACTGGCTCACGAACCTGCTGCCCCGGCCCGCGCTCGCCACGGCTTACGTGGCCGTGCTTCTGGTCATTGGCGCAAGCGTGGGCTGGAGTCAGGCGCGGCAGGAGACGGCGCGCGTCTCTGGCGAACTCAGCACCCGCTATGCCCAGACGGTTGACCCCTACCAAACCACTCCGCAACCATGAAGCGCGGACTCCTGATTCTGGCGCTCGGCTTGGTGGGCGCGGTCGTAGCCTACTGCTGCGTGTATCTGATGGGCACGGCCAAGCCCCGCGCGATGATGCAAAGCCCCCAGCCCGAACTGGCGTGGCTCAAGCACGAGTTCAACCTTGGAGACTCCGAGTTCAAGCGGATCTCCGAGCTTCACGCCGGTTATCTGCCGCAGTGCATGGAGCGTTGCCGCCGGATTGACGAATTGAACGACAAGCTCTCGAACTCGCTGGTCAGCGCCACGCAAGTCACGCCGGAGCTTGAGAAACTTTTGAGCGAGCGGGCGCAGATGCGGGCCGCCTGTCAGGCCGAAATGCTCAAGCACTTCTTTGAAGTCAGTCGCACCATGCCGCCCGAACAGGGGAAGCGTTACCTCGCTTGGGCGCGGGACAACACCTGCCTCCGCGAACAGGCAATGGATCACGGCGCGGACAACCACGCTGCCACGACCACACCCGACAAGCATCCTTGAGTGCCTGCATGAACACGCCCAATCCGGACGAGCTGGACGTGCAGGACATGAGCCGCCTCACAGCGGGCCACGATGCCGCGCTGAACAGTTTGATGGAGCGCCACGCCGGGAGGTTGTTCAATTATCTCGTCCGCTGCTTGCAAAACGAGGACGACGCGGCGGACGCCGCCCAAGAGACGTTTGTAAGAGTCTATCAGCACCGCACGCGGTTCGACCCCGAACAAAAGTTCACCACCTGGCTCTACACCATCGCGGCCAATCTCGTAAAAGACCGCTATCGCTGGCGTTCGCGGCATCCACAAGTTTCGCTCGATGCGGAGAGTGACGCCACGGGCGACGGCTTCCGCGAATCTCTGCCGGGAAACGACCCGCTGCCGCATGAACGAGTGCAGGCTACGGAACGCTCCGAAACCATCCGCCGGGCCGTGGCCGCGCTGCCCGAGGAATTGCGCCAGCCGCTCATCCTCGCCGAATACGAGGAACGCTCACATGCGGAAATCGGAGCGGTGCTCGGTTGCTCGGCAAAAGCCGTGGAGACCCGCATCTACCGCGCCCGCCAGCAACTGCGGGTCAGCTTGGGGAGCCTCCTGGAAACCGTCTGAAGCCCTTGATGAAAGTTTCTGAAGATTCTTTGAGGGGTTCGGCGCGGGGCGGCGTAGTAGCCTGCAACCGCCCAAAGCGTCAGTTGCGGCCGGCGGGACAATTTGAGTAAAGTTCGATTATGCGTTTGCGCCAGACAACCTTGAGTCCGCTGCTCCGCTCCCTGGCGGCGTTCGCGCTCGTGGTCTTTGTCGTGGCGCAGGCCATGTGCTTCGTCCATTGCAACTTTGGCGGCGGACATGGAGACAAGGCGCAACCTTCCTGCCACGGCTCGCCGCAGCACGCCGCTTCGCATGATGGCGATGACGATTCAGGACCGTCTGCCCCGTCGCCCACGACGGCTTGCTCTACGTTGAAGACGATGCTGGCCGGAGGCGACGCGCCGGCGCTCATCTCTCCCCTGCTTCACACGCTTTATCTGCTCGCCCCAATGACGCTCTCTCTGGATGCGCCCGAGGTGCAGCCGAAAGCCTCCTTCTCCCGCCAAGACTGGACACGCGATTGGGTCTTCACGCCCGAGGTGTGCCTTGGTCCGGCGTTCCGCAGCCTCGCCCCTCCCTTCCTCGGTTAAGTTGATGCCGGCCCGCGTTCGCTCGCGCGGCTGACTCAACTCCTCTCCCGTTCCGTGCCCTGTCGTCACGGAAGTCGTCTGTCCGTTGCCCGCTAACCGAATTTTTACAGATGAATGTGATGAACCGTTTTCCAATTGCCGTCGTGCGAACGTTGCTTGCTGTCGGCGGCTGGATCAGCAAGGCGGGTGGGCAGATTCGGCATCCTGAGTTCCGCAATGAAGCGCCGCCCACCGGCCAACAGAAAGAACAATCCGACCACACACATCCATGAATGCATTAACTACCGACGAAGGACACTCTATGACACACAATCTCATCACGCGGAACACGACGCGGAGACGCTTTCTTCGCTCAACTGTCGCCATCGGTCTGCTGACAGGCTTGGATCGCCTGTTGCCGGCCTACGCCCTTCAGCCAGCGGGCCAGCATCCCGTTCACATCGATCATTCAACCACCAAAGCCATTGACCTAACTGTCCGTGAATCCAGCCTAGTCGTGGGTGATCGGCAGACCAGCGCCGTGACCGTGAATGGAAGTGTTCCCGGACCGTTATTACGATTCCGCGAAGGGCAGGACGTGATCTTGCGGGTGAACAACGCTTTGCGCGAGGACACCTCCATTCACTGGCACGGCCTGGTTCTCCCGGCGGACATGGACGGCGTGCCGGGAGTGAGTTTTGCGGGCATCAAGCCGGGCGAGACCTTCACTTATCGCTTCGCGGTGAAACAGAACGGCACCTACTGGTATCATAGTCACTCCGGCTTTCAGGAACAGTTGGGACTGTTTGGTCCGCTCATCATTGATCCGGCTGAACCAGAACCCTTCTCCTTTGACCGGGAGCATGTGGTCATGCTTTCGGATTGGACCTTCGAGAACCCGCACCGCATCCTGGCCCGGCTGAAGAAGCAGAGCAACTTCTACAACTACCAACAGCGCACGGTGCCGGGCTTTTTCCAGGACGCTTCTAAGCAAGGATTCCGAACCGCACTTGCCGACCGCCTGCAATGGGGCCGGATGCGGATGGACCCGACCGACATCTCCGACATCACCGGCCAAACCTACACGTATCTCTTCAATGGCCGCGCGCCTGCATCGAACTGGACAGGGCTCTTCATGCCGGGCGAGCGGGTTCGGCTGCGGTTCATCAATGCCGGTGCGGCGACCTATTTCGATGTGCGGATTCCGGGCTTGAAAATGACGGTCGTCCAGGCAGACGGCCAATACGTGCAACCGGTCACCGTCGAGGAGTTCCGTATCGCGAACGCCGAAACCTTTGATGTGATTGTCGAACCCAAAGAGGATCGCGCCTACACAATCTTTGCCGAAGCGATGGACCGCAGTGGCTACGCGCGTGGGACGCTCGCCACACGCCAAGGCATGGAAGCTCCCATTCCGCCTCGGCGACCACGCCCGCTTCGCACGATGGCCGACATGGGCATGGAAAATATGGAAGGCATGACGGGCATGGATTCCGCCAGTGGCACTGGCGGTCACTCCTCTCACACTCCGGCCAAATCAGATGGCATGGCAGGAATGAAAGGCATGGAGTCGAATGCTTCGCAACCAGCGGCCCACACCGGACACGGTAAAACCGCGACAGCCGAAAGTTCCACGGCAATGCCGGAAATGAGCATGCCCGCCGAAGCGCCCCATAGTCAGCAGGGTCAGGCTAAGGCGACTGGCGAAATGGCAGGAATGGAAATGTCCGGCAAGCCCGTCAAGAACTTTGGCCCCGCCAATTCGATGAGCGCGATGTCACCTCGAAGCCGCGTGCATGAACCGGGCACGGGCCTTGAAGACGCCGGTCATCGCGTGCTGGTTTATGCCGACCTCCGCAGCCTCAAACCCGGACCGGACCAGCGTCCTTCGGAGCGCGAAATTGAAATGCACCTGACCGGCAACATGGAGCGATACATGTGGTCGTTCGACGGGAAAAAGTTCTCCGAAGCTAGCACGCCCATTCCATTCAAGCTGGGCGAACGCGTCCGGCTGACATTCATCAACGACACCATGATGTCTCACCCGTTGCACCTGCATGGCATGTGGATGGATTTGGACACCGGTGCCGCGCCTCACAATCCGCGCAAGCACACCATCAGCGTGCAGCCCGGAGAGAAACTTTCGGTGGACATCACCGCCGACGCTCCCGGCATGTGGGCTTTTCACTGCCACATCCTCTACCACATGGAAGTGGGCATGTTTCGCGTGGTGTCCGTGACTTGAGCAAAAATCTGGAAGCAACTATCACCATGAATACAATCCAACATTCAATCATCGCGCTGGGAGTCTTGCTGCTTCTCCAGTCACCGACTGATGCCGCCGCGCAATCTACGACCAACACGACGCATCAAGCGCACGAAATGGCGGACATGCCCGGCATGTCCATGCAATCGAATCCTTCCGCTGCAACTTCGCAACCTTCGCCACCGCCACACGTCCAGCATGGCTGGCCCAAACCGGTCGCCGACCAGATGATGTTTGGCTTTCTCCTGCTCGACCGGATCGAATATGGTTTCGGGTCGGGTGCGGATCGTTTCCGCTGGGATATTCAAGGCTGGTATGGTGGCGATTACAATCGTTTTTGGTTCAAGTCGGAGGGCGAGCAAGCAACCGGACAAGGCAAACCTGGCGAAGGCGAATTCCAAGGACTCTACAGCCGCCTCATCGCGCCATTCTGGGATTTCCAGGTTGGGGTCCGGCATGATCGTAACTGGGGTCCTGGGTCGGACCTAAACCGCACGTTCGCGGTCATCGGATTACAAGGGCTGGCCCCATACTGGTTCGAGATCGAACCGGCATTGTTCATCAGCGAAGACGGCGACGTGTCGGCCCGCTTGACGGCCTCCACCGACTTGTTGCTGACCCAGCGGCTTATCCTGCAACCGCGTTTCGACCTGAATGCCGCCGTGCAAAGCGCACCCAAATTCGGCGTCGAGGAGGGATTCAACGATGTCGAGCTGGGCCTGCGCCTGCGCTACGAAGTCCACCGGCAGTTCGCCCCGTATGTTGGCATCTCCTGGTTGCGGCGGCTGGGTGAAACAGCGGACCTGTCGCGGCGAAATGGAGACGGTTCGCAGGACTTCCGTGTCGTGCTGGGCGTGAGGGCCTGGTTCTGAGATTTGCCGCTTCAATCACAATGACTCCTCTACACACCAAGCTGATTATGAAAACCAAATGGATTCTGCCGGGCCTGCTCACGCTGGCGTTTGCCCTCGCGGCGTTGGCCGTGACCGGGTGCAGCAAATCGGACGACCACAGCGGCCACGCCCACCAATACACCTGCCCGATGAAAGAGCACTCCGATGTCGTCTCCGACAAGCCCGACAATTGCCCGAAGTGCGGCATGAAACTCGTGGAGAAAAGGTGAGACGTATGCGCCATCACCTGATTGTCCGCTGCGCTTTCTCTGCGGTCGCGGCGCTTGCATTCCTTGCGCTCGTGCCGAGGGGCTTTGCTCAAGACCCGCGTCTGTTGGACGCGGTGTTTCTCGATACGCTCCGCAACGAGGTTCGCACCAACCATCCAACCGTCGCCGCCGCGCAAGCACGAGTGCTTGCCGCCGAGGCGGGCGTCAGTGCGGTGCGGCTTTGGGAAGACCCAATGGCGAACGCCGGGGTCATGGCTGCGGATCGAGAGATGCGGCGCGGCGATGGAGATTTGATTTTTGGGGTCGAGCAGGCGTTGCCCCGTCGCAAACTTTATGAAGCGCGCAAAGCGAGGGCTGGAGCGGAGCGCGCCATCTTCGAGGCAGAGACGCGCACAGCGGCGCTGAATCTCGAAACGCTCGTCGCTCAGTCCGCCATCGAACTCGCGCTCGCGGAAGAGATGCTCGCCATCGAGACGAATCAACTCGCCTGGCTGGAAAGCATGGCCGCCAATGCGCGCGAGAAGCTCAAAGACCCGATGGCCAACGCCTCCGAGCCGCTCCGCATCGAGAGCGAAGTGGCGCAGGAACGGCAGAAGATTGACACCACACAACGCCAGCGCATCCGGCTGGCTCGGCAACTCAACATCCTGCTGGGCCGGGACGCGGCCGAGGCGTGGCCCAACCTCCGTTTGCCGGAGTCCGCCACACTGACGCCGGCACTCGCCGATGAACTCGCGCGGCTCTATCAGGTGAATCCCATGCTTCAGGCGCTGCTCAACACCGCCGAGGCCGCGAAGTCTGAAATCGAAGTCGCGCGACGCGAGCGCAGCCCGATCTTTTCTGTCGGCGTGGAGTCGAGCGTCTATTCAGGCGGCGATTTCCGGCAGGCGACCGTGGGCGCGAAGATGACGCTTCCTTGGTTCAACAAATCCGTGTATCGCGCGAACACCGATCGCGCCATCCAACAACAGGCCGCCGCTGAAAAGGAGGCCGAGGCGCTCGCGCGGCGGTTGCGCGGCGAAGCAGTCGCGGCGCACACCGAGGCGGAAACTTCCGCGCGACAGGCGAAGACAATCTCAGAGGAAGTCATCCCGCGCGCCGGGAAGGCCGTCGAGTCCACGCAGAATGCCTGGATCAGCTCGAAGGCCAGCATCCTCGAAGTGCTCGACGCCCGCCGTTCGCTACTGAACGCGCGCCTGGAGGAACGCCGTTCCGTCGCCGCGCACCGTGGCGCGCTGGAGATGCTGCGATCCATCGTTCCACCACCAACCACCCGTTGACACAATTTATGAAGACCCTCCCAGCCATTCTCCTGACGCTCGCGGTCGCCATTCCGGCGACATGGTTCGCGACGCGACAACTTCACAACGGCGGCGCGAGTTCCGCCGCGACCTCCGGCCAAACCGCCGGGCGCAAACTGATTTATTACCAGAGCGCGATGCACCCGTGGATCAAGTCGCCCAAGCCGGGGCGTTGCACCATCTGCGGGATGGAACTGACGCCTGTGTATGAGGGCGACGCCGGTTTCGACGCGGCGGGTGGCGGCGATGTTGTGCCGCTGACGCAGACGATGATTCAGGTGGTGAAAGTCCAGACCGCCGAGGCGCAAGTGCGCCCGCTCACGAAGACACTCACCGTTGCGGGCATGATTGACGACAACGCCACGCGGCATCGCGTGCTCTCGGCCTACATTCCGGGCCGCGTGCAAAAGCTCTACGTGAACTTCATGGGCGCGGAAGTGAAGGAAGGGCAGCCGCTCGCGGAATTTTACAGCCCGACGTTGCTGCAATCCGAACGCGAGTATCGGACGCTCACGGGTGACCTCCGTTCTGCAACAGCTCTGCGTCTGTTGCAGATGGGGCTGACTTCCGCGCAGATCGAGGCGCTGCCGGAGAAGTCCGGCGACAAGTTGACCTCGCAGATTCTTTCGCCCATCGGCGGCACGGTGGTCGCGCAGAATGTGTATGAGGGGCAATACGTGCAGGAGGGCGAGCGGCTGTTTGAAATCGCGGACTTCTCGACCATGTGGTTTCAGTTCCGCGCCTACGAGCAAGACCTGCCGTGGATCAAGCCCGGCCTCAAGGTGGACATCACCACACCGTCGCATCCGGGCAAGACGTTCACCGGCAACATTACGTTCATTGACCCGAACTTCGACGAGGCCACGCGCTCGACGAAGGTGCGTGTCGAACTGGAGAACTCGCTCGTCGAAGGCCGTCGCCTCCTGCTCCATCGTCTCTACGCGGACGGACTGGTGCAACTTGAAGCGCCCGACGCGCTCACCATCCCCCGCGCGGCGGTGATTGAAACCGGCCCGGAGGCCGTGGCCTACGTTGACCAGGGCGGCGGAGCATACGCGCGCCGCGTGCTCAAGCTCGGTCGTCGCGGTGACGCGCTCGTGGAAGTGGCCTCCGGCTTGAGCGCGGGAGACAAGGTGGTGGTGAACGGCAACCTGCTCATTGACGGACAGGCTGAGATGAACCGCTCATTTGCCGAACCCGCCGCGACAAACGCGACTGCCGCCGCGTTGCCCGCATTGACGGACGCACAGCGCAAAGCAGTGAAGGAGTTCCTGGCGCTCGCGGATGCCATCACCGCCGCGCTCGCTACGGACAAACTCGACGACTTCAACGCACAGGCGGCGAAGGCTCACGCAGCGATGCCCGCATTGATGGACGCTTTCGTCAACGCGGACAAAGCATGGCATCCATTGCTCAAAGGCATCGAGGACGCAGGCCATTTGGAGAAAGCCACCGATCTCAAGGCCGCACGTAAAACCTTTCATCCGTTCAGCAACGCCGCCGTCGCGCTGGCGCAGGCGTTGCGCCGCGGCGAGAAAGAGTTCGCCTCGCTGAAAGTTTTCCGCTGTCCGATGACGAAGAGCGCCTTTGAGGGTGCGCCAAAGACAGCCGAGTGGATGCAGTTGCAGCCGTCCATCCGCAACCCCTACTTCGGCGCGGAGATGCTGGATTGCGGCGCAGAAGTTAAGCCCTGAATCAATCAACTATGTTTCAATTCATCAACAGGACTGGCTCAAGGAGTCGTGTCGCCATCATTGCAAGTCTGCTGTCGTGTGCCAGCACCGTTGCGTTCGCGCACGAGGAGGGCGCGCCCTTCTCAGGCGCAATCATTGACCCGCTCGTGCTGCACCACGCGCACATTGAAAACGAACAACGCTTCAACTTCTTCGCTTCCCGTGGAGTCAAGGACGGGACGGGTGAAAAGCGAAGCGCTTTCGAGGGCGAGTTTGAACTGGCCTACGCCTCACCGAATTTTCGTTACGGCTTCGAGCTGTTCATTCCGGTGAGCAGCATCCCGTCGCCAAACGATGGCGGACGCGAGTTTGGCATCGGTGACATCGAGTTTCGCCCCCTCAAGCTGGCCCTCTACAACAGCCCTGCGTTTGTCTTGAGCACCGCGACCGCTTTCCGCGCGCCAACGGGCAGCCAGAGCCGTGGACTTGGCGAAGGCGAGTGGGCGGGGACACAGTTTCTCTTTGCCGATGTTGCACGCGGGAATTGGTATCTCGGCGCGAATCTCGGTGTTGAAACGAGCCTCAGCGGCCCGCGCGAGAGCAGTTTTGAGTATGGCGCGGCTCTCGCCTACTCGTTCATCCACGCCACTAAACGGGGCGGCCTGGCTGCTCCATCCCCGGATCAGAGTTGGGTCTTCTCGCCCTCGCTCGAAGTCGTAGGCAATCGTGGGTTTCAAGGCGAGTCCTCGGGTGAGAACTCGGTGTCGCTGATCCCTGGTTTGACCTTCTGGCATGTCCGGTCCGGCTGGCAGATTCATGTCGGCGTCGCTACCCCGGTTTCCGGCCCGCGCGAGGCGGACACCACATTTCTCATCCAGTTCGGCAATCACCTGAACTGGCGACGTTTGTTAGGACTAGGAAAGGCCAACGAGGAGCAACTATGATTCAACGCATCATCGAATGGAGTTTGAAGAACCGCTTCCTCGTTTTCTGCGGCGCGCTCCTGCTCATCACGCTTGGCGTGCGGGCGGTTTTCAAGACGCCCGTGGACGCCATCCCGGACCTCACAGAGAATCAGGTGCTCGTCTATGCCGACTGGATGGGGCGCAGCCCGCAAGAAGTGGAAGACCAAGTGACGTATCCGCTCTCGACTGGCTTGCAGGGACTCGCGGGCGTGAAGGACGTGCGGGCCACTTCGATGTTCGGCTTCTCGCTGCTCACCATCATTTTCGAGGACGAGGTTGACACTTACTTCGCGCGCACGCGCGTCTTGGAGCGATTGAATTATCTGCAAGGCGCGATGCCCGAAGGCGTGAAGCCGCAACTCGGCCCGGACGCCACGGGCCTCGGCTGGGTTTATCAATACTACCTCGACGTTGACCCGACCAAAGCGCCGGACGGCGGCTACGACCTCGGCAAGCTCCGCACCGTGCAGGACTGGCACATTCGTTACCAACTCGCCAGCGTGCAGGGCGTCGCGGAAGTCGCGAGCATCGGCGGCTTCGTGAAGCAGTATCAGATTGAACTCTCCGCCACGAAGATGCGGGCCGCGAACGTCACGTTGATGGAAGTGATGACGGCAGTGCAGAACGCGAACCTGAACGTCGGCGGCAAGACGATTGAAGAGAACGGCGCGGAGTTTGTGTTACGTGGCATCGGTCTGGTGGAGAACACCGAAGACCTCGAACTCATTCCCATCAAAGCGATGGAAGGCACGCCCATTTACGTGAAGGACATCGCCAACGTGCAAATCGGCGGCGACTTCCGGCGCGGTGCGCTCGACATCGGCGGACACGAAGCGGTGGGCGGCACGGTGGTCATGCGGACGGGCGAGAACGCCAAGGCCGTGATTGAGCGCGTGAAAGAGAAAATTGCCCAGATTTCCAAGAGCCTGCCGCCGGGCATTTCCATCAAACCGTTCTACGACCGGAGCACGCTCATCGAACGCACCATCGACACGCTTAAGCACGCGCTCTTGGAAGAAATCATTCTCGTCACGCTGGCGCACATTATTTTCCTGTGGCACTTCCGCAGCATTCTCATCGTCACGCTGCCACTCCCCATTTCGATTCTCATTTCGTTTCTGCTGATGAAGGAGTTCGGCATCACCAGCAACATCATGTCCCTGACCGGCATCGCCATCGCCATCGGCGTGCTGGTGGATGCGGCCATCGTGGTGACGGAGAACGTCCTGCGACACTGCGAAAGCGCGGAGGATAAAAAGGGCGGACGGCTCACACCGGCGGAGACGTGGCACGAGACGTTGACCGCGTGCCAGCAAGTCGGTCGGCCCATCTTTTTTGCAATGGCCATCATCATCCTCGCGTTCGTGCCGGTGTTTGCGCTGACCGGACAGGAGGGCAAGCTGTTCCATCCACTCGCGTGGACGAAGACCTTCGCGATGGTCGGCTCGACGCTGCTGGCCGTGACGCTTGTTCCCGTGCTGTGCAGTCTGCTGGTACGCGGGCCGTTTCACGGCGAAGACCGCAACTACGTGATGCGCCTCCTGCTCAAGATTTACGACCCGGCGCTGAATTGGGCGTTGAAGCATCGCAAGACGGTGATGAGCGCGGCGGCGCTGTTGCTCGCGAGCGCGCTCGTCGTGGCCTTCGGCCTGCCGCGTGCGTGGACGAAGAATTTGCGCGATCGGGGTTGGGAACGCACCGCCGACCTCGCGCAAGGCTTCGGCAAAGAATTCATGCCGCCGCTGAACGAAGGCGGCTTGCTCTACATGCCGGTGCTCCATCCCAAGACCGGCCTCAAGGAAATCCAGCGCGTGATGTCGTGGCAGGACACGGTGCTGGCCAGCGTGCCGGAAATCGAAACCGTCGCGGGCAAGCTGGGCCGCTTCGAGACGCCGACCGACCCCGCGCCGACCGAGATGTTGGAGACGACCATCACGCTCAAGCCGGAGTGGATTCCGACCAATCGCACCGTGCTCGGCTTCATCAAGATTCCGAGCGTCGTCCGCAACTCGGAATGGCGCGAGGGCATGACAGTCGAGAAATTGAAGGCCGAGTTGACCGAGAAGATGAAGCACGTCCCCGGTTACGTGCCCGCGTTTTTGCAGCCCATCGAGAACCGCATCCTGATGCTCTACACCGGCATCCGCGCTCAAGTCGGCGTGAAGATTTACGGCGATAACTTGAACGCGATTCAGGAGAAGGCGTTCGAGGTTGAGAAGGTGGTAAAACTGATTCCCGGCGCGGCGGGAGTCTCGCCTTCGCGCGTACAGGGGAAGCCCTACCTCAATGTGAAGGTGGATAGGAAGGCGCTCGCTCGCTACAACCTCAGCGCCCGCGACGTGCTCGATGCCGTGGAGGTCGCCATTGGCGGCAAGAACGTCAGCGTGACCATCGAAGGCCGTGAGCGATTCCCGATTCAAGTGCGCCTCGAACGCGGCGAGCGCGATGACATCGAGAAGATCGGTCGCATCCTCATCGCCTCGCGCGGCCCGATGGGCGGGGGCGCATCCGCTTCCGCTGGCGGTGGTGGAATGGGCGGCGGCATGGCCGGAGCAGTTCGTCCCGCCGTCAACACCATGAGCGCAGGCGGCGACAGCCAGCCGCTCACTTACATCCCGCTCGCGATGGTCGCCAAAATCACGCGCGAAGTCGGCGCGAACGAAATCGCCAGCGAAAACGGACGCCTTCGCTCCTACGTGCAGGCCAACGTGCAAGACCGTGACCTCGGCGGCTTCGTCAACGAAGTGGAGCAGTCGTTGAAGAAACTCGATTGGGGCAACATGACCTACCAGATGACCGGCGAATACGAGAACCAGCGCCGCTTCGTGAAGACCATGCAACTCGTGTTCCCCGCTGTGCTGCTCATCATTTTCGTGATGCTCTACATGGTCTATCACAGCGCCCTCGAAGCCGCGCACGTCATGCTCGCCGTGCCGTTCGCGTTAAGCGGCGGCGTGTTTTTGCAAAAGATGTTGGGCTACAACTTCAACGGCGCGGTGTGGGTGGGCTACATCGCGCTCTTCGGAACGGCGGTGCAGACCGGCGTCGTCATGGTGGTCTATCTCGAAGAGATGGTGAAGAAGCGCATGGCCGAACGCGGCAGCGCCTTCAACTACGCCGACCTCGTGCAAGCCGTGAAGGACGGTGCGCGCCTCCGCCTCCGGCCCAAGGTGATGACCGTCGCGACCATCGTGGCGAGCCTGCTCCCCATCATGTGGAGTCACCGTCAGGGCGCAGAAGTGATGAAGCCCCTCGCAACGCCCGTCATCGGCGGGATGATTTCGAGCCTCGTCCACATCCTCATCGTCACGCCCGTCATTTTCCTCTGGCTGCGAGCACGCGAACTCCCGTCGAGTTCGGCCACCGCGCCCGCGACCACGGAAACAACAAACCAAAACGACCGCACAGAACCATGAACGCAACCAAGTCCCCGCTCACCACGCCCGCAGTCCTCATTGCCGGCGCGCTCCTTGTCACCGCCGCCCTCGGCTTCGTCGGCTGCTCCAGCAGCGGCCACGACCATTCGAGCCACTCGCACGGCACGGCCGCCGCGAAACCGTATCCGCTGACCAAATGCCTCGTCACCGACGAAGGCTTCAATCATGGCAAACCCTACACGTTCGTTCACCAAGGCCAGGAGATTAAGCTCTGTTGCGAAGACTGCCTCGCCGACTTCAAGAAAGAGCCGTCGAAGTATCTCTCGAAGTTGACCTCCAAGTAATCTCGTCATGAGCATTCACCGCGCATCAGCGTCCCGCGCCAGCGCACTGCTGCTGGCTCTTTCTGCCGCACTCACGTTTGTAATCGCACAGGCCGGAGCGGCGGTGAGCATCGAGCGACTGCCGGAGTCGGGCCTTCAGCCCCAGGCCATCGCCGCGCCCGATGGCACGATCCACCTCATCTACCTTGTCGGCGAAGCCAAAGCGTCCGACATCCTCTACCGGCGGCGCACCACTGATGGCGGTTGGTCCGATCCGCTCAAGGTCAACAGCCAGGCGGGCAGCGCCGTGGCCATCGGGACGATTCGCGGGCCGCAGTTCGCGCTCGGACGCGACGGTCGGGCGCACGTCGTTTGGAACGGCTCGCAATCCGCGACTCCCAAGGCCGTCAACGGTGGATCGCCCCTGCTTTACGCCCGACTGAATGACGATGGCCGGGGCTTCTCCGCGCAACGCGACTTGAACGGCCGCACGCACGAACTCGACGGCGGCGGGTCGGTCGCCGCAGATGCCGGGGGGCGCGTGTTCGTGGTGTGGCACGCCTCGCCTGCGGGCAGCAAGGGCGAGACAAACCGCGCGGTGTTGCTCGCGCTGTCCACGGATGATGGGGACAGCTTCGCCTCGGAGCGGACCATCAGCCCGACGGGAACGGGCGCGTGTGGTTGCTGCGGATTGACCGCGTTCGCAAACGCTCGTGGCGACGCCTTCGTGCTGTTCCGCACCGCGCGCACCATGATGCAACGCGACATGGCGCTGCTCGTTTCATTCGATCGCGGGGGTAGTTTCCGCGAATCGTTTTCCCATCCGTGGTCCGTCGGCATGTGTCCGATGAGCAGCGCGAACATCGCGTCTGCGGACAATGGAACATGGGCCGCCTGGGAAACAGCGGGGCGCGTGCAGTTCGCGCGGTTCTCGGACGCTGATTGGAAGCCACAGCCCCGCGCGTTCGGTGCGCTCAAAGGGGCGAAACATCCGCGCGTCGCAGTCAACCGAAAGGGTGAAACTCTGCTCGTGTGGACCGAAGGCACGGGCTGGCAG
>Ga0154020_10006038_pt1 | contig 14204 bp, 23 predicted proteins | sample Klosneuvirus_201_FD_109709 | JGI IMG/M metagenome (GOLD analysis project Ga0154020, IMG submission 109709) | Active sludge microbial communities from wastewater, Klosterneuburg, Austria - Klosneuvirus_20160825_MG | ecosystem: Engineered > WWTP > Aerobic digester > Activated sludge | place...
ATATATTGTAGGATAAATATTTCATTGAAATACTTAATAAGTCACCAATCACACCCTGGTAAACCGAGAGACACGAAGAAATGGAAAGGGCAAGAGTCGAGGCCTCGAGAAAGCCCTTCGAACGATTGAGTGCAATTTCCCGTACAACCATTTCAAAATAAAACCAAAAATTCAAAATAAAATAAATATTCAAATTACTAATGATTTTTAGTCACGGGAGCGCGTCGGCGAGGGCGGACGACCAATAGGGTGGGGCAGTCAAGGGAAGGCGGGTGAGGCGCACAGTTACCCGATCCTTTGGCAATTGCTTCAGGACGCCCTTCGCGTATCGGCCAACTTTTTCGGCCCATTTTATTAGAGAGGTGAACTTCACCACCGCGTCTGAGGACGTGAGAAGCTCATCGAGCCGCGCCAGCTCTGCGGCGAGCTCGGCGGGGTAAGCGCGAGGGAAAGTGGCAATGGCCACTGCGCTCGAGATCGCCACGGCCTTGTTCTCCTCTTCCTTTGACATACCGTATATAAGGCACTGACTCAGAGATAGGCCTGGAGTGAATATGCTGCCTGAAACTAAACACCTGCCCAGCCTCGGCTCGCCCTTTCTCTGCGACTCGAAGGTGGTCAAAAAGCAGTTATCGTCTTGTGTCGACGGTGGTGGGTGGTTTGAAAACGAATGATGAAGAATTTCCTGATAGGGAGAAAGTCATAGTCAAGTCGTGACTGAAGTGGAAAGGCAAAAAGCCATTATCAATCAACAAGGAGCAACTCCGCTTTGGCTGCCAGTGCTTCGACCATTTCCTTGATGTCATCATGTCAGGGTGTTTCGGGGTAGACTCGCTCTTTGATCTCTGCGGTACGGTGATAGTACACATTGTGATTTTGTGGGAGTCGTGATTGATCAGCGCGTCGCCGACTCACTCGCGACTCAGTGGAGAGCTTCAAGAAGAGTCCTCTTCTCTCACGAACAGTCTCGTCTGACACGAGCTCTTCCTCACTTGCATCAGCAATTCATTTCCCTTCACCTGATGGCAACCAAAGTAGAGCCAAGCCTCCATCTTGGAAGGTCGTCGAGTGTCTCCTCTGTCGATTCCACGACTGTCAAGGGCTTGATTCGCATCTCGGGCAAGGAGGTCTGGACCATCGACCCGGCCCTCTTTCCTATTCGTGGCACTATCCAGCAAAAACTCAAGTTCCTCCTCCGATATGCCATTCTGGCGCCCTCCCAGTTCAATACCCAGCCGTGGAAGTTCATGGTCAAAAGCGACAAGATCATCTTGTTCTGTGATCGCGATAGGGCCATGAACGTGGCGGACCCCGACGACCGGGCCATGATGCTCTCGTGCGGCTCTCTGCTTCACTACCTCTGGCTGGCGACTCGACACTTTGGATATAAGGGTACGCGATAGTGTCTTTGTTTTCGAATCGCCCAGGACTCTCCCTGATTGCCCTTTGCACTAGGAGTGCTCGAGTTATTTCCCAACGATACCAGTGGAGATGCAGTGGCGACATTCGAGCTGGGCGCTCATGACCACGAACCCTCGGCCAACGAAGAACTCCTCTTCAACTCGATCCTCTTGTCTCACACCAACAAGGGTACTTTGCACTCGAATGTGCCGCTGTCACCTGACTTGGTGGCCAAGTTAGTGAAGGAGGTCGAGATGACGAGCGACAATTTGTGGGTCGAGGTCTATGCCTCCCTCAAGCAGCGCAAGAAGCTCGCCCGAGTTGTCTCTATGGCACTCGATGTTCAGCTACAAGACCGCGATTATCATAACGAAATAACCGACTACGTGCACCTCCATGGCACCTCCAATGACGGCATCTCAGGCTACCGCGTAAATGATCCTGGCCTCACGACTTTTGGACACAACGGAGGTACTGCCAAGACTCCCTTGGAAATAGCTGAGGGCTCCCCAACGATCAGTACTGAACACTTCCTCCCGCGTTCCTCTCTCCTATCTTTTCGCCTCAAGATTTGTTATTAGTGATTTTGGGAACTCGCTCCGACTCCTCGAGTGACTTGGTGTTGTGCGGTATGGCCATGTCAAGGGTCACCCTCCTTGCTGCAGCCAATGGAGTGGCCCACTCGTACCTCAACCAACCGATGATGTACTCCAAGCTGCGCAGAAAAGTGGCGGCAGTCGTCGAGGGCGTTGAGGACATCGAAGACCCTGAAGACTTGGCCGACCTCACTGTCAACATCCTCCCTCAGGTTATCTTCCGCCTCGGCTTCGGAGAGCAAGTGAACGACCCGACTCCACGTCGCAGTGTCAAGCAGATGCTCATCAAGAACCCGCCTCTTCAAGGACAGCCGTGACATATTGAGATTCAATGATTCTCACTCGATTTTGTGAAATAAACTGCATCTGCATCATCATGACGGCGACGACGAAGGTTAATTTTGGATTTTTATTATTTTTTTTGTTCATGATTTTTTTGTTGATGTAATTTAAACAACGGGCTTGAGGTCGCCGATGACACCCTTCTCCGAGACGTAGACACCGTCGAGGAACTTACGGATATCCTTTTTGGGGACCTTGGCGGCGGTGTGGATATTGGCAGCGGACTGCGAGACGGCCTCGAGGTCGTTGCCGACGAGCTCGAGCTGATCCTTGATGAGCTCCGAGCGATTGATGGTGACGCCAGGGAAGAGCTTGATGCTGCGGACGATCTTCTCACCCAAGAAGTTGCGGATCTCGAGGGCAGTATTCTTGTCAACAATGGCAGTGTTGATGGGGAAGTGAGCGTAGACGAGGCGCATGTTGTACTGGTAGCCCTGCAGAACAAAAAATTGTTAACACATAACTAAATAAATCCCTAAAGAGTATTTCGTTTTGGGGGTTGAAATCATTATCGTGAAAAAGAGAAAAAAATCGAACCTTGGTGACACCGACGATCAAGTTCTTGATGTGCGAGACAACAGTACGAACGGCAGCAGCATGGCGAGAAGTGCCCCACCAGACCTCAACGAGAACCTTGTCGCCGATCTTCTGGATGTCGACCTGGAGGTGCTTGAAGCTGCGCTTGAGGGTACCACGGGGACCAGTGACGGTGACCTCGCGGCCCTTGACGGCAACGGTGACTGCGAGAGAACAAATTAGACGAGAAAAATATTGCCTCAGCGAACTTCACAGGAGAGGGTACCCTTCTCAGGGACGGTAAGGGAGAGGGAAGTGTGAACGATCTTCATTTGTTTGGTGCAATGTAAGATGATCTGGCGGCACTTGGGTTTCGGCGAGGACTTGAGGAGAAAAAAGGAGGTGGAAGAAGTTGTCGCAAAATTCGGGTCGGACAGCTTGGGCGCCTTTTTCTCGCGGCTGCTTCCGCTGATGGCAACGTTTTTTCTGACGTCACAGGGCTCGCTCCTTGTCCCCTCGCTCCTGTTCTTCCGGATTTTGAAAGAAATATGCGAACTATTTCCTATCTATTTCGTTTCTTTGCGATGGCTCTGTGATTGTCCTGCCAGTCGATGTTCCAGCCCTCCTTTTTAGCGCCGCTGGCCGGCCTGCTCGCCGTCTTCCTCTTGTTCTCTTCGGCTGCCGCCGCAATCAAGTCGAATGCGCTAGTTCCGGTTGGATCATCGTCTAACCAGACCCTGGTAGTCGGCACGCTCGACGGTAGCGACTTCGAATTTCGTTTGAATCATCGTGTCTTGTCATTTTCCCCTCACCTTGCGCCCCCGTCATTCTCGCCCTTCAGAGCACATTTCAACTTCCTATACTCTCTTTAATACACAATGTTCATCTTACAATGCCCATGTGGTTGCTTCTTTCCTGCACGTCTTTATGGTGTCGACGTCGACCTCGGCGAGGTCTCTCGTCGCCTCAACTCAGGGAATTCCCACCTTCATATCATGTTCTTCTAGGCATGGTGTATGGATTAGATCGGTTTACTGGAGCTAGCCGTTGGTCATTCAAATCGGGCAAGGAGCTCATCTCGAGCTCTCAGTCTCCCATCATTCCTGGCCTCGACGGCTCAATTTACCTTTATACCACCGACGGCCTGCGGGTACTCACTCTTTTCGTTTCTCTTCATTCCAATGTCATGAAAATGGAGTATTATACTGAAGTATCGAAGAACTTCTCTTCTTGGTTTTCGCGTTGGTGAGGCGTCCTCTAGCTCAACGTTTTCCTCATAGGCGCATCCCATGAGTGTCCGAGATGTCGTTCTCCACAGTCCTTATCTCTATGGAGATGATGTCATCTTCCTCGGTTCCAAAGCCTCGTCGCTCTTTGTCCTTGATGCCGAAAATGGCGAGGTCCATCGCTGTTTCAGGTCAGTTTTCCCGCCCCATTTTCTATCTTGCCATGAACTTCTTCATGATGGATGTATTAGAGAGAGCGATTCTGTTGAAGAGCGGCGTTGCGAGATTCCAGAGGATCCGATCTTCTTGGGTCGGATTGATTACACTGTACGCGCAATCGATCGCAAATCGCAGCTCGAGCGTTGGAACATCACCATCGGCGAGTACACGGTACATCGTTTCCCGATCACGTCTTCCTATTTTTCGAGTGAATCTTTTTGATTCTTAGAGCACAGCTGTGTCCAACGTGGAGACAAAGAAGATTGCAGCTTCTCCAAACTCCACATTGGTCTCTTCCATGGACGGCACCATCAAGCTCCTCAATATTGACAATGGCAAGGTTATCTGGCAGAAAAAGCTTGGTAACTCAGATTGTTCCATTGTGGCATTATTTTCCTCACGTCTTATATCACTTTCTCTCCCCCAGATTCTCCAGCGGTTCATAGCCACAGCTCGGAAGGTGTCAATGACATCCAACTGTTTTTCCACGAGCAGGTCCGTTTCTCTAATCTCTTGGTTGAGCGTAGGCTGATGATCTTGTAGGTTGTGATGCAACAATCTGATGTACTTGTCGGTGAGAGTGATGGAAACTTGTTTGCGTTGCCTGCTCCTTCGATAGATCGCCGCTTATCACAGCTTTTTCAACCTATCGACGAGGATAATGTGCTGGATTCTAACCATCTCTTTTCTTGGGATGGGAAAGCTAATCCCTTGTGTAGGACGTCATCAATCTCGGTGTAGTCTCGACAGTTATGCGCAATGAGCGCGATTTGTTGTCGTGGCTCGATCCCATTCATCACACGTGGGCCAATGAGCTGCGAAGGGCCGAGCTCAATGGCAACACGCCCCCTCCATCGAACCCCAACAAGCCCTACTCGATTGCTCCCTACGTGTCGTCGTGTCTCCCCGATTCCCCTTTCTATCCAAATTGCTTGGTGCGCCCATCTGGTTTCATGCATGTAAACATCTCCTTATTGAGCCTCAGATTGGAGTTCACCACGCGATCAATGTCGATCGGCAATTCAATCCTCCTCCACTCTCCCTCCCCGCACCGAACAACAACAATCAGAACTCTATCCCTCCGATTGCCCCGCGGCCTCCTGTCGTCAACTCACCGCCATTTTACGCTCAGTCATGGTTCATTTCATCGGCCACTTTGATGGTTGTAACCGCTCTCGGCCTCTTCTCAGCTTTCAGATTGGTACGACTGAGGTATTCGATGATGTTTCTTTGCTCGAATTCTGACCTCTTTGCTTCAGGGGCTGATCACGTTCAAGAAAAAGAAACTGCGGAACAAAGACAAGAAGAAGGGCAAGGGTGGAACGTCTTCTGAAAGAGTGGACAAGACTAATGAGGAAAAGGACTACAACATAGAGGGCGATGACAATACTGTGAAAGAGACGGCAGCTGTTGGGGAGCCACGGACACAATCGACGCCTGCGAGCTTTGCCAGAACCCCAAAGACCTCTCCTTCGCAGTCGCCGGAGAACTCATCTAGTCTCATCCCTGGATCGAAATCTGCTCCTCTCCCGACTACCAATTCAGCTGACGCCTTCCCCGCCGAATCTGACCGAGTCAAGGTCAACGCGACAACCGTGCGGATTGGCAAGCTCGACGTCTTCCTTGATAAGGTATGTCCCGGCGCGATAGGTTTCAATTGAGGATGCTTCACTCATATTGTTATTTAAAGATTTTGGGATATGGAAGCAGTGGCACGACAGTTTACTTGGGAAGCTTCGAGGGTCGCGAGGTTGCTGTAAAGCGCATGCTCGTCAACTTCTACGATTCAGCCCAGAAGGAAATCGACATCCTCATCCATACTGACGAGCATCCTTCCGTGCTGAGGTCCCTCGACATCGATCTCCATTTCATGTCGATTGATCTCTCACATCTTCTCCTCCAGATATTATGCCAAGGAACAAGACTCTGAGTTCGTTTACCTCGCCCTCGCGTTTTGCACTCAGTCCCTCCATGACCTTGTAGAGAGTACGGTTGATTCTTGGTTTCCCAACGAGATAAACTGCTTCTAACATTGTTGATTTATGTTTAGGCGAGGCGTATTCAAAGCTGAGCTACGAGCAATTACAGAAATTGCTGCTCCAGCTCGTCCAAGGCGTCAGCCATTTGCACTCCCTCAACATTGTCCATCGTGACATCAAGCCTCAGGTTCGCTTCTCCTCTCCTTGTTCTCTTCCTCTATTCCCCTAGTGAGAGCCGTGTCCGATAGAATGTGCTCTTGGATCCAAACATGCGCATCAAGCTGAGCGACATGGGCTTAGCTAAGAAGTTGAGTAACGAGCGGAGCTCTTTCTCGACCAACAGCATGGGCACGATTGGCTGGCAAGCCCCTGAGATGATCGCGCCGTTGGCTAATCTCGAGAAGGGCTCAACTGTTCCGCTGCCTCGCATCACCAAGAAGGTGGACATATTCTCTCTGGGCTGCGTGATCCACTACGTTCTCACCAAGAAGCACCCCTTTGGCGAGCACTATGAGCGCCAGATCAACTCGATGAAGGGCCTCGCCCAAATCACCGCTCTCGACATTGCCGACCCGATTGCCGCGGATCTCGTCCGCCGCTGCGTCGCGCTGAATTCTGATGAGAGGTCCGATCGTGCTTCCTCTTATATTTGTGAACTTTTCTTGTGTCTCATGTAATTTGGTCCAGGCCGACGGCCGAGGAGGTGCAGAAGCACATCTTCTTCTGGAGTCCTGCTCGGAAGCTGCAGTTCCTCCGCGATGTCTCTGATGCTCTTGAATTCGAGAAGCCTACACACCCATTGGTATCACCATCTCTCTCTCTCTCTCGTTCCATGTTACCCTCCTTACAGGTCATGTAGTGCGTGGAGTACGAGCTCGGTGGCCTTGGCGTCATCGGCACTGATTGGACCAAGGTGCTTCACCCGCTCTTCCTCGATGACTTGAATCGCTATCGTAAGTACGACGTGAGCAAGATGCGCGACTTGCTGCGAGTCATCCGCAACAAGGCGCACCACTATCGAGATCTCCCTCTTCAGCTCCAGAGTGAGCTTGGATCCGTGCCCGAAGGCTTTCTGAGCTACTTCACGAGCAAGTTCCCTCGTCTGCTCATCTACACTTTCAACTACATCCGAACGCTTAAGAGCGACGACCAACACCTCGTCCAGACGTATTTCGCTTGAGCGCTCCCCGTTCAGCAGCTTGTAAATTGTGATGTCTCCAGCATTAGAATAACATAGAAGAGTGATGACGGGCGATTGACAAGCTTAGCGATTGCACAATTTAGTATTTCAGGCAATTCGTGATTAGAACAGTCTAAGCAGACTACTGGGAGACAAAGTAATGATTTACTCCTCCAAGTCGCCAGCCAAAATGCGGGCATACGAGAAGGGGCGGAAGAGGTGGCCGTCACCTTTATAGAACTTGCTCTGGAACTCGATCCAGTGCAGACGGAGGGCGTGAAGGAAGGAGGCGAGGGACTCCATGAAGAGTACAATGCCGATGGTGGCACCGAACCAACCAGAGAAGCCGATGAAGCTCAGCGCGGCAGTGACAATCAAGTTCCCCGCGCTGCCCGTCTCACCGATGCCGCTGCCAATCTCGAACATCTGGAAGAAGACCTTGTCCCAGAAGACGGTGGCGAGCTCGGAGTGGGCGAGCGAAAGAGCCCAGAGACGGAGGTAAGAGGCAGTGTGCGAGACGGAACCGAGAATGAACTCGATGGACTCGAGCGACTGGTGCACCATGATCTCGCTGAACTCGAACTCCTCGTCGCCGTGGCCGTGACCGTGACCGCCGCCATGACCGTGGCCGTGGGCAGCAGCGTGGACCTTGTCATCCTCGCTCGACTCGGAGTCGGGACCAGTGTGCGCCACGGGGAGGGAGCTACTCCAAAAGCGGTAAGGATACCGAATGGAGCACTTCGAAGGGGGAAGTCTGGGAGAGCGAGGAGAAGGAGGGCACGGAAAAAGGCGTGGAGTACATATAGGCCTGCTGCTTCTTGTGACGGTAGAGGATGAAGAGAGGCTTGCAGAACATCATGACGGGGATGCAGACACCGGCAATGATCACCAACACACTAAAAAGAGATATGAGACGGGGGTCGAGGGAAGGCATCAGGTGAAGCTGTACGTCTGGGCAGTCTTCTGGCCCTCAAAGAGAGGAACAGCGAAGCCGGACTGAGGCAAGAACATGAAGATGAGCTGATTCAGCAAGAGCGGAGTGAACGCAGTGCCCATCTAAACAAAGTGAATATGAGGTGCCATCAAAAAGTGAAGGGAGAAGCTTGAGACGAACGTTCGCGGTGGTGACGTTGTCCTGGGTGATGTGCAAACCCTCGTTAGCAAGATCCTGTCCCATGTAGTCGGTGCTCCACTTGAGGAAGATCATGAAGACCAAGTAGCCAAAGATTGACATCATGAAGAGGAACTGGGGGATGAACTCGAAGAAAATGTCGAGCTCCTGGCGGAAGTAGATGCCGTTCAACAACTTCAGGAAGAGACCCACGACCATCTGAAAAAAACAGTCAGCATATAAGAGTGATAAATATGTACGAAGAAGCGGAAGATACCTGCACAATACCGATGATCACAGCCATTTTCATCTTCAAGGAGTTGTAGAAAAGGAGCTCGTTCGTGGCGCCCTTCCAGACAGGATCGACACCAAAGGCGTAGTTCCAGCGAAGGGTACCGTTGCGCTCAGTCGAGAAGGTGTTGTTGGTGGTGCCTAGACCCCAATCAAGGGACCAAGCAGAGCCAAAGTTCATCGGCAAGCAAAGGAACTCGTTGTAGAGGGCACCACAGTACATGGCGAAGAGAGACATGAGGACGAGGGCATAGCGGCCAGCGTAGGGGATCTCAAACATCTACAGTACCTAAGATCAGCGCGCGCAAAGCGGCAAAACGTTCGGAAGAGGACGTACATCAGAGGGGAGCTTCTTGCCTTCCCAGTGCTTCTCCATGTAGACGAGGAAGACGGCAACCAAGAGCAAAAGGAAGCCGTGGCCGAGGTCACCGAACATGACACCAAATTGGAAGGGGAAGGTCATGATGGTGAGGACGGCGGGGTTGATCTCACGATAGCGGGCAATACCGTAGGCGTTCACAATCTCCTGGAAGGATTTGGTGAACTTGTTGGTCTTGAAGTAAGTCGGAGGCTCGTCGCGGGCGGGGATGATGTTCAAGATGGACGGAACGAGGGCGCCAGAGCGCTCGCGGGCAGCGCGGAGAGCGAGCTGCACTTGCTCAGTCGCGCTCGTGGGGCACCAACCCTCGGCAATGAGGCACTTGCGACCAAGATCGTAGTTGAACCTAAATTTTGGAATCAATATATAATAAATACAAAATAGCGACTGAACGATTACTTATTCATGGTATGGTAGATAGCCTTCTCCTTCTTGACGCGGTTTTGCCAGTAGCGGAGATGCTGGGCAATGTTGCCCAGGACCTGCGTGCGCTGGTCCCAGCCGCGCTCGAGGAGGAGCGAGAGGTCGGTGAGGCGGGTCACCACCTGCTCGAGGAGGCCCTTGCGCTCGGCGGCAGTGTCCGGGCAAGGGTAGAGGTTAGCACCGAAGGACTCGCAGATCTTCTTGATCTTGCTCTCAAAGCGCTCGCCTTGGAAGAAGGCGATGAAGACGTTCTTCTGGGTCATCTCGCCAGAGTGAGGATCCTTGATCTCCTGGTCAATCTCGGCGTACTTGATGTAGATGTTGCCACGAGTGGCGCGGAAGAGAATCTTCTCAAAAATGAAGAAGTTCTTGCGGAGAATTACACCGCTGACGAAGCGGAGCTTCACGCCACCGCCCTTGCCCTCCTCGATGAGCGAAGCACCGGGGCCCTCCTCATCACGGAGAAGGTCCTCTTGACCTGCCTGGCGGAAAAAAACCTCGTCCTTCTCGAGCACCTGTTGGAGCTCGATGAGCTGATTGTAGTTGCGGCTCAAGGCCTCGTTGTTGGTGTTCATGTCCAAAACGGTCTTCTCGAGCTCGTCAAATCGGGCCTATTTTAATAAGCGGTCAAGAGTTGGCAGAAAGGAGAAATGGGAAAGGAAAGGAATGTTCTAAGGAAAAGGGGGCGAGGGCGAGGTCAAGGTCGGCTTCATTCAACGGCGCAAAGACGACCAGGACGCCCAGGGCTTTCAAGAAATGTATATCAACAAATAGAATGATGACGCACAGCAAGGTCGTCCATCGTGTGGCGCTGGACAACGTCGTCCTTCTCCTCTTCAATTTTGATCTTCGGGACGCCCTGGGAGGCCGCCTCCACGTTAATCTGGGTAATCTGCGTCTCAAAAAAGCGCAGCTTACGCTCCATTTCATCGGCACGCTTCACCTCGTTGACGAAGTTGCGCTGGAAGGCATTCACGTGGGGATTTAGCTAAGGACAAAGGTGAACATGCGGTCCGTACGAAGCCTAGGCGCAGCGAAGCTCCTTTGAAACAAAATATTAGCATACATCACGAAATTGGATCAATCCAAGCTTGCCCAGCTCGTCCACGGTGTCGTGGGCAGCCTCTATCTGGACATAGAGCTGCACGAGCTGCATCTCCTGAGAACGCCACAGCTCTCCCATGGTGGGCTAGCTCTGTCGATCTTCGAGATGAGCGATAAAAAGAAGTATGAATTCGAGCTGAGCCAGCTCCAGCCTCCACCAGGCGAGGCGAGCTCGTCGAAAAAGCCCCAGAAAAAGTCGAAGGCGAAAAGTCTATCGGAGAAGCAAGGTTGTCAGTTTCAGCTCCCGTAGCTAATCCTTGAATGCTGTCCCGTCCCTGCCGACCCTTTTCTCATGGCGAACGGAGGGGCCAACCGAGCGACCTACCGGAGCCATTCAGCCATAAATTCTGAAGCAATTTTGTCATTCTCTTCGCCAGTGTTGCGTGTAATAGTTGCGGCGCGCTTCTTGCTTGTCGGTTCATAGACTTCTTGGGCTCCAAGCACCTAGCGACCATGGCATCGCGAAAGAAGGGCCTTGAAGCTTTGCAGAAGCTTAAGGAGACCAAAAGCGGCGTGAAGAGGAGCGAGCAATTCGAGGTAGGCCCTTTGCCGAGTCAACCTCCCGCCAATCCCTGACGCTGATCTGGCTCCTTTGCTGTAGCTTCCGGTACAGGAGAAGGTCTACGAAGAAGTTGAAGCAGGTGATTATGAAGATGAGGTGAAGGCTAATCGTGCCGCTGGCTCCTGGATTGAGGGAGACGGTAGCGGCTTCGTTTCTCTATACTCGACTCCCGCTCTTCCTGCCTCCTGCCCTGTGCCGATCGTCTCGTTTTTTATAGATGGCTATCAAGATCACGGTGAGATGGAATTAGCTAACGAAGACGGTGGCGCTGACGACGATCCCGACAGTACGCTCGGCTTTTCTTCAAATCCCTCCATTTTTCTCGCTCCTTATTGCCCCCCCTTCTTCTTGTCGCCTCGTGCTTTTCCCGCTTGAAGTAATAGAGGTGATATATCAATATTTATTTTTCTTCATTTTTTAATTTGTCCTGGTGTGCTTTGTTGGTGTTTTCTCTTTGCCAACGATCTCGACGACGTCCAGCAACTGCTAGCTACGAATCTAACCTGTCCATCTCCTCCTAGAGAAGAAGAAGAAGAAGAAGAAAACAGTTCGTCAGAAAAAGAAAGAAGAGGCGTCTGTTGTTCCCTCGAAGCGCATTGAGAATCTGTTTCTCGGTGGTGGTGCTTCGGCGAAGGACACTAGCGCTCCCGCCAAGGAGGCCCCGGTAATTGCGTCCTCAATCGCGATTGCTGCGGATAACATTCGATTCTGATATTGTATTCCATTTTAGCCCAAAAAAGCACGAATCTTGAGCAAGGAGGATATGGACAAGGAGAGCCGCATGGACGCGATGCTCGACGACCTTTTAGCCAACCCTCTCGACGAGCCCGCCAAGCCCAAGAAGACTGCTGCGAAACCCGCTCCCAAACCCTCCCAGAAGCCCATCGAGACGTATGAATTCACGGAACTCTGCGATTACAAATCTAATACGTTCACTTTGCAGGAAGAAGCGCAAGATTGAAGTCCAGGAGGATGACGATGAGCCGATGAACACCTACGAGCCTGAAGACGATGCTCCAGCTCAGAAGGTTCAGTCTCCCGCTAAGAAGGCGCGCGCTGAGGAGAAGGAGGAGAAGCTTGGCAATGAGAGTTCTGGCTCACAGTCGCCTCGCCGCTCGCCTCGCAAGCACGCCGCCACTCCCGCTCCCTCTGCACCCGCCAAGGTCGAGAAGAAGGAGCCTGCTGCGCCTGCTCTCGAGACCAAGACGCCAGTGGCTCTCCTTTCAGCGAATCCGACCAAGGTTGCCGCTGACGCTGCATCGACCTGGGAGGCCGTGGCAAAAGAGACAGAGACGCTGGAGATTCACCCCGACACGGACAAGGTCACCTCGGTCCCTGCGCTGCCGCCGCTTAAGGACAACGCTTTGTACATCTATTGGATCGACATGCACGAGGAGCCAACCCACCCAGGCACTGTCTACATCTTCGGCAAGGTCTGGAACGAGGCCAAGAAGGTGTACTCGAGCTGTACTGTTGCCGTCACCGACATTGAGCGCACTCTCTACGTTGCCCCTCGCAAGACCGCTGCGAAGAATTTTGAGGATCTGATTGAGAAGGACCAAGAAGTACATTCACTCATTTTGTCACCAGATTCTTTTCATGTTATTTAACTTGCTCTGCTCGACCTTAGATCGATCTCATGAAGCACGTTGTGCCTGAGGTCCAGCGCCTCATGCGCAAGCATGGCATTCAGGCCAAGGTACCTTCTTCTCTGGAAGACTTGATTGGTTTTGCTCACTCTTAGGTCTCTAGATGAAACCAGTGACTCGTCAGTACTCATTTGATGTTGACGGGGTTGCTCATGGCACGACGAAGTGGCTGAAGGTCTTGTACCCTTACTCTGGCACCGAGCTCCGTGACGAGGAGCTCAGCGGTGCCTCCTTTGCCCACATCTTTGCTGCCAAGACGCCCGCTGTTGAGAACATCATCATCCAGAAGCAGATCATGGGCCCTTGTTGGCTCAAGATCACTAACGTTCAGCAGCACAATTCTCGCGTAACTAATATTCTCGTCTCACCGCTTCCCAAAGCTCTTTACATGTTCTCTATAGATGGCGTGGACTCCTTTCGAGTGTTCGGCCAAGGGCAAAGGCACATTGTCCGTCGCCAAGGGAGACGAGAAGCCGATTGGCGTGCCTCCACTCACGGTCCTGAGCTTGAAAGTCCAGACCGTGATGAATGTTCAGCAGCATAAGAACGAAGTCGTTGCCGTCTCCGCGGTCGTTCACCGCGATGGTACCCTCTCTCGATCCATATAATCTCCAGAGCTATCTCCAACTCAGTTCGACCCCATCGTAGTGCGCGCTGACGGCCCTACCTCCAAGCCTGACTCCGTGGCCACGTTTACTGTGATCCGCAAGCTTGCCGGCATCCCTTTCCCTCCTGACTTTGACGAGGTTGCCAAGAAGAACAAGATTTCCGTGAAAGTCGAGAGTAATCCCTTATCTTTCCTCTCCGTTTCGTTTGCACCTCATCATTTCTTTGCAGCTTCCGAGAAGGCCTTGCTGGGCTACTTGATGGCTCGTATGCACTTGATTGACCCTGACGTGATCGTTGGCCACAACTTTGTCGGCTTCGATCTCGACGTGCTCTTGCATCGCATGCGCGATCAGAAGGTCGACCAGTGGTCCAAGCTCGGCCGCCTCTCCAAGTCCAAGATGCCCACGCTCCAAGCTGGTGCTGGTGGTCAAGGTGAGAGTACGTTCCAGGAGCGCGCTGTCCTCAGCGGTCGCCTCGTCTGCGACACTTACGTGTGCGCCAAAGAGTTCCTCAAGTCCAAGAACTATAAGTTGAGCACGCTCGCCGAGACTCAGCTCGGCCTCGCCAAGGTCGACCTCGAAATCGATCAAGTCCCGACCATGTTCAACTCGGCCTTG
>Ga0154020_10006039_pt1 | contig 14200 bp, 11 predicted proteins | sample Klosneuvirus_201_FD_109709 | JGI IMG/M metagenome (GOLD analysis project Ga0154020, IMG submission 109709) | Active sludge microbial communities from wastewater, Klosterneuburg, Austria - Klosneuvirus_20160825_MG | ecosystem: Engineered > WWTP > Aerobic digester > Activated sludge | place...
CCATCTCGGCCCGCGCAGTCTGGTTGTGGAGCACGGCGCTGTTGCTTGGCGGTGGCGTGTTGCTGGCATTACTCGGCCTGACAACGGCGCTGGTCACGCTTGCCCTAGTGCTATGCATCGTGGCGTATGATCTCGTCCACAAACGGACTGCGCTCGCACCGTTGCTCATGGCGAGTTGCCGCTTCCTGCTCTATCTCGTGGCCGGCTCCGCCGCGATCGGGGGCATCAGCGCGAAGCTGCTTTGGTGCGCCGGTGCATTGGCGGCTTACATCGTAGGGCTTAGTTTCATCGCGCGGCGGGAAGCGCAGAACGTGAAACCCAATTTGCTGGTTCTGCCTCTGTTCGTCGCACCGCTGCTAAGTGGCGGCTCCGGGCTGACATTTCCCAATGCACATATCGTCTTCTTTCTCTGCGTTGGCTATCTCGTTTGGGTGATTTGGTCCTTGTCGCATATGGTCAAAGGCGGCGCGCCCGCCATCGGCCGCACGGTTTCCGCATTGCTCGCGGGGATTGTTTTGGTTGATATGCTCGCCGTGCAGGGCGGCGGCGGAATGATGCCTCTGGCATTTCTCGCGTTGTTCGCCAGCGCCTTGATTTTGCAACGCACCATTCCAGCGACATGAACGACTCGATCCGCGCCACCATCGCCGTGAGCTATGAACACCAGGTTCATTTCACCCACGGCGCGTTTCGCGTGGACAACACACTGCTGGCAAAAGTGCTGGCCGCTAAACCCGCAAGCCGCACACCGCGCGTCCTCATCGCCCTCGACGAGAATCTTGCCAGCGCACAACCGAAGCTGACACCCGCGATCAAGGAATACTTCTCGAGTCGCAAGGCTGCGTTTGAACTTGCCGGCGACCCGCTGCTCATCAGTGGCGGCGAGGCTGCCAAGAACACCGAGGCTGCCGTCAAACGCATCTACGGCGCCATCGAACAACACGGTCTATGCCGCCACTGCTACGTCATTGGCATCGGCGGCGGCGCGTTGCTGGATGTCGTCGGGTTTGCCGCCGCCACCGCGCATCGCGGCGTGCGCCACGTCCGCATGCCCACAACCGTGCTCGCGCAGGACGACGCGGGCGTCGGGGTGAAGAACGGCATCAACGCCTTTGGCAAAAAGAATTTCATCGGCACCTTCGCGCCACCATTCGCCGTCATCAACGACTTCGACCTGCTCGCGAGCCTGCCGGAGCGTGAGAAGCGCGCCGGCTACATCGAAGCCATCAAGGTGGCACTCATCCGCGACGCGAAGTTCTTCGAGTTCATCGAGCAGAACCAGGCGGCGCTGCAAAAATTTGAGCCAACGGCGGTCGAGCAATTGATCCGCCGCTGCGCCGAAGCGCACGTCCGCCACATCACGACCGGCGGCGATCCGTTCGAACAAGGCTCCGCGCGCCCGCTGGACTTCGGCCACTGGGCGGCGCACAAGCTGGAGCAGCTTTCCGAGTTCCGCATCCATCACGGCGAGGCGGTCGCCATCGGCATCGCGCTGGATGTGATTTACTCGAAGCTCGCGGGCCACCTTGACGCCGCATCGGGCGAACGGATTCTCAAACTCATCGAGTCACTCGGCTTCGAGACTTGGTCAGACCAGCTCGCGCGCACCAGTTCCAGCGGCAAGCTCAGCGTGTTGCATGGGCTGGAGGAGTTCCGCGAGCACCTCGGCGGTGCGCTCACGATCACGCTGCTGAAGGCCATTGGCCAGGGCTTTGAAGTTCACGCGATGGACGAAGCAAGAGTCCGCGAGACCATTGACCTGCTCTCGCAACGTCAGGGGCGCAAGTAGGACCATGAATCTGCGGCAGCCAGCAAAGCGTAGGAGCGCGGACCGCCGAGTCGGCGAGAAAACAACTGCAAAAGAGGAACTCGCGGACTCGGCGGTCCGCGCTCCTGCAGCCGCATGAAGCGCCTTGCTGTCATCAATGTCGTCGGGCTCACGCAAGCCGTGCTGGAAGCATCCACGCACATGCGGGCGTTTGCGGCCAAAGGCGCCAAGGCCGCCATTGCCCCGGCATTCCCCGCCGTCACCTGCACCGCACAATCCACTTATCTCACCGGCCTGACGCCCGCGCAGCACGGCATTGTCGGCAACGGCTGGTATGACCGCACGCTGTCGGAAGTCCAGTTCTGGAAGCAGTCCAACAAGCTCGTGGCGGGCGCGAAGATTTGGGAAGACCTCCGACGCGACGTTCCCGGCTTCACCTGCGCGAAAGTTTTCTGGTGGTATAACATGTATTCCAGCGTAGACTGGTCGCTCACGCCGCGCCCGATGTATCCCGCCGATGGCCGGAAGGTTTTCGACATCTACACGCACCCGGCGTCCATTCGCACCGACATCAAGCAGGATCTTGGTGAGTTCCCCTTCCCTTCCTTTTGGGGACCGCTCGCCGGAATCAAATCCTCGCAGTGGATCGCAGAGTCCGCCAAGTGGGTCGAGCGCCGCCATCAGCCGACGCTGAACCTGATTTATCTGCCGCACCTCGATTACAACCTGCAACGCCTCGGCCCGAATCATCCCGACATCCAGCAGGACATCGCGGCGATTGACACCGTCGTGGGTGACTTGATTTCGTTCTTCGCCAAGCAATCCGTTGAAGTTGTTCTGCTGTCTGAATACGGCATCACCGAAGTGAACCAGCCGATTCATCTCAACCGCCTCTTCCGCGACAAAGGCTGGATTGCCATCCGCGAAGAGCTTGGCCTTGAACTGCTCGACTGCGGTGCGAGCCGCGTGTTCGCCGTCGCGGATCATCAAGTCGCGCACATTTACTTGAATGACCCGTCACTTGCGAACGAAGTGCATGCGCTCGTGGAAAAGCAGCCCGGCGTGGAAAAAGTTCTCGGCGCAGCAGAAAAGGCTGCAGCCGGCATTGACCACCCACGCGCTGGAGATTTGATCGCCGTGTCCGATGCCCGCAGTTGGTTCACCTACTACTACTGGCAAGATGACCAACGCGCGCCCGACTTCGCCCGCTGCGTGGACATCCACCGCAAACCCGGCTACGACCCGGTCGAGTTGTTCGTAGATCCAGCACTGGCGTTTCCGAGGCTGAAGATTGCCGCCACGCTGCTCCGCAAGAAGCTTGGCTTCCGCACGCTGATGAATGTCATCCCGCTCGACGCGACACTGGTAAAAGGCTCGCACGGACGCATCCCTGATGTCGCGGATCATCCGCTGTTCATCGCGCAGGATTCATCCCTCAAGTTGCCGCCCATCATCGAAGCCGTGGAGGTTGCCCGGCACCTCAAGTCCATGCTCAGTTCCATGACCACCTGAAGAAGCGCAGACCGCCGGGTCCGCAAGTTCGAGCTCTGGTCGTGGGTTCTCGCGGACTCGGCGGTCCGCGCTCCGGTTTACTTCGATTCGATCTTGGCAGTCATGTCCATCTTCATGGTCATCGCCTGCTTTTGACCACCCACGTCCATGCTCATGTTCATTTCCGTGTGACCGTCCATGGTTCCGCTTGTGGGCATGAGTTTGCCGAGCTGCAAGGTCGTGGTGCCCGTGGCCTTGGTTTCCATCTTGGAAATGTCCATCTTCATGCCCGGCATCGCGGGACTTTCCATCTTCTGATTCGCCGCGTGCTGTGTGTTGCCGGTCCGGAGCGTGACGGCACCATTTTCCAGCGCGGTGATCTCGTAGGTCTCGGTCTGGTCAACCGTGAGGCCCTGAGTGCTGAGTTTTCTTTTCACCTCCCACTGGGCTCCGACCCCGACCTCTTCCTCGGGCAACGAGACTTGAGACATGGCCGTCTTCATCTGTTCCAACGTCTGGCGCGCCTGCGGATCGGATCCCGGCGGCATTTTGAAATCGACCGCCTTGGAAATACCGCGATCCGTGACGATGCCCGAGATGGTCATGCCCTTGATGCTTGTCATCGCTGCATCAAGCCCGCCGGCCATCGTCGCGGCATCCGGGTCATTGGCAACACTGGCGTCGGCGATCGTAGTCTCGAAAGCGATGTCACCCTCGGCGGAAATGCTCTTCACCGCCACCTCCATCCTCACCAGCATCGCGGGCATCTTGATCGCGGGCATCTCGCCGCCTCCAGCCGCCATGGCCATTGACATCTTCAGGGTCATGCCCAGCGACTGCTGGTCGCCCGTCTGGGGACGCAGTCGCAGAACCTTGCGCGGCTCGGCCCCTGGTTTGATCAACTTCACCTGAACGCCCGCCGTCGAACTCCCGGCCTTGACGCCGGAACCTGCCTGCGGAGCGGCCTTCGTCGTTCCAGTTTCGGGGACCACCGTCTTCTCCGGCGGCGCAAGTTTTCCCGCGAGGTAATTCAGCCGGTAAGCAACCGCCTTCGGGTTCCATAATGGATTGAGCCGCTTGAACTCGGTCAAATCCTTCAGCGCCTCCTGATATTTTGCCTGGGCAGGAGCCGACTTCCCGCTCGCGCTCAGCGTATCGGCCTGATCAATGATGGCGAAGATGCGGTAATACTCGTCATCCGGCCCGTCTGCACGCGCAACGCAAAGGCTGCCGAGCAACGTCAACAACATGAACGCCCGGATGAATTGCATGCTGATGCCACGACAAAGTGGGTGGGAAACAACTGGGCTCCGGATCGCGTTCAATGTGTGGTTCATACTGCTCACGTTAAATGCCGCCTCGAAGCCGTCAAACAAAAAGCCAACGGACGATTCCCCGCCGGGCGGATGCGAATCAACGCACTTCACCTTGACGGTCGCACAGGTTCATTGACTCCGAGGCATGCGCTGACAAACATGCCTCCGCCTCACCATGAGCACGACACGACAGTTCTCCGGCTTCGCTTTGGCTTTGCTCGCCCTGAACATCATGATGCTCACTGCAACCGCGCAAACCTCCGATCTGACGCCAACCAATGCCGCGCGCCTGCGGGAGCCGAGGCAGGGGCTGCTTTTGCCTGACGTTCCCCTGCATGACCCGTGGATTCACGCGCACGAAGAAACAAAAACCTATTACCTCTACACCGCCGGGCGATCCAACCCGACAGGAACGACCCGCTCCGGCACGGTGACTTACAAGAGCAAGAATCTGCGGGAGTGGGACGGGCCGTATTCGGTGTTCACCGTGCCCGACGGCATGTGGGCCAGTCCAACCCAGGGCGCGTGGGCGCCGGAGGTTCATCGTTACAACGGCAAATACTACCTCTTCGTAACGCTCCACAATTCCAACCGCATCATCGATCGCCCGCCAGAGGTCTGGCGCGTGACGCACATGCGCGGCACGATCACGGCCGTGGCCGAATCGCCGGAAGGACCTTTTGTGCCGATGAAAACTGACGGGCCGGTCCCGCCCACTGATTTCATGACGCTCGACGGCACGCTCTTCATCGAGGCCGGGGTGCCGTGGATGGTTTATGCCCACGAGTGGATTCAGGTGATTGACGGCACGATGGAAGCTGTCCCGCTGAAGCCCGATCTCTCCGCGGCGGCGGGTGATCCCATCCATCTCTTCAAAGCCTCCGACGCGCCATGGATCAACCCGCAACTCAAACCAAGCAAGCGCGTGAACCGCTACGTCACGGACGGCTGTGAATTGTTTCGCACGAAGACGGGCCAGCTTCTGATGCTCTGGTCGAGCTACGACAAGGATCGCTATGTCCAGACCGTCGCACGTTCAGAATCCGGCAAACTCGCTGGCCCGTGGAAGCAGCTTGAGCCGCTGGTCGGCAAGGACAGCGGGCACGGGATGCTCTTCAAGACATTCGAGGGCCAATTGATGATGGTGCTGCATCAACCCTTCCGCAACGCGCGCGGGAAGTTGTTCGACATGGAAGACACCGGCGACAATCTCAAAGTCCTCCGCGCCCGCGAAGATTTGCACGGCAGGTAGTCCAGGCAATTCAAACCGTTTAAGGCACGCTGGCCGCCACGAAGTTCAAGGCATTTTGGAAGTCGCCGTTGAGCAGCTCCCATTCACCGGATAGCGGCCCGAGCACCGCGTTCGGCGCGGCCTGCGTCAACTCGTGACCTTGCTCAAAGGCTGCCGCAAACGACGGCGGCGTGCTTGTTGATGACGCCCCGTCCGTCACTCCGACGTTGACCTGATTCAGCGACCAGAACACCCCGACACCAACTGCCAGCACGAGCGCCGCCACCGCGAGACGTCGCGCTAAGAACGTGGACGGCGCTGGTTCACTCTCCATGTTTAATGTCCGCACCGCCCGCATCACCGAAGCGTGCAACCCCGGCGGAACATCATCGTCCGCGCAGGACTCCCGAAGGTGGCAATCCATGGCGTGCAACGATTCCTCAAAACGCCGCACTTCACCTGGCTCGCCTGGCTTTCGTGGCGTGTCTCCCCGATCCAACGCATTTGAGGCGTCAAACTTCTTGAACAACGTCTTCATGTCTGAACTCCTGAATGAGCGTTTATCGTCGCGCGCGCCAGACGACCTGATTTGCCCCCGGTTTCCGGCATTGAAACAAATCTGGCAGTTGTGACAGGTGCCTCGCCTGCACAGGCGCGCTGCTTCGTCAGTTCACTGTCGAGTCGAATCCTGGCGCGGAACAGCAGCACCTTCACATGCACCTTTGTGCGTCGCAGAACTCGCGCCACGTCCGCCACACTCATGTCCTCGGCGCACCGCAACCACAATGCATCGAATTGCAACTGCGGCAGCAGCCGCTTCGCCAGCTGCCACAAATCTCGTTCCGCCTCGCGCTGCGCGAGCATCTCCGCAGGCGTGTTCCCATCAGCCTCGTCGGGGAGCACGTCTGCTGCTGCAGGTCGCGCGGACCGGTGATGATCAATGCATTTCCGACGCGCGATGGTGAACAGCCACGTGGCGAATGACCGGTCCGCATCGAACTTCCCCAGGTTGCGGAACACAGTCACGAACACGTCCTGCGTCACCTCCTGCGCGTCGCTCGCGTTGCGGCAAGCATTCGCCACGAAGCGGAAAACCCGCGCCTCGTAGCGATAAACCAGTTCCTCAAAACTGGAAGCGCAACCCGCCTGCGCCCGTCGGGCCAGTTCTTCGTCTCCGGGCTGTTGGTTTTCCGTGGTCACAATTTGCCGCGCCCGCTGGGAGCGACCTACTCGTTGTCCCGTTTTTTCGCCACTCTGGCTTTTATCATCGTCACCACCTCATCGGCTGGCAAAGACAATTTCGCCGACACAGTCTTCTCCTCCTGTGAGATCGTGAGGCCCTGCGCCAGTTTCACCGCCTCCGGCTTGTCTTTCTGCAAAGTCAATATCGCAACCAGCCCACGGCAAACATCGCCCATCTGCTTCGCGACTTCGGCATCCTCCGCCTCCAGATTCAACTTAACCTCCGCGCGGCCTTGCGATTCGCTCACGTTCAGCCAGAACGCCTTCGACTGCTTCAACACTGTCGCGCCCGGATCATTGCCCGGCAAATCCAGCTTGCGCGCCGCACCGATGATAAATCCGCCCTCGGCATTCGCTCCGAGTCGTGCGAACTGCGTGCTCTTGGTCAGGTTCGGTTTGATCTTATCCATCACATCCAGCGCCTCGGCGACGCGCATTTCCTTTTGCCCGATGATCAGCACCTTGCCCTTGTAGATCGCGCCGTAGGTGCGCGGCTTCACGCCGTCCCTTTCCTTTTTCTTCTCGTCGATCCAATTGTGGATCGTGTGCGCGCCGTGCTTCGTTGATTCGTAATCCTTGTTCGCCTCCACCAGCGTCACCAGCCGCGCCGCGTCGAAATCCGCGTAAGCCACCACCACTCCGTCGGCCTCAGCTTTCGCTGCGCCATAAAGCGTCACGCCATGCAGATCCTTGCGCGGATCGACGTTGAACACGGCCTTCATCGCCGCGAACTTCTTCTGTGCTTCCGGCTTGTCCAGTTCCGCGAGCAGCGCCTTGCCCAGCGACGTCTGCTTCAAAGCATCGCAATCCACGTGCAGCACCCACACCGGATCAGCAATCACGTCCGCGCGCTGCAACGGTCCGGCGTTAGCTGTTAGCACCGCCGCCAGAAGACCACCGCCCAATGTCGCCACCTTCCAAAGATTTGTTTTCATAGCTCGATTCGAACCCGCCACGGGCAAACCATTCGCCCGCTTTTCAAAGGGATACGAGTCAGACACCCGGCGGGTTACAACCGTTTCAAACAATTTCCAGATTCACCGCTTGACTCTCCCGTTGCAGGAGACATTAAACCATGCGGGATATGAAAACTTCATACAGCATCGGCGAGTTCTCCACCGTCACGGGATTGTCCGTCAAAACGCTGCGGTTCTATCATGAGAAGGGAATCCTCCTTCCCAGTTCCGTGGATGAAGCGACGGGCTACCGTTTCTATGACGCCACCAAGATCGAGAAGGCGCGCGTCATCATGCGGCTGCGCGCGATGGAATTTTCCATCGAGGACATCGCCGCCGTGCTGGGCGAATGCAGCGACGAGGCGGACATCCTGAATTATCTGGAGCGGCAGAAGAATGTTCTGCAACAACGCATCCAGGAAGACCGCGACATCGTCCGCTCGCTCAACGAAATCATCGCGAAGGAAAAGGCCGCGCGGCAACTGCTCGAAGGCGGCAATTTCGCCGTCGAAGAAAAGACGCTGGAACCGATGCTGGTTGCGGGCGTCCGCATGAAGGGCAAATACTGCGATTGCGGCAAGGGCTTTGCGCAACTCGGCAAGGCCATCGGTCGTCACATCTGTGGCAAGGCGCTCTGCCTCTACTATGACGGCGAGTATCGCGAGGACGATGCGAACTTCGAGCCATGCTTTCCCATCCGCAAGGAAGTCGCGGCGGATGGCATTTCAATCCGCACTCTGCCGGGCGGTCGTTTCCTCACGCTCATCCATCGCGGGCCTTACGATCAATTGGGCCGCAGTTATGCCAAACTCATGAATCCAGCGAACGAACGGAAGCTGAACCCCGCCCTGCCCTCACGCGAAGTTTACGTCAAAGGCCCGGGCATGATCTTCCGGGGCAACCCGAAGAATTACCTGACCGAGATTCAGTTGCCGGTGAGTTAATTCTCACTCGGCCGCGCCGCATGGTTGCGCATCCTTCGCCCGCAACTCCACCCGCCGGGTTTTGCCGCTGATGGTCTTGGGCAATTCACTGACGAATTCGATCTCACGCGGATATTTGTAGGGCGCGGCGGTATGTTTGCAGTGCTGCTGCAATGCGTGTTTCAACTCTTCGCTGGCGGTGGTTTCGGGACGCAGAATGACGAAGGCCTTGACGATCTGTCCACGCACGGCGTCGGGTTTGCCCACCACGGCAGCTTCGAGCACACCTGGATGTTCGAGCAACACGCTCTCAACCTCAGATGGACCGATGCGATAGCCCGAACTTTTTATGACATCGTCTGAACGCCCGATGAACCACAAGTATCCGTCTGCGTCACGCGCGGCGCGATCACCGGTCAGATACCAGTCGCCTTGGAATTTCGCCGCCGTCTCCGCCGGGTTGAGCCAGTATTCCTGGAACAAGCCCAGCGGTCGATGGAGCTTCACGCGCACGGCAATCTCGCCTTCCGTTCCTGCCGGAACTTCGCGCAGGTCTTCGTCAAGCAACGCCACATAAAAACCTGGTGTGGGTTTACCCATCGAGCCCGGACGGATGCCTCCGTTCATGCAGCGGAAGTTGCCCGCCAGCACGACTGTTTCCGTCTGACCGTAGGCTTCATAAATGTCGTGGCCCGTCGCCGCCTTCCAAAGCTTCAACACCTCGGGATTCAACGGTTCGCCCGCCGTCACGCAATGGCGCAGGTGCGGAAAACTCCATTTTAACAAATGCTGACGGACAATCAGCCGCAATGCTGTCGGTGGTGTGCACCAAGTGGTGATCGGGAAACGCCCCAGAACATCCAGCGTGTGAGCCGGATCAAATTTACCGTGGATGTCCAATGCGAAAACGCACGCGCCCATGTGCCACGGTCCAAAGAAGCTCGACCACGCAGCCTTGCCCCAGCCAAGGTCGGACATGTTCCAATGCAGGTCAGTTGGTTTGCAGTCGAGCCAGAGTTCACCCGTCAAACGATGGCCCAGGCCGTAGCTGGCCTGCGTGTGCAGCACCATCTTCGGTTCGCCCGTCGTCGCACTGGTGAAATAGAGGATCCCCGGATCTTCGCTCCGTGTCCGTTCACCACTGAACTCCGTGGACGCCGTGTTCAAGGCTGCGTTGAAATCCACCCAGCCAGAAGGCGTCGAGCCGACCACAAGACGGATGCCGTCAAAACCGTCGAGCTTGACCACGCCTTCGGTGTTCGTGATCACCGCTTGAACGCGCGCCGCTTGCAGGCGGTAATCGAGGTCGCGCGGCATCAGTTGCAATGTCGCCGGAATTGGCACGGCACCCAGACGGATGAGGCCGAGCATCGAGACCCACCACTGCCAGACTCGCGGCAGCATGATGAGCACGCGGTCGCCCCGCTGCAGACCGTTGGCTCGGAGAACATTTGCCGCCTGCGCGCTCAGCCGCGAAAGCTCCTGAAACGAGAATTTCTGTTCCGCGCCACTGACCCCGTCCACGCACCATAAACCCACGCCCTCAGGACGCGCCCGCGCCCAACCATCAAGTATGTCACTTGTGAAGTTAAAAAACTCCGGTGCGTTTAACGTCGTCAACGTTTCCCCTGCCCCCTTTGTGATCATAAAGCCTTCGCTGCGATGTCGCGCCGGAAATGCGCGCCTTCAAACTGGATGCACTCCACCGCGACATAGGCGGCGGCTTGAGCACTTTTCAAATCTTTCCCCAGCGCGGTCACGCCCAGCACCCGTCCGCCATTTGTGACAATCCGCCCATCTTTCAACGCCGTGCCCGCGTGGAAAACTTTCGTGTGCGGCAGCGCGTTTGCCGCTTCGAGGCCGGTGATGACTTTACCCTTAGGACAATGACCAGGATATCCACCGCTCGCCATGACGACGCACACGCTCGCCAGCGGGCTCCACTTCAGTCCATGCTTCGCCAGAGTGCCAGTAGCGCTCGCGTCTAGCAGTTCAACGAGATCGTTCTCAAGGCGTGTCAGATAAACCTGCGTCTCCGGATCGCCGAAGCGCGCGTTGAACTCCAGAATCTTCGGCCCGGCTTTCGTCAGCATCACGCCGGGATACAGAATGCCGCGATAATCAATCCCCTCCGCAACGCAGCCGCGCATGAACGGCTCTAGCACTTGGCGCGCCGTGTCGGCGAGTTGTGCATCCGTCAGGAACGGCGTGGGCGAATAGGTGCCCATGCCGCCAGTGTTCAAACCCAGATCGCCATCGAGCGCGCGCTTGTGATCCTGCGAAGTTGGAAAAATCTTCGCCGTCTTGCCGTCGCACAGCGCGTGCAGCGAAACTTCAATACCTTCGAGGAATTCCTGGATGACGACCTTTGCCCCCGCCGCACCGAAGGCTTTGCTCACCATGATTTCATCCACGGCGCGCTCAGCCTCCTCCAGATTCCGGCAAATCAGCACCCCCTTACCGAGCGCGAGGCCGTCAGCCTTCACCACGCATTTACCATCCAGCGATGCCGCAAATTTCTTCGCCCCAAAGGGATTGTCGAACGTGCCGGCCGCCGCCGTGGGGATACCGTATTTCTCCATGAAGTTTTGCGAGAATACTTTGGAGGACTCGAACTGCGCGGCCTTCTGGTTCACGCCCCAAATCCTCAGCCCGTGCCGCTGAAACAAATCCACGATGCCCAGCGCCAGCGGATTGTCCGGCCCGACCACGGTGAAATCCATGTGCTGCTCCTGCGCGAAGGCGAGCAGCCTGGGCAAATCGTCCGCCGCGAGGTTGACGCACTCGACTGGCCTCTCCGTCTTCTCCGTCCGCTCCTGAGCAATGCCCGCGTTCCCCGGCGCACACCACATCTGCGTGACATGCGGCGATTGCGCGAGTTTCCAAACCAGCGCGTGTTCACGTCCGCCCGAACCGATAACGAGAATTTTCATTGGCGTGCAGATTGAAGAGTAATCCAATCGAGCGGAAAAGATTTTTCAAGGCCCGACAAGCGTCGAACTAATTGCGGGTTCCCACGCGGCGCTCCAGGCAACGAACGGCCACCCGCGCGGCGCGGCGCACCTCAGGATCGCTGTCGCGGCACGCTTCGCGCAAAGCCGGCAGTGTGGAGGCATCCTTGAAGAAGACGAGCCCGCGCGCGGCGTAGTGACGAAAATCCTCGTCCCGGTCACGCAACAACGCCGTCAGTGCGGGCATTGCCCGCCCGGCAACCGACTCGCCGGCCAGATGGCACAACGACGGAGAACGATCCACCAGCATGGGCGCCCACTCGTTCGTGGCGGCCGCGTCGCCGAGGCGGATGACGGCGAGCGCAGCACCGAATCTTTGCCAGTCCTCCTTCGCTCGCAAACCCTCGCGCACGGTCACAAGGCTGTTGGTTCGCCCCAGCATCGCCAGCGCACAGGCTTTGCCGTGGCGCGCGAAATCGTCCTTGTCCTCAAACTGCGCCGCCACCGCGTCGGCTGCCGCCGGCCCGCCGATCTCCGCAAGCGCATACGCGGCGGCGAACCGCGCCTCCCGTTCCTTGTCGCTGAGCAGTTCGGCGAGCATGGCGATCGCATTCGTGTCCCCGACGTGGCCCAGCGCCCAGACCGCCTCCTGACGGTGATCCCCGAGTTGCGGCAGCACCCGGAGGATTACTTCCTGCGCCTTGGGATCGCCGAGCATGCCGAGTGCGGCGCACGCGCTGCTGCGCACCTCGGTTGTGAAATCATGTTCCGCGACGCGGAGCAACTCCGGCACGCACGCCGGGCCACCGATTTGACCAAGCGCCTCTGCGGTTTTCTGCCGCACTTCGTTGTCACCATCGCCAAGGAGCGGCAGCAATTCAGCCACGGCATTGGTGTCACCCAGACTTCCCAGCGCCTCGACCAGACTGTTCTTCAATTCGCCCTCCTCCTGCAATGCCGTCAGCAACAGCGGCAGGGCCCGTGAATCGCCAATCGCCCCAAAGGCCTCGCACAGGCTGCGCCGAATCTCCCGGTTTGTCTCCATCCCCCATCTGGCCTGCAACGCGCCGAACGCCTCCTCGCCGCCGATGTTTCCCAGCGCAGTCGCGGCGGCGCAAACCAACTGCTCGTCGCTGTAGGCATCTCCATCCTCCGTTGATTGCCCCTCGGTCCGGCGCGGAGTCTGCAACCAGCCGACCAGCAGCGGCAGGCTCCGCCGATCTCGCAGAGTCCCCAGCATCCCCGCTATACCGGCCCGCACCGCCGCATTCGTTTCACTGGCACCAACCGCTAGCAGTTCGGGGACAATCTCCGGCCCGCCCAGTCCCCCCAACGCAGTCGCGCTCTCATTGCGCACGCGATAGTCCTGATCGGCGCGCAACGCCACTAGCAACCCCGGGATGGCATTGGTGTCGCCGACCATGCCCAACGCCTGTGCGACGGACTCGCGCACGGAGACATCTTTGTCCTGGCCCAGCGCCTTGATCAGCACGGGCACAACTCCGGGCGCGGGAAGTTCCGCCAGCGCCATGGCGGAAATTCTGCGGGCGGCCGGGCTGGCATCCCGCTCGACGACGCGCAGCAACTCGGGAACGGCATTCGTGCCGAGTTTGACGAGTTCATCCTGGTAGTAATAGTCGCCCTGCCACTGGCGGGAGGGGTGCAGTTTGGCCATCAAATCCGTCACCATCCGGGTCAACGCACTGAACTGCGAACCACCATCCGAACGCTTTTCCTCCCAGCGCGCGCCACTGAGGATTCTTTGCACCTGGCCCGGCACGCCGCCCGGGCCGCGCACAAGAATCACGGTCAGGACAACCAACAGAACAACAATCAAGAAGACCACCGCCGCACGATTGACCCGCCGAGCGTCGGGTGACAAAGACGGCGCCGGACGGGATGAAGTGCCGGGAGCAGCTTGGTTTTCCATGGCCTGCGTTGAAGCGTTGCGGCTGGCTTAAGTCAAAGTGCCGGGTGAAGCAAGCCCCTTCACGCTGGACATTCCATCCAGCTCAGCTAAAACGACGCGCACCAGTTTACCGATTGAACGAAAACCATCATCGGTTGTTAATATTCGACATGAACACGAACAGATTGATCCAAACCACGCTCGCCGCCTCCGCTCTGCTCTGCGCCAGCGTCCTCACTGCAGCGGATGCGCCCAAACTCGAAACCGACAAGGACAAGGTCAGCTACGCCATCGGCATGAACATGGGGCGCAACCTTAAGAACCAGGGCGTCGAAGTGAATGACGCCGCATTCGCCGCCGGGGCACGCGACGCGTTCGCCGGCAATCCGTCCGTCTTGTCGGAGGAGGAAACC
>Ga0154020_10006040_pt1 | contig 14199 bp, 33 predicted proteins | sample Klosneuvirus_201_FD_109709 | JGI IMG/M metagenome (GOLD analysis project Ga0154020, IMG submission 109709) | Active sludge microbial communities from wastewater, Klosterneuburg, Austria - Klosneuvirus_20160825_MG | ecosystem: Engineered > WWTP > Aerobic digester > Activated sludge | place...
ACGCTACAACCCTTTTCTACGAAAGTGATGATAACTTCAGACGAGTATTCGATACCTATGACAGCCCATGTATTAAAGATTTAGAGTGGGATGTTATTCCTATGGTGGTCAAAAGATTTACGAAAGAGAAAAAAGTTATCAACTCTTTACAGAAACCATCTTTGTGGAGTAAAATAGTTGCATGGTTTTTGAAATTCTATAAATTATGAATAACCCGAAGTATATAATAATCCATTGTAGCGATGTTTCATATACTGTAATTCCTGACCAACTAAAATCTATCAATCAATATCATCGAGACGAGCGAGGCTTTCCTAAGTCATCGCTCAATTTCTTTGTAGGCTACCACTACCTCATTACGGGTGAAAAAGAATATCAATGCAGGGCAGATACAGACGAAGGTGCTCATTGTAACCAACATGAGAATGGACTATCTCTAAACTTTCAATCAATCGGTGTATGTGTTGGGTTCGATGGTGACATCGAATACCCTACAGCTACGCAATACGCCCTACTTCAAAAGCGTGTATGGCAATTACAGGACAAGTACAGCATACCAAATGAGAAGGTACGCTTTCATAGACAGTATGCCACTTCCAAGACGTGCCCAGGTTCTCTTATCACCAAGGATTGGCTTGCCAAGCTTCTTATACGCCCCGTGGTGACGATTATTCCAGAGAAGCCAGTGGAGATGAGGTGTGTAGCAGAGGAGGCTCAAATAAAGGCTTTGAAAGAGCAATTGAGCTGGTTCGATAAGTTAGTTACATTGTTGATGAGTTCTTTGAAGTTCCCGAGGAAATAATCCAAAACCTTTTTTATAAAGCGATTAATTGTTCCTCGGAAACTCTACGGAATTCATCCCTAGAGTATTTGTACCTTGACATGATACGACCCATCAATGTCCGATGTTTCCGTCGGCGTTGCCAACTGCCCGTGCGAGTTGTCTCCGCTCACATCCACAACGGTCTCGTCTTCTGCTGTGAAGGGTGCTTCAAGGCATGGCAGAGCGAGTGCGAAATCGCTGTGGAGGTCAAGAGGGCGAGGATTTTCCCTCTCCCTATCGTGTTTCAACGCCCTGTGTTCTGTCATAGTGACTAAACATGAATGCAGATGTTTGTCCGAAGTGCCACAAAGCCTTCGGGTCTGAAGTACAACGGACACGACATCACCTGCTACCTAAACGGTTTTTCCGTGGTAGCTGGCGAACAATCGACATTTGTAGAAAGTGTCATGACGAAATCGAGATGCGTATACCCTTGAAAACGAAACTGCCCGAGAGTTTCTATTATCTTGTGGTCAATAACTTCCTCGGTTTCCAAGCTGTCCACTACTGATGGATAGCCACGAGGGGAGACTTGCTCTCCCCTTTTTTTATGATAAAATATAAAAGCCACCTTATTTGATTTTCATAACTTCACCCTTCGGGGTGATTTTATGTTAAACTATAGGTGAAGAAAACCGGCAAGAGTTATTCTTCATAAAGTGAATATGAAAACGTCCCGCTATTTATAGCCTAACTGTTCTGTCGATAGTGCAGTGTTGTCGAGGGACGTTTTTTAGTGTAAAATAGACTCATTATTAGCTTGCATCTTTTGTCCTCTGCCTACTTGCAAGCGGGCGGAGAACAAAAGAGTTATTAAATAACCATGAAAAAACAATGCGTCGTTTGTGAGAGGGTACTTCTTATTGGTAATTTCTATGTCGATAGAAAATTAAATAGAAAGTCTCCGGTGATAGTTCCTAGATGTAAGGAGTGTTTACGATTATTAGGTAGGCACCAGTATTCTTTATCTGTAAACATACTGAAACAATACCCAAAGCTAGAAAAACTTGGTCCTGGTTTGAGAACACGGAAGAAATATAGTTATAAGAGACCGTACAAATATAATCCTGATTATTATAAATATAGGCGTAACAAAAAACTAAAAGATATTCAATTCAAAATAGCGTGTAGAATACGAGATAGAATTTACCATTTACTATCCAGAAAACTGGTTATAAATGATTATAAAAATGACCTTGGCTGTACTGCCTTTGAACTAATTCAACATATTGAACTACAATTTACTAAAGAAATGAATTGGGATAATTACGGCAAATGGCATATTGACCATATTATTCCATTATCAGTATTCGATTTGACAAATGCCGACCAACTAAAAGCTGCATGCCATTTTAGTAATTTACAGCCATTGTTAGCACAAGATAACTATTCTAAGACAAATAAATTTATGGTATAATGTCAGCATTAACAGTAACTATATTTATATGGGTTATTCAAAAACATTTGCGTTTCTAATTGTGGCATTACTAGGTTGGCTCAATGTAAGTTATCTTGCTACAGAAGATGAAGTATCATTAGTCATTGATAACGTGCTACAAGTAGTTGGTCTCGTTGGTGCTTTCTGGGCAAGATATAAACAAGGAGATGTCACCGTGCTAGGTTTCAGAAAATAGTATATAATATATAAGTCAGGCGATGTGAAGAAAGAAAAGACCGCTAGCGTTGCTTCTAGCGGCTTTTTCTTAAACATAGAACTCTATTAACTTGATACTTGTTTCGCTTATTCGTATGGTAGTCAAGACTTATTCCTTTATCACTTGGTATCTCTACTAGAACATTTCTACGTTTAGATCGCATTATGACGTATAGATTTTTATTTCGTACAACTACATTCATTTCGGTTCTTCCACCTCTTGAATAGAGCCATAGTGTTTGTAAGGGGGTTATTTTGAGCATAGTAAATGTTTTATTATATGTGCAACCACATCTACATTGAAAGCGTTGCCGAGACACTTGTACCTTTGAGAATTACTTATTCCTTCAGAATATCTGTCAGGTAGTCCTTGTAAGCGTTCGCATTCGATAGGAGTTAGTTTGCGGATTCCTTGCGGAACATTTACCATTTTCTCAACACCGTCTCCTGTAACTAAACAGTTTGCTTTCCCAGAATAATCAGGCGAGTACTTCTTATGATTTTTGCCTCTCAAGGTAGTATCACGACCTGTTTTTATTCTTGCTTCTTTACGAGATTTTTTACCTTCTTCTGTCCTAACTTCCTTGAAGACAGCAATTTTATCCGCATCTGGTATTTCAATTTTCTTTCCGTTTGGAGCAATTACATACGGCACATTATTCCCACCAGTCCCCATGTTTGCTGTAAGTGTTGGAACTTTACCGCCTTTTGTCTCACGCCAGTATGTACGGCGATATTGGTAAATACTATCAGTAGTTCCAACAATAGGTGGTTCTTTGTGCATTGAAGATGTAAGGGTAGGACATTTTTCTTTATCACCTTTCCAATTCATCATTTTTGGATTAGCCACAGTATCGCCATTCTCCAAAATATCTTTGAGCAATATCCCCCTATCCTCTGGCTGTGTAACATTAGGTATGTTAGTCCAGAACAATCGCTTCCTATTTTGAGCGCTTACGAGGCTTGCATTTATCATTATAGGTTCTACTCCAAGTGTTTTAGTTATCAATTCCTTTGCCTCCTTTGGCATACTGTTCACATTCTCAAGTATAAAATATTTAGGCTTCACTTCTTTGAGTATTCGAACATACTCCCAGAACAATCCCGAGCGTTCACCGTCTAATCCTTTGCGGTCTTTCTTTGCTATTGATAGGTCTTGACATGGTGATCCTCCGATAAGGAGGTCAATTTTCTGTGGCAAAATAACTTGTTGCCACTCTCTATCCATTCCTCGTACATCTCCATAATGTTTTATATCAGGCCAATTCTTTTGACTTATCTGTATCGCATACTTATCAATCTCGCTTGCGTAGTATGCCTCCACAGGTATACCAGCCCTTTCAAGAGCTACTCTTGCACAACTGATACCGTCAAAAAGTGATAATACTTTCATTTTATATAAGTTTACTAATCCCCCACCCTATTAAAATCAAAACCACACCATAGAATATAAATATCCCTGCATGTCCTGCCACAGCCCCTATCTCATTATTCTCCCCAAACATTTCTTTATCTTGTTGTTTCATATTTCTTTAATGATTGTTGTATAGCCTGTCGGCTTTGTCTAATAATCTTTCCTATCTCTTCTAAGGTCTTCTTCTGTTCATATCGTAACTTCACTATTCTCTTTATGTACTTAAGGCGTTTAGTTCTGTTCACTTCTGCTACTACCAGTCTTTCAAGTCTGTAATTGGATTGACCACGATAGTCGGGATGGTTTAGATAGAATTGTTCCTTGCGTTCCTCTTTGGTCATTTGATTTACTTCTATTCCTAAAGAGCTACTTACCTTTCAAACTATCACGGTATTCTTTTGGTATATCTGATTCCTGTACGGTCACATAATAAGTGTCAACATCTTTACGTTGACTTACTCCAGTTGCACCGATGAATTTGTTGTTAATTTCAGCTACCCTTTCCCAAGCTTCGCAACTACCATCAATTTTACCAACACCAATGTGCTTACCATTTTCTAACAACCAGCACGACGGCTTCTCTGCAAGGTCGTCTAGGTCACTCTGTATCACTTCAATCTCCTTAACAAGTCGTACATTACTTAACAACGATATCACTATAAACACCGTCAAAACTATTATTGCAAACCACACAGTATTTTCGTTTGATTTAGAATTATTCATTTGTTTTATTTGATTATCATCACCCATTCAGGGTTTTTGCTAGTCTCTAATACAAAGTAATCTCTCTGTTTTCCACAGATACTACACACTTCAAAGAGGGCTATACGGTTTTCTGCTGGTAAAACGAAGGTGCGTATCCATGTATATTTCTTAAGGTGAAAGTGGGGCATGTTATAATTGTTTTAATAATTCTGTATATTCGTTAATAAGTTTTAAGTAGTGGTCCATTGCGTTACATAGTATCTGTCTATCCTTCTGAAGCTGTGCCATTTTCTCCTCTCCTATTTCGTTTAGCATTCGAACGTAAAAGTCTGCACCCCGACCGCCAAGATTTATGTTGCAATGATAACATTGTGGTCGCAAGATACGCAGGTCGTATTTCAAGTATGCACCCACACTCGCCTTTGCCCACATATGTCCCGTCTGCCAATTGCCACCAGATAGCCCCGTCTGCGAGCAGGTATAACAGGTGTTTCCGTATTTCTGCCTGATTATACTTCGGCATAGTACCCATAATTTGCGTTGTACCAAACTGATTTTTTGTTTGCCTATTTTTCTTAATTTGCATCGCTTCATTTCTTTAACTTATATACAAAGTCCTTACCTTTAGAACCATCTGGGCGTGTAGTTGGGCGTACCTCTGTATCAAATTGCCAGCCTAAGTGTTTCAAATCTTGTATTCTCGCTCCTAATCGTGAGACGTACTGTCTAAGACACTCATTTCTACTAATCTCTCCTGTTTCTTGTAAACGTACTTTTATAAATTCTAGTTGTGACATTAGATTGAATTATTGTTTTCCTCATCAATTGTTGGTGCGGAATTGATAAACGATTTATACTCATTCGGATCAGGTAACTTCTGTGCATAGTTTTCTGCAACATATAGTCTGATATTCTCAATGAACTCGCCAGCCTTTTCTGTGTTGCTTCTTGAAGACATTACAGGTCTGCCAAACCTTTCCGACCGTTTTGTTACGCTATTCCACGCTTCAAAGAAACAAAACTGTTTTTTTAGAACCTCGTGGAGTTCATCGTTGGACAATGACTGCCATTCTTTACACAAGGTTTTCATGAATGGGATAACACATCCAAAGTAATATCCACGAAGTTCATCGCTCACAGGATTTTTGGCAATAGAAATCTGTATCTTTTTTCCTTCATTCTTTGCGAGCCAATCTTTGAACATTGCGACATGTGCATCAGAGTTGAACGATAGAACTTTATTTTTTGATGTAGCGATGAAATTCATATGTTTTTGCTAAAAGGGGATGTCACTTGGGTCTATGTCGTCTTTCGGATACTCAGTAGGCTCTGCTCCTACATCAACAATCGGTGCAGTTATAGTAACTTTAGGTTCATCCGTAGGCACTAATATAATGTAAGGAGTACCTGCCTTGCTATTTTTCAATGACACTTGTACTGTGTGTCCTGTCCAGTTCTCGGTTTTGTTGCCCCACTTTCCTGCAAATTTATCGCATGACATTTCCATAAGCCCGGCTAGTTTTACTGTCTTGTCTGGTAATTGCACCTTAGCGTTCCAATAAGTCTTTTGGTTTTTTTCTGAAAATGTACTATAAGCGTCTCCGACAATGATGAGCTTATCTCCGTCTTTTACATTATCTGCTTTTAGTAATCCTGAATTTTGTGATACGTATTCCATTTTTGTTTTGTTAGAATTCTGTTAATGTGTTTACAATCTGATCAATCTCTGCGAGTGTGGTCTTTTGGTATTCAAGATATTCATCGACCTGTTCCTGTATATCTTTACGGTTGATAGTTAAGAAGAAGAAATCTTTGCAAGGTATTCGTGGATCATAGAAGGTCAGATAAAGTGTCTCTAGGTTGTCATTGACTATGAAGTATTGGTAAACCTGCATTTCGTATTCACTTGGGATTTCCTGCGTGAGCCATGCTTCAATGTGGCTAGCAGATGATAGGCACTTTACTTCTACAGCCTCTGTCTTGCCGATAAAACCATCAGGGCTAATTGCAATACTTTCGTTATCATCTCTTGACCAGATCACCAAGCTTGTATCTACCTTCTTTCCTGTTTCCTTGATAAAGCGTTCCATTGCTTCGGGTTCAAGGCGATTTCCACGAGCCATAACATCTTCGGTATCAGGTTCAATGGCTAGACGCTCTGCTATCAACTCATAGTATCCTTTTTTCTTTCCTGTCCCTCTTTTAACTACAATATCCTTTAGGCGTGATCCTGTAATCTTGCCTCGGCGAGCAAACATCCATTCCTCCTTACTTTGATATAACTGGATTTTCATATTGTTTTTTTAGGTTATTTTTAATGGTTAGTAATTCCTCTTTTGCCTTGATTGGTAAACTTGACCACGCTGTACCTAACTCTGCCAATGTTTTCGTGGCTTCTAGTTTTGCCTTGTATTCTTCAATCTTTATTTCTGGCAATTCTAGTGTTATCTCCTTTTCTACTTCTTCTTCGACATATACTTGCGACATTTCTTCTGGGCAAGCCATACGGAGCGCATGCATCTCTGCTACCTTGGCGATCATAGTACGTGGCTTTGTAGTCCAAAGATTTCTGCCAGTAGTGTATTCTCCAAAGTATACTTTTGCAGAATAATCTCCAATATACTCGGCAACCTTTCTTTTTATAGTAACCATGCAAGATATAATTCTGCCGTCTTTTTCTTCATATACCGGCTCTGATTTACCAACAACACCACTTCTCATGCCAATTTTACGGGCATAATCTATTGAAGTAACTAGACTGTAAGTATCTTTGAACGGAATTGCGTAGACGTTTTTCTTAAGAAAATCATCAAAGTAAAATCCTCTCATCATTCCTTCGGTGATCGCCTTCTTTATATTTTCTACTTGCAGACCTTTGAAAGTAGTAGAAACTAGAGAATCCATTACTTGCTTATTAGCAAGTTGTGCCATTACCTCTTGATTTATTTTTAATATATCTGTCATTTTCGTATTGTTAAGTTTCTAATATCTTCTGATTCCTTGACCAATCTTTTTAACTTCTCTAGTTGGTACTCTATCTTTACCTTTTGATTGTCTAATAGTGGCCAGACATCTTTGTTTGATTTTCTCATATAATATTATTTAATTCTAAATTTTGATATTGTATCCCATGATTCATCCTCGACAAGACGATATCTCGTTCACTACGCAATAAACTCTCACCTGCATCTTCTTCGTACTTCTCTACCTCGTCACTTGTTTCATCCCACTCACTTGTTTCGTAGTATGACATTTTAGTTGGTTCTCCCTCCGCTTGTGACTAGAGAGAGAACGAATTACACAAGCTGATAATAAACGTACTCTAAGTTACTGGAGGGGATATTCAATCATTAAGGGCGATGTTCTGGGGAGCTGATGTCCCAGATACGATTGAGCCTTACCCCCATCAGTAACCTAGATTTTCAAAAGTAGTCTGGGAAATGATTGACATGTTATCGAGTACTATCGAGAACAAGATAACCGTTACCATTTCATCTACTACCGACAGTGATTGTCTACCATGAGTATAGCACTAATAGATAATAATGCAAACATACCCCCCTGTGGATATCTAACAACCCCACTTGATTATAAATACAGAGTATGCAATAATAGTTACATGACAAAACTAAGATACACAAAAGCTCAACTCAAGTATTTCAAAGAACAAGGAAAACTTGGTGGGCTAAAATTATTAAAAGAACGTGGCACAGAATATTTCTCAAAGATTAGTAAATTAAAAAATAACAATGGACAGACTTTACAAAACCCTCGTGAGACTATCAAATAAATTCTTTACTTGGGTGTTTATTAAAATAATTAAAGAATAAAATGAAAAAAGAATATACAATTAAGGAGTTTATCCAATTATATATGAATGACCACGATGGTGGAACGCCCAGATGGTTAAGAAGCGTCTTTTATAATGAACAGGAAAAGATAGAGACAATCCTAGAATATATGAACGCAATGGAAGCCAAGCTTTCCCAAGCCGCTAAAGAGGCGGTGGAGGTGATTAGAAAAGAAATAAGTGAACTTGGTGAGCATGAGGGGTATGCGACATCTCATTCATATAAAAAAGCGATACAAGAGGCCTTGTCTTTGCCTTCACTGAAGCTCCACCCCCACCCCATCCCCCCAAACGCTGACCGTACAGGAGATAAGGGACTAATTAAATAACAATGCCTAAACTACCACAACATATAGAGAAACTTTTCGATAAGAAGTTTGGAGTTGACATTATTGATGAAGGTCCAGATGCTGGTTTTGAGTATATGAAAGATTGTCCGAGTGTAGAAAGTATCAAATCCTTCATAGCCACTATAATTGATGAGGAAAGGAAGAGGGTAATGAAAATTTTAGATAAACACTGTGCTTGGAAGCCAGCGTACGGGGATGACTGTGAAGAAGAAAAGGGTTACCAGAAAGGATTACAAGCTGAAGCTAAACTTATAGCACAAGATATTATCAATCTAATAAAAGAAGATGAAATATAGTATTATAATAATATCAATAGTCGCAATCGTTGTTATATGTCTAGCAACACTAAGTAAGAGCAAGATGTGTTTTACGTTTGGAGGCAAGTGGAAACCTAATTGTTATTTAATAATAAAATGAAATATATAAAAATTAGAAAAGATGAAATCTATACATCTAGCGACACGGCAACACTAGATACAAGTACAATGCAGTGGATACCAACCAAGCCAGAATTATACCCATGTAACTTAAAGGAGTGGTTTATTCATACGGTGTTGAGAAAGCATTTTAGTTTTGGTCAACCTTATTGTGTTGTATGTGGTTATGCAGAATTAACATCTAAATAAAATGAAGTTAAAATGTTTCGATAAATATAGGCAACAACATCTAATAATGGAAGTAACCGAAGATGAATTATGGGAATTGGATAGCTTTTCTTCAAATTATTGTACTGGAAGAATACAGGTTAAATTTACCATAGTCGATGGTGAAGACCCGCATCCAAAGCGATGGTCAGATTTAACAGGTTTTGAATTAATAAAAGAAGATGAAAAAAACAATCTTTGAAATCAAAGTACATTCTTGGAACAGACGTACCAAGAAAGAGCAAGACATAGCACTTGTATGGATACACCGTGTGTTAAGAGACTTGGAATATACTTATCGTAAGTATGGATTGAGTGATGAGTTTAGTGGTAGAGATAAATAACAATGGAACTCAACCCTAAAGCAATCAAAATACAAAGGTTAGAGAAGCTCCTCTCCTGTTCAAGATGTAAACCCCACCAAGGAGAGAATAGGATAAAGAGGTATAATTATAAAACTAGAAAGAGTCATAATCATCAAGAAGTATGGAAATAAAAACCACTAAAGACTTATTCTCTAACTACCGCATTATCTCTACAAAGACAACAGCGATAAATTTCACAGGTTATCCACTTATTTCAGTTTGCAATAATTATTATTAGTTTTACAATATAGTTATGCAAAAAGGATTAGATTACAATTTAATTTGTAGGCAACATCTCACTGATGATATGGGTACTAATCCACCCTTGCAGTCGTCAGTGAGATTTTGCTTGTAAATATATGAATACAGCCCAACCTAATTTTTTCTATGTCAATAGAGCACTACTCCAATCAGATAGGTGGTTATCCGAACCATTCTCCAGAGGTCAAGCGTGGGTAGACCTTTTTGGGCTTGCTCAACACAGAGACAGTTTCTTTAGAGTACGAGGAATAAGGGTAGATGTTAAAAGAGGACAATTGGCTTATTCACAGCTTACTTTAGCCAAAAGGTGGAAATGGTCAAGAAATAAATTATTTCGTTACTTAAATGAGTTAGAAAAACAGGGAGATATAGTACAACAGAATAATAACATTACAACCATAATTACCATAGTAAAATACGATGTGTGGCAAGGAAATGATACAGCAGACGATACACCAGAAGGACACCAGAAAGACACCAGAAGGGTGACATACAAGAATGTAAAGAATGTAAAGAATGATAATAACAGCGATGTGTCATCGCAGGATATTCAATCCTTTATAAATCTGTTTAAAATCATTAATCCTACTTATGAGAGATTGTTTGGAAATAAAACGGAGAGACTTTCCGCCGAACGCCTAGTTAAGAAGTTTGGACTTCAGAAAATGGAATCAATGTTTATAAAGTTACCCGATATTCTTAGTCAACCATATGCACCCAGAATTACCACACCTTACGAATTAGAAAAGAATTTGGGGAAACTTATCCAATTTATCGAGCAGAATAAAAATAAAACTATTATCAATAAACCTAAAATTGCATTCACATGAATAATCTAAAAGTAAAAATAATTACTGGCTTTCGTAAAGACCAACATTATACGATTGATATTGACGAAGCACATAAAGCATATTACTTGTTTTTAAATCCTAGTGAAAGAGGAGTTTTTAAGAATGGTGTTGCTCTTATAGGTCAAAACATACAAAGCATTGAACCAGATTATAATTCAACAATGGGGTGGAACGTCGACCATGTGCTTGATGGTGATGATTATAACGAACTCAAATCTAAGGGGATTGATAGACAACTTCGAGATGTAATGTATGAAGCTAAAGAAATTGCGAAATCAGGCAATATTGCGGTCATAAGTTTACCAATGACCAGCTTGAGTATAGTCAAGATTAAATAGTTTATCCCCACATCTTAACTTGCAATATATTACAAGACTGGTATTATAGAGGTATGAAAGAATTAATCGGTAAAACAATAAAGTCTATTGAACAGCCAGAAACGATAGAGATTGATGATGGCGATAGTTTACTAGAGTATTATGACGAGAATATACAAATAACTTTTACCGATGGGACCATTTTGAAGTTAGCTTCATGGGACTATGAAGGCTACAGAAGTGGAATTTATAAACAAATAATAACCCAGTAATATGAAACAACTAACACATAAAGAAGTCTGCTCTAAAGGTGGAAAGAACTCTTGGAAAGGCAAGTCTAAAAAGGAAAGGTACGAGATTATAAAGGCTCGGTGGGCAAAAGGGAGGGAAAAGAAGGCTGTAAAATAATTAAATGAATATACACTTTTCATCTAAGACACCAGAATGGTCGACACCGCAAGACTTCTTTGATGATCTAAATAGGGAGTTTAGCTTTACGATAGATGTTTGTGCTACAAAAGAAAATGCTAAGTGTAAACGATTCTTTACTAAAGACTGTGGTATAAATGGAAATGGTGGTCTTGATTGGTCTTGGGGTAGTGAAACGGTCTGGTGTAATCCTCCGTATGGCAGAGAAATAGGTAAGTGGGTAAGAAAAGGTTTTGAAGCTACGCATTTGGAGGAAACTACGCATTTTGGGGCGGTAGTAGTGATGTTGTTACCAGCCAGGACAGACACAAAATGGTTTCATAATTACATTTACGGTAAAGCAGAAATTCGTTTTATTAAAGGTAGACTCAAGTTTGGTGGTTGTAAAAATTCTGCACCGTTTCCTAGTATGATAGTGGTTTTTAGATGTCCAAAAGAACGCTATAAATAAAGACTAATTGAGTTATCCCCACATTTACTGAAATGACTACTTGCATGTAAGACTACTCTTATGCTATACTTATCACAGGGGGGAAGCCATGATTAAAAGTTAACATTAAAACAATGAAATTAACAAAAGTGTTCTTTGGTGATAAGAGATTAAAAGATATATATGTCGGTGCTAGTAAATTTGAAGTGTTCAAGTTCAAGGCTATGAGATTATTCAAACGAGTAATGATAACGCTATTCGTAGTAGCTTTTGGTGCTGGTGCAGTATACGGTGGTTATCAATTCGGCGAGAAATCTAATATCCATTTGGTAATGGCTCAAAAGGAAGTAGACGTAACAGATGTACGCTTCAATAGAAAGATTGAAGATATGAAAATGAAATTGGTAGATGACCTTATGAATTGTGAAAGTCCCGGTTATAAAGATGAAGATGGGCTTATAACCTATGACCCACAGAAGGGAAATACGGTAGCCTCTAAAATCCCCTCTATTGGAAGATTGCAGTTTAAGGTATCTACTGTGGTTCACTATCAGAAGACGCTGTATAACCGCAGTATAACGCCAACGGACGCTATAAAGCTGGCGCTTGATACGGAGCAATCTAGAGTATTAGCTAAAGACATAATGTTTAAGTCAAATAATTTAGCTAATGACTGGTTAAATTGCGCAAATAAGTTGAATCTTAACGAAAAAATTAAGCTCATTAAGGTTCTTGAAAAATAATTATGATTAACAAAAAATACGATAAGGTCTGTCTAATATGTACTAATAGTTTCAAACATAGTCAACCACAGGCTCTAGTTTGTTCAAAAAAATGTAGAGATGCTCGTGACGATCAATTATATGGGCGGTTATGTAATCAAAAGATACTGCCAACTGGAACTACCGGCGCAATATCTGAAATGGCAATATGCGCAGACTTAATGTATAAGGGTTACGCAGTATTTAGGGCTACATCTCCATCCTGTTTCGCCGATGTTGTAGCAATAAAGGGTGTAGATGTATTCAAGATAGAATGTAGAACTGGTCATAAAAGAACTTCTGATAATAAAATAATGTTTTCTAAAATTATAAATTGCAAAAATAATAACAGTATAAATTTATTTGCTGTTTATATTCCCAATATTAGTAAAGTACATTATTTTGATAGCAATGGAGTGGAGTTAGTTCTAAATAGTAAGATTGACCTCATAAAACAACTTGAGAAATGAAACTCTTTATTAAAATAATCTTATTCCTAAGCGTGTGGTTCTACATGAGCGGTGCGTTCTATCCAGTACTTTATTCACTTAATATAATCCAATGAAAACAACAGAAAAAGTAGGCGTGCTATGTGTGTATGACAATGAGAAGACTTTAATAGCAATTAATAAGCTAGATATGGCTACTAGAAAACATATCTTCTACAAGTGTGTCGAGATGTCAGAGGAAGAAATAGAAGGTTTACTAAAGTGTGATGAGAAGAATATTGCAATTAATTAATAACTTTGGTAAAATATAATTATGAAGGATATATCTATCGTGCAAAGACTTGTAACAGTTGTAGTAGTAATCCTAGTAATAGTGATTGGTGCAACAGTACTTCTTAAAAAGGAAGTTAAATACGACTTCACGCCACCTAATGTCGGGCCAACACCATCTCCAACATTAATTGTTTATCCAAATAACGGGAAGGAATAAACATGCCAGTGATTACACCTTTAAAAAAGAATTTAAGAGTATGTGTAGAATGTAGCGCTACTTATGTGATAAATGGTGACCCTAGTGACTACTGGTGTCAGTTATCAAGTAATAATCCAGTTCAAGGTAAATGTGAGTTCTGTAGAGATAGTGGTAAATATTCATTAAAGAAATAATCATGGATACCATTGAACAATTACATAGAGAAAACAAGATATGTTACAGGTATATAGTTTTATTTTCAACAATTGCCGTTATAGATTTAATATACTTATATACTATTCTAGTTAAATAAAATGACAGCACTATCCCCAACAAAAGCTTATATCAGTGATAGATATAAAATCTGTGAAGGGTGTAAGAAGTCATCACCAAAAGGATTGCGCTTTGATTTAGATGATCCGAT
>Ga0154020_10006042_pt1 | contig 14197 bp, 6 predicted proteins | sample Klosneuvirus_201_FD_109709 | JGI IMG/M metagenome (GOLD analysis project Ga0154020, IMG submission 109709) | Active sludge microbial communities from wastewater, Klosterneuburg, Austria - Klosneuvirus_20160825_MG | ecosystem: Engineered > WWTP > Aerobic digester > Activated sludge | place...
TCTAAATTTCTATTCATAACTCAAAGCACTTTCATATATACCCGATACCTCTTATAAATCTTCCCGCCCAATCTCTCCACTTCCGCCCGCATTTTCAAATTTGTTTCAAGAATTAAATGACTGTCCATATAGGTGAGTCCGTGTTTTCTTGCAGTGTTCATCAATTTTATTCCAAGTATAGAAGTTAAACCGCGCCCCTGGTATTCTTCTTTCACTGCTCCCAGAAGCAAATCGAGTTGTTGAGTTTTTTTTGCAGAACTAAGAATGTGAATAAAGCCGAATGGAAATAATTTCCCTTTTGCTTTTTGAATTCCTTTGCTCATATCGGGCATAGCGATTACAAAAGCAATGAGTTCGTTTTTTGAGTCCAAAATTATTTTCACAAAAGCCGGATTCAGAACCGGTAAATATTTTTTAGCCATTTCAAACATCTCGGCTTCTTCCATGGGAATAAAGCCAAATAGATCTTTATACGTTTCATTGATCAAACGAAAAACTGGAACGATGTAAGGTTTCAATTCGCTTCGTTTTTTGAATTCCACCACACGCACATTGTTATTACGGATCGCGCGTTCGTAAATGTGATTGTAGAATTCCGGAATCACGGTAGGAATTGGTAAGTTATAACTGATGCAATCAAGAAGTTTGGAAAATCCTTCATTCACAACAAGCTTTTCGAGGTAAGGAGGATTAGTTGGAGTTGCGATCACAGGCAAATGATCAAATCCTTCTACTTGCAATCCTTGTGGATCTTTATCCGAAAACCCAAAGGGGCCGATCAGGATGGTTGATCCTCTTTGTATGGCCCATTTTTCGACAGCATTTAAAAGCAAATGTGAAATCGCTGTATCGTCTTTACATTCCAATTGAAAAAATCGCGCTGTCCGTTCGTTTTTTAAACGATTGTATGGATGTGGAATGATTCCCATGATCCGGCCAACACATTCGTTATTTTGATAAGCAAGGAATTGTATACTTTCACAATGAGCCAGCGAAGTGTTTTCTTTCGGATTATAAAATTTCCATTCATCCATGTACATAGGAGGAACCCATGTCGGACGATCACTATATAATTTTGAAGGAAGAAAAATAAATTCCCGGAGATCTGATTTGTTTGTTACCGTCTTAATTTCAACTGACATAAATCAAATGTATAAAAATGGTTGACTTTCAAAGATGACATATGTCTTGATTTAATTCTAAAATTTTCGATCTGTTACTTAGATGTATCTTCCGTCTTATTTGTAGACACCTTCTCTGTGTTCCTCTGTGCGCACACTGTGTTCCTCCGTGTTCAAAAAAATCACCTAAATAAATTGCCTTACAATTCAATTTCTCACTATTCTATAAATATTTGAAAATCAATAAATAAGCTCTACTTTTCAATAACCATAAAACCCCTGAATCTCTTATCTTTGCAACAATCCTATTACCCGACTATGCATAAAATTGAAGTCTATAAGCCCAAGAATAAAGTACGTATCGTTACCGCAGCATCTCTTTTTGATGGCCATGATGCTGCCATTAATATTATGCGCAGAATTATTCAAAGCAGTGGAGCAGAAGTGATTCACCTTGGTCACGATCGCAGTGTTGAAGAAGTTGTGAATTGTGCGATTCAGGAAGATGCGCAGGCCATAGCGATGACGAGTTACCAGGGCGGACATGTGGAATATTTCAAATACATGTATGATCTTTTGAAAGAAAAAGGAGCAGGACATATTAAAATATTTGGTGGTGGTGGTGGTACAATTCTTCCATCTGAAATAGAAGAACTACAGAAATACGGAATCACACGTATTTATCATCCTGATGATGGCCGAACCATGGGTTTGCAGGGAATGATCAATGATTTGCTCCAGAAAAGTGATTATGCAACAGGAGAAAAGTTGAATGGAGAAGTCGGGCATTTGCTTGAAAAAAACTGGACCTCTATTGCACGTTTGATTTCTGCAGCAGAGAATCATCCGGATGGAGCGAAAGAAGAAATGAAACGCGTGCATGAACTTTCGAAGCAAAGCAAGACTCCTGTACTCGGAATCACAGGAACAGGTGGCGCCGGTAAATCGTCTCTCGTTGATGAATTGGTTCGTCGTTTCCTGATTGATTTTCCTGAAAAATATATTGGAGTGGTATCGGTGGATCCATCCAAACGTAAAACCGGTGGTGCATTGCTTGGCGATAGAATTCGCATGAATGCGATTCAGAATCCGAGAGTGTATATGCGTTCTCTGGCAACTCGTCAAAGTAACCTCGCACTTTCCAAACATGTTTCGGAAGCAGTTGCTATTCTCAAAGCTGCGAAATATGATCTCATCATTTTAGAAACATCCGGGATCGGTCAAAGTGACACAGAAATTGTGGAGCATAGTGATGTATCACTCTATGTAATGACTCCGGAATATGGAGCTGCATCGCAGTTGGAAAAGATCGATATGCTTGACTTTGCCGACCTTATTGCCTTGAATAAATTCGACAAACGCGGTGCATTGGATGCATTGCGTGATGTGAAAAAACAATACAAGAGAAATCACCAAATCTGGGATAAGGAAGATGATTCGATGCCGGTGTATGGGACTATTGCCAGTCAGTTCAACGATCCGGGAATGAATAATCTCTATAAGTCAGTAATGGATCGCGTTGCTGAAAAAACCGGCGCTCCTTTGAAATCAAATTATCATGTTACAAAGGAAATGTCGGAGAAGATTTATGTGATTCCTCCGAACCGGACTCGTTACCTGAGTGAAATTACAGAAGGCAATAGAAATTATGCTGGCTGGGCAGAGCAGCAAAGTCAGATCGCAGAAACTTTGTACGGTTTGCATTTGTCAATTCAAACAATCAAAGACAGCAAACTTGATGACAAAGATCGTTTGGTAAAATTATTACAGGAAAGTTTTGAAACAACGAAACTTGAACTTGATCCGAAGAACTGGAAGCTGATCGAAGGATGGGAAGCAAAACGTAAACAATACAAAGACGAAGTATATACTTTCAAAGTTCGCGAGAAAGCTGTCAAAATAAAAACACATACGGAATCCTTATCTCATTCTCAGATTCCAAAAGTCGTAACACCTCCGTATAAAAACTGGGGAGCAATTTTGAAATGGTCATTGATGGAAAATGTTCCCGGTGAATTTCCGTACGCTGCCGGTATTTATCCATTCAAACGCGAAGGCGAAGATCCTACGCGTATGTTTGCCGGCGAAGGCGGACCGGAACGTACGAACCGTCGTTTTCATTATGTGAGTAAAGGAATGCCTGCAGCTCGTTTGTCTACAGCTTTTGATTCAGTTACACTCTATGGAAATGATCCTGATGTACGTCCGGATATCTATGGGAAAATTGGTAATTCGGGTGTAAGCATTTGTTGTCTGGATGATGCAAAGAAATTGTATTCCGGTTTCAATCTTGCCGATCCAACTACATCTGTTTCGATGACCATTAACGGACCGGCTCCGATGTTGCTCGGGTTTTTTATGAATGCGGCCATTGATCAGCAGTGTGAAGTCTACATCAAATCGCACGGACTGGAAGATGAAGTGAAAAAGAAAATCGAACAGATTTATAAAGAAAAAGGAGTGAAGCGTCCTGCTTACCAGGGTCCATTGCCGGAAGGAAACGATGGGCTCGGACTGATGTTACTTGGTGTTACAGGAGATCAGGTATTGCCGAAAGAAGTGTATGCAAAAATAAAATCGGATACATTGAAAGTTGTTCGAGGAACAGTTCAGGCGGATATTCTGAAAGAAGATCAGGCACAAAACACATGCATCTTCAGTACGGAGTTTGCGTTGCGGATGATGGGTGATATTCAGAAATATTTCATCGATCATAAAGTCCGGAATTTCTACAGTGTCTCCATCAGCGGTTATCACATCGCTGAAGCCGGTGCAAATCCGATTTCCCAGCTTGCATTTACTCTGGCAAATGGATTCACTTATGTTGAGTATTATTTGAGCCGAGGAATGCACATTGATGATTTCGCACCGAATCTTTCCTTCTTCTTTAGCAATGGAATCGATCCTGAATATGCGGTGATCGGCAGAGTAGCAAGAAGAATCTGGGCGAAAGCAATGAAATTGAAATACGGAGGGAATGAACGTTCTCAGATGCTGAAGTATCACATTCAGACTTCCGGAAGATCCTTACATGCACAGGAAATTGATTTCAATGATATCCGCACAACTTTGCAGGCATTGTATGCGATTTATGATAATTGCAATTCACTGCATACAAATGCATACGATGAAGCGATCACTACTCCAACGGAAGAAAGTGTACGCAGAGCAATGGCAATTCAATTGATCATCAACAAAGAATTTGGTTTGGCGAAAAATGAAAATCCAATGCAGGGTTCATTTATCAACGAAGAGCTTACGGATTTGGTAGAAGAGGCAGTGTATGCTGAGTTTGACCGACTCACGGAAAGAGGAGGAGTGCTTGGTGCAATGGAAACGATGTACCAGCGAGGAAAGATCCAGGAAGAATCCTTGTATTATGAAACGCTTAAGCATGACGGAAGATTCCCGATCATTGGTGTAAATACTTTTTTAAGTTCGAAAGGTTCGCCTACTGTTTTGCCACGTGAAGTGATTCGTGCTACATCTGAAGAAAAAGAATACCAGATTCAGATGTTGAAAGAATTGAACAAAGGAAATTCGAAGAAATCGGTTGAGCTGATGGAAAAAGTTCAGGATGCGGCAGTGCAAAACAAAAACATCTTTGAACAATTGATGGAAGCTGCAAAGTATTGTTCTCTCGGCGAAATCACGCATTCACTTTTTGAAGTAGGCGGACAGTACCGGAGAAATATGTGAGTACTGAAAATGGCTATTCAATCTATGATATAAATCAGCCTTTTTTCCTAATCAGGATCATCGCTTTTTGCTCTCAATTGTAGTATCTCTGTGGAAAGCATCCGACCATGGAAACTGCATATATTATTCCCTATATTAATCTTCACAAATCAGATCTTGCTAAAGTTGGTGGAAAGAATTCATCTCTCGGTGAATTAATTAATTATTTATCCGGTTACGGGATTAATATTCCGGATGGATTTGCAACAACATCTGACGCTTACCATTATTTCCTGCGTTATAACAATCTTGAAATACCGCTTCGAGAGTTAATGTCTCAACTTGATATTGAGCAATTTTCCAATCTGAGCACAATCGGTTCAAAAGCAAGGGAGCTCCTTGGAAAAGGGCATTTTCCGATTGATTTGGAAGGGAAAATCAAGGAAGCATACAATGAATTGTGTGATGAAAATGGGAGAGAGTTGGATGTGGCAGTGCGCAGTAGTGCTACAGCAGAAGATTTACCAACAGCAAGTTTCGCAGGACAGCACGACTCTTTTCTAAATCGAAAGGGTGAAGCATCTGTGTTGGAAGCGGTTCATAAATGTTATGTTTCACTTTTTAACGATCGTGCGATTAAGTACAGAGAAGATCATGGATTCGATCACATGAAAGTTGCTTTATCGGCTGGCATACAGATCATGGTCCGCTCCGATCTTTCTTCATCAGGAATTTCATTTACCCTCGATCCGGAAAGTGGTTTTCGTGATATCGTGGCTATCTCCGGTTGCTGGGGTTTGGGTGAAAATATTGTTCAGGGAACAATTAACCCGGATGAGTTTGTAGTTTTCAAGCCAACATTAATGGCGGGGAAAAATGCAATCCTGTCGAAGAAGTTGGGATCAAAAACAAAAACGATGATTTATTCGGATGCAAGTGATGCATCTGTTCAATTGCAAAATATTGATACGCCACTTGAACGTCAGAAATCCTGGGTTCTGAGTGATGCAGAAATTACACAGATTGCAAAATGGTCGGTGTTGATCGAACAACATTATGGTGATCCGATGGATATTGAGTGGGCAAAAGACGGGAATACCGGAAAGATATTTATCCTCCAGGCTCGTCCGGAAACGGTTCATTCTATCAAGGATCCATTCCTCAGGAAAGAATACCGTTTGAAAAATAAGGGCGTAGTCATTACACAGGGAAGTGCAGTCGGTTCCGGAGTTGCAGCAGGGCCGGCACGAATTCTTAGTTCTCCATCAGAATCGGATCAGCTGAAACAAGGAGATGTGTTGGTTACAGATATCACGAATCCGGATTGGGATCCGATTTTGAAAAAAGCTTCCGCTATCATTACAAATAAAGGCGGACGTACGAGTCATGCAGCCATAGTTGCGAGAGAAGTTGGCGCAGTTGCAGTTGTCGGGACAAATGATGCAACGACGAAAATAAAGAACGGGCAGATGATTACTGTTTCCTGCTCCGAAGGCAAGACAGGAACCATTTATGACGGGCAATTGCAATGGGAAGAGAAGACAGTGAATTTGCGCAAAATAAAAATGCCTGCAACAGCACCGATGATGATACTCGGCGATCCGGATCAGGCTTTTCGTTTGTCTTTTTATCCGAACAAAGGAATTGGATTGATGCGTTTGGAATTTATCATCAACAATGCCATTCGCATCCATCCTATGGCATTGGTGGAGTACGATGAGTTGACAGATAAAAAAGCAAAAAATGAAATCGCGGAACTAACGTATCAGTACCCTGATAAGAAATTATTTTTCATTGATAAACTGTCACAAGCTGTTGCAACAATTGCTGCTGCTTTTTATCCGAAGGAAGTGATAGTGCGGATGAGTGATTTTAAAACCAATGAATACGCCAATCTTATCGGTGGCAAACAATTTGAACCTGAAGAAGAAAATCCTATGCTGGGATTCCGTGGTGCTTCCAGATATTATCATGAGAAATACAGAGAAGGATTCAGACTGGAATGTCTTGCTATGAAGAAAGTTCGTGAAGAAATGGGTTTTAACAATGTGAAACTGATGATTCCTTTCTGTCGGACTGTGGATGAAGGTAAGAAAGTAGTCGCATTGATGGAAGAATACGGACTCAAGCGCGGAGAGCATCGGTTGGAAATATATGTGATGGCTGAAATCCCGAGCAATGTGATTCTGGCTCCCGAATTTGCAAAAGTATTTGATGGATTTTCAATTGGTTCAAATGATCTCACGCAACTGACATTGGGTTTGGACAGAGATTCTTCTGTTGTTCAGGATTTGTTCGATGAAAATAATCCTGCTGTAAAAAACCTGATTACCAAAGTTATTCAGGAAGCACACAAAGCAGGACTGAAAATTGGTTTGTGCGGACAAGCGCCCAGTGACTTTCCTGAGTTTGCAAATTTTCTGATACAACAGGGAATTGATTCAATCTCTTTCAATCCGGATGCCTTGCTAAAAGGAATGGAAAATATGCTGAATGCGGAAAATGCAAGCGGGCTAAAATTAAAACCCGAAGCGGTAAGAAAAATAGATAAAGAATATTTACAACATTAAAATTTATTGGATTGCTCTAAACAAAAAAAGCACAAAGAATTTTCTTTGTGCTTTTTTGTGTATAAAAATTAATCTTTACAATTTCACAAACCGTGTCACTCCATAAATTCCTTCGGAACGCACTGTAAGAATATAAACGCCACCGGAAAGTTCCGACAAGTTCATTTCATACCAGTTTTCGCGTAAGGATTGCACCGGAATTGCGATTGTTCTTCCGGAAGCATCAGAAACAATCACTTCTTTGATGTTTTTATCAGCAGTCGAAAGATGCAGGAATGCTTTGTCATTCGCCGGATTTGGAATGATAGCAAGATCCGCAGGTTTGAAAATAGAAGAGATGCCGGTGTTCAGTGCAGGTCTGCAATTGTTGTTCAGATTGAATGTTGTTTGTTCAGCATCCTGGTTTACAAGATCCTGAATCGAACTGATGCAAATGGAAGTATCCGTTACTGCACTGTAATAAATCCGAACAAGTGCCTGTGAAGAATTGGAACGCTCCAAAGCAGAGTCCTGAACTGAAATTCCGATGATTTCATTCGTCGAAGGAATGAAGCGGACATCCACAGGGAAATTCACAGGATCTGCAAGACTTACTACACTGCTGATTGTAATGCCGCTCATCGTGAATTGATATGCTTTAATTTTCGCAGTGACATTCTGGATGTCAACATCCACATAATTATCGGTATAGTTTACATTTGAAATTGACAAACCGACGAGATCGTTAGGATTGACAATGTTTCTAGGGAAATTGCAATGATTGTGATAGCTGCCTCCCGGATGTGCATTGTTTCCATGCATACACCAGTTCACCAATGCAGCATCAATAGTAGAAATATCACCATCTGCATTCAGGTCATAACATAAAGTTGATGGCATATTGGATTGAATGATATCCATGTAAGTATCGATATCACCTACATCAAGTGTGCCATCTGAATAGGCATCACCATAAACGCCCGGACCGTTACAAACGCCACTGCAATCCAGTTCACCTGTACCGCCGGGGACACCTGCACAATCAACGTAGGGTAAACAATTTGGCAACAAAGTGTAGGAAGGAACACCACCGGAACGACTGATGTGCATACATACTTGCAATGCATTGTTGAGGTAATTTGTTTCGTAATGACCCAATGCATCCGGTAAATGGTGGGAGTTGATGATTGCAACAACACGGTAATCGCCTTCAGGAACATCCGTGATGTCTATCCACTGGCATTGAGTTCCGGCACCATAAGCATCGTAACAACCACTGGAAATTCCCATCATGCTACAGTTGTACTGTCCGAATCCGCAGAGATCCATCACACAGAATCCGTTTTTATGTCCGGCAGGAACCAGATTTCCATTGCTATCGAACAAACGGTAATCGCCATATCCTTCATAGTGTGCGTGACCATGACAATTGTTGGTATTGAACATAGTAGGATTAGCGGCCGGATCCCCGATATAAAAATCAAGCGGTCCGATATTGTTGATTTTGGAAGTAAAAGAAATCACATAACGGGTACCATAACCGGTAACGCAGCCTTCATCAATATCACAACCTCCGGCAGCATGGGATTGAATTCCGAGACTGTTGAGGAAAGCCATTGAATCGAGTTGAAGATCCGGTCCTGTACAATTAGGATTTCCGGGGTAAATACAAGATCCATCATCGATGGTAGCAAGGGGATTGTAATTACAGGCAGTAGGATCCATGCATCCTGCAATCGGACCAACATAAGCAAGGTCAAAATTAATAGGAACGGAACATTGGTTGGAATTGTCGCCTATCCGTATGTAATAAGTAGTATTGGCTACAAAAATCACGTCAAGGTTAGCTTGAGTGCCACAATTGTTATCGTCGTTGTAAGCATAAGTGCCGGGAGGACCTTCTACATAAGGAGCAACAGGACAAGCACTGTAGACCCAGATTTTAGTGTCGCAAGTGTTATTGCCACAAGTGCTGATATTATATGTACCGGAAATAGTTGGTGCATAGACAAACCAGGTATCATCAAAGTTTGCCGTATGACTTCCTGTAGAAAGGGTAATCGGGCTGCTGCAATGAATTCCTGCCGGACAGTTGATCGCATAATCCGCTTGAAATCCAAAATTCCCACCATTGGCAATCAACGTTCCATCGGCATAGACCCAATAACCACCCGGATTAATAAATCCATCTCCGAAAGAATCGTAAATAGTAAAAGTGTTACAGGATCCGGTTGGTACGCAGATGGTGTCACCAACAGCACCGGCGTTTGCGACAATCGAACCATTTGAATCAACAATAGTCCAGGAGATTTCATTCGGATAATTGTCCGGTACGATCTGAACAATAATTTCAGTGTAACCGGGAGAACAGCTGGCTGAACTTTGCAGGGTGAACCATAGACTACATACAAGGAGGAGTAAGAGTTTTTTCATTTTGTCGCAGGGTTAGAGTTCGGAAAGATAGAAATCTCCCTGAATAATCAAAAGGGGTAAAACGGATGAAAAGTTGGATTAGAAGCAGTAATATGAAAGCACTCTGTGGTGAATTCGATTCGGCGAACTCAAGCTATTCCATTTGAAAAAAATCCTTTTGTATAAAATGCCAGTTTGATCATGCGACAAACCAATGTTTATTCTACTTCTTCAGCATAAGCCTTTGAAGTATTGCATTCACATTCTTTTCTCCCAAACTGTGAAACAAAACAGGGTATCTGTGCGATAAAAAGGATACCATTTCATGAATGGTTCGCTTTCCTTTATAAAGAGAATTTTTCATTGGTCGAGGATTTGAAATTTGATTTTCAAACTCTGTGCCTGATGAAAAAAAACTGTTTCCGGATGATGAGGACTGGAAATTCTTTAAAAGAAAGTGTTTTCAGTTCAAGCTGAGGGGCGGGATTTCCCCAGAATGAGGAAAGGGGAAAGTAAAATTACTAGCAATTTGAATAAAAAAGTGTAAAATTTTAACAGAATCGCCATTTTGACTCATGGCATGGTTCTAATACCACCCCTTGAAGAATGAAAGTACAAACAACGAAACCCAAAAACCAAAAAAATATGAAAAAGATCTTGTTAGCCGCAGTCGTAGTTATAATGGCATCAGGTTGCCACGACTACAAAGCAGACGCTGATAAACTTCAGCAGGAGAAAACAGCACTCAATGCTTCCGTTAGTTACAAGGATTCAACGATTACTGCTTTCTTGTCATCATTCAATGAAATTGAAAACAACCTCGCTGCTATTGAAATCAAGCGGGCAACTCTTGCTAAATCAGCAGAGAATGGTGAGCTTAAAGGTACTCAGATGGAGCGGATCAACGAAAATATCCTTTCTATCAATGAGTTGATTAAAGAGAACAAACAAAAGATTGCATCTCTTACTGCCAGTCTGAAGAAATCCAATGTGAAAGTCCATGGCTTCGAAGCAATGATAGCCAAACTGAACCTTCAGATCGAAGAAAAAGACAAACAGGTTGCTGATTTGAATACACAACTTGCTGAGATGAATACTAAGGTTGAAAAGTTGAATACTGATGTAAGCACTCTCACGGCAGATAATACTACAAAACAAGTATTCATCGAAGAACAAACAAGCAAACTGAATCAGGCATATTACACAACCGGCACATTTAAGGAACTTCAGACAAAACAAGTGATGAAGAAAACCGGTGGTATCCTGGGTATTGGTGCAACTAAGAAAGTAAATTCAGATTTTAACAAGGAGTCATTTACAGCAATTGACATTACAAAAGTTCAAACGATTCCTGTTGATGCGAAAGATGCCAAGCTTCTTACTACACATCCATCCGACAGTTACACGATAGAACACAAAGGGAATATGGTAAATGACATTCTCATCACCAATCCTGAAAAGTTCTGGGCTGCATCGAAATACCTGGTTGTTGTTACAGACAAATAATCCCCGTCTAATATGTTTCGCCCCGCTTTTCGCCCAGGGGAAAAACGACAACCGCTTTTTGAAGCCCTCCGATAAAACGGAGGGCTTCATGTTTTATACCCGATGAAGAAATGCTGCTATCTTAATTGAGGAAATCGAAGGGTGAATGTAGTTCCCTTCCCAAGCTGACTGGTAGCTTGTATCGTTCCTTTGTGGGATTGTATGATGTTTTGTGTAGTGGTGAGTCCAAGACCCATGCCTTTGGCTTTTTTTGAAAAGAATGGATCGAACAGATGAGGGAGATCTTCTTCTTTTATACCGGTTCCATTATCGGTAATGCTAAGCAAACAATCGTTGTTTTCTTTGCTTGTCTGAATGATGAGTTTTCCTTTCCCTTCTTCCATTGCTTCTATACCATTGAGCATGATATTCAGCAATGCTGTACGTATCCTTACGGGATCCGCTTCTATTTCAAGTGAAATTGAACTCAGTTTTAGTTCAAGCGTGATGTTTTTCAAATGCATTCTGTCTTTGATTAACTCTCTCGCATCGTTTACCAAGACATTTAAATCACAGCTGTGGGTTAGAATTTGTTCCGGTCTGGATGAATTGAGCAATTCGGAAATCAGTTGATCTATTCGCGATGTATTGCGTTCGATAATTTCAGGATATACGGATGCCTCAGCAGATGGAGGCAGTTCTGATTTCATCTGTGTTGCTGCCAGGTGAATATTCGTGAGTGGATTCCTTACTTCATGAGCAATGATGCGAGCCAGCTTCCCGGTAATTGCCAGGCGTTCTGCCGAAAGTAATTCTTCCTGTGCATTTTTTCTTCTGGAAATATCGCTGACAGTTAAAGCCAATCCATTTTTCAAAGGGACAGCAACGAGGTAAAACCATTTTTTATAAGCCTGTGAATAATATTCATGGCTGATCGGATCTCCGGAAGTAATAACCTGATTGAGGAGTTCAAACCATCCTTCTTTGCGTGTGTCCGGTAACATTTCGCTGAGTTTTTTTCCGGGAAGAAGGGTTTGATTCAGACCGAAAAGTTTTGTCAATGCCGGGTTGGCAATGGTCCAGATTAAATCGTCAAGTGTTCCGTCTTTCTTTTTAATTGTTGTAAAAGCCATGATTGCAGAAGGAGAGCTGTTGAGAATTCCACTCAGTTTCTCTTCGGTTTCTTGTCGGACGAGCACTTCTTCATTCAGTTTTTTAATAACACTTTGTTCACTGCGATGTGTTTCAAGATAATTCAGACTGATTCCAATGAACGGAATCACATACGTAATCGCCGCCATAAAATGGGATATGTTGAAATTGTTGTCGAACAATTCATTGGATCCAAATACCATGTAGAGCTGTGTTGCCACTGCAGGAATCATGCTCAATGACAAGGTTTGCGCAAACAATGAGGGAAAGCGATCCTGGAATCGTGGAAGTATGTAAAGTCCCAGTATTGCATACAAAATCAAAGGCAGCAAATCATAAGAGCGTGCCAGGTTTCTGTAGGGATAAAGCATTTGGGGAATGTCGCTGCCCAGGTACAACATTCCGATGGTAAAGAAAGTAAGTGTTACAAACAGGACAGATAGCCAGATAAAAGTCCTCTTTCTGTTAATACTGCTTTCTTCCCTAAAAGCAGATGGTCGAGCAAGAAAAATTCCTGTACCCAGAATTAAAATTGAAGCATGAAACAATCGACAAAAGAACCAGGTAAAGGAGGCAAGATAAAATTGTTGTGTTTGTGTATGGATAATTTGCGTTGCAGACAGTACATGGAATGTGTCGAAGAGTCCTGAGCAAAAGAGTGCGACGCCGACAATTGGTGTGCTCAGTTCCCCTTTAATTCTGTAATCGATAAAGGCAAGCAGAATAGTGAGAAAGGAAATCGTAATTGAAATGGAAACAAATATGGTGTGGACATACCTGCCGCGCAGGATTTCCTGCAAGGCTGTTTCCTGTTCGAACTGGTAAAGTTGAGTGATGCGGTAAGGGTCGATTTTACTTCCGATAAATCCGAAATCAATTCCGATGACATTCAGGAGTACAGGCAAGGCACAGATGATGCCGATCAGCCATACCATTTTATCCGGAACCCGGATTTTCAGCCGTGGCACTAAAACATTTGCACCAAATCCTTCAGTGGACGATGTAAATTCCTCAGATCCGGATTTACTTTCATTCTTCGCCTTCATTCAGATCAGTGATCAGTTTATACGCTTTCATTTTATTGTATAATGTTTTCCTGTCGATCTTTAACAAATCTGCAGCTTTGGAGCGATTGAAATTTACTTTTTTCAAAGCTTCCAAAATGGTTTCGTATTCTGCCTGCATCGATGCGCTTTTTAAATCCAATGGAGCTTTTGTATGTTGGTTGTCGATGACCTGGGTTTCATTTCCCATGAAGCGGGAAGGATTGGAAATTTCAAGAGGGAGGTTGTGCATTTGCACCTGTTTGCTTTGCGCAAGCAGGGTAGCCCGCTTCACAACATTTTTTAATTCGCGGATGTTTCCCGGCCATGAATACTGAAGGAAACAATCACAGACTTCTTTGTCAAATCCAAGGACATTCTTTTGCAGTTCTTCGTTTACATTCTGCAGAAAATGCATTGCAAGAGGAAGAATATCTTCCTTTCGTTCACGGAGTGGGCTAATGTGAATACTGAATTCATTAAAGCGGTGGTACAAGTCTTCTCTGAATTTTCCTTTTTTGTAAGCATCAAAAAGATTTTCGTTCGAGGCAACAAGAATCCGTACGTCCAGAGAAATTTCCGAAGTGCCGCCGATTCGTTTCATTTTTCTTTCCTGCACCACACGCAGCAATAAAGTTTGTACATCGAATGGAAGATTGGCAACTTCATCCAGGAACAAAGTGCCGCCTTCCGCTAGTTCGAACTGTCCGCTTTTTGTTGTCAGGGCCCCGGTGAAAGCTCCTTTCTCATGACCAAA
>Ga0154020_10006043_pt1 | contig 14196 bp, 10 predicted proteins | sample Klosneuvirus_201_FD_109709 | JGI IMG/M metagenome (GOLD analysis project Ga0154020, IMG submission 109709) | Active sludge microbial communities from wastewater, Klosterneuburg, Austria - Klosneuvirus_20160825_MG | ecosystem: Engineered > WWTP > Aerobic digester > Activated sludge | place...
CGACTCGAACACCTACGCGGCTCCGCCCTCGGGTTCCGCAACCTCACCAACTACATCGCCAGATGCCTCCTCGAATCCGGCGGCTTCAGACCCCAACTCCTACACCCTCGATTGGGATGAGCCGGTTATGAGTTGGGTCGATGCGAAGTTGCCAGCGTGCTGACCTGCGGTGATGGTGTGCCCCGTGGGCTCGCACCTACAACCGAAGGAGCCACGACTGGCCCCGATGTCGGGGTGTGGGAAATAGGCCCGATCTGCGGCGCTGAGACGCACGCGCGGTGGTTTCGGTCGGGAATTCGTGGTTATCGCCGAATGGGAATCCAAGCAGAGTCTGGGGCAGCACCGGTCGAATGATTTCGGCCCCTTTGTGCTTGCGGAGCGAATCGGTAGTCCAGGCCGCCCCATGGCGCCGCTCGTGCCGAAGCACTTAGCTTCCGCGTTCTTCACCCGCTACCGCCATGGCGGACTGGAGGTCGAGCGCGTGCTTGCCGGTGAACCAAAGGCGAATGACGTCGCCGTCGATCAGGACAGAAAGTTCGATCCTCACGGAACCCGCCTCAACCACGATCTCCGACAGCGCATGCAGCATCGCTTCGTCAGCCGTCTCCCGCTTGTACCGATACTTCGCAGCGCACAGCGGGCATAGTGCCAAGGTGTTCTGGCGATGGCTTCGGTAGCGGTTCCCTACGAACTGAATCGCCTCGAAGTACCACTTCCCCCTGACCTTGAAGGGCAAGATCGCGTGACACGCTTGGCAGTACATGTCGCCGTCCGCGTTCGTATAATGCTCACGGAGGTAGGACTTCGCTTCCTCTGACGATGTGCCCTGACCTACGACGATGCTGCGGTCACGGATCATTGTCGTGTGGGTTGGCGCCACTCCTGCATCGAGCGCTGCCACTGCTGAACGCCTATCTGGGTCGTCCGACGATCCCTCAGGGAACGCCTCCAAGCTGCGCCTCTGAGCGATGAGCTCACGCAGGTCGTCCGACGTGATGCCGGCCGCGTGCGCCTCCTTGAGCAGCTCAGCGTCTTCAACCTCAATCCCAAGTTGCTCCGCGTGGAAGGGCTTCGCAGCCTCGAATTGCTCCAGTTGAGCTGCGTCCCCTCCAAATCCAAGCTTGTGTAGAAGGGAGTTGGCTGACGGTTGCTTCCAGCCGTTCCGGAGCTGTTTGAAGGAGACGTGCCGCGGCCGCTTGAGCTCGCCGTAACGATCCAGAATCCATGCGGTCGTCGTCAGTTGTTGGACCAACTGCGACCCGAAGACGTGGCGCCCCGCACTGCGGTTCGCTTGGTAGACCGCCGAGGCCATCGTGTGGTCCGCGTCAACGACGGTGTTCCACAGCGTCTGGAGCAACGTGGGATCGCCTGTCTCTACGATCTCGGCAAGCCCGTTGATTTCCCAGTCGCGAGTGACGGTATAGGCACTGTGCCGGTAGCTAACCCACCACTCGGGTTTAAGCTCCGGGTTCTGGAAGACGTTCGCTGCCGCGATCGCAATACCGTCGGCCGATCCCACAGTACGCAGGAAGTCCACAATGCCATCGACATCGAGATAGATGCCGGCCGGCGCATGCTTGTCGGGCTCTGACCACCAAGCCTCGTCTCCGTCGTCTTCCAGCCGCCACGAATTGAGCGCGGCCAGGCCGGTGGTAACGAACGGCACATCGAGATAGGTGTCCGCCGGCGCGACCCAGCGCAGTTCGCCCTCCGCCTCCTGCGTAAGCAGAAACGGGACGTCCTCAAAGGTCTCGCGGGCCTCGCTCTTGTTGCCTGCCGCGAACCGGACGAAGCCTCGGATGTCCTCCAGGTGCCGTGCGACTTCGGCGTCGGTATCGGGAACTGATCGGACCTCGGACGCGTAGTCCTTGAGCCTTGCCCCAGTCCTCGCCTTCTCGTTCCACCGTGCAACTCCGGCCGCATGATAGAAGGACCGGAGGTTGTTGGCTCGGTCGTCGTCGTCATCCTCGAAGTACGCCAGATCCACCGGAACACGGGACTGAACATTGTCGCTGCGACTAGCGGGCAGGAAGACATCGCCGCTCCCACCCCGAACGTGCTCCACGTTGCCCCGCCGTCTGATCCGGACCATGGCGATCGATCCCAGATTCACGGAGGCGGAGAGTCGATAGTTCGCGCGTCCCATTCCGAGGAGCTGATAGTAATCGAGCAGTTCAGCATCCGACTTGGACGCGATCCACTTCACAAACGCATCCCGTTGATCAGGTTCGGGCCCAAAGATCAGGCGACCCCGCTCGTAGGTTGGGAAAGTCCTCTCCTGCATGACGCTGAGTGCGCGGGTGAACTCGTTCCAGCCGAAGTCGATCGGTTCCAGGCTCTCCAGAAACTTGCCAGCTCGGCCCGTGCGGTCGGCTATCCACCGGAGTGTGGCCGTCGCCTCGACGCCAATGAGCGCGAACAACACCGCCAGATCAGGCTCTCGGAGCAGCCGACGGATCTCGCCAGGGCTGGACACCAACTCTCGGGCGGATCCGAAACCGCCGCCGCGCACGGGCGTCAGCTCATGGTCGTTGAACGCTTCCAGAATCACGCTCCGCACCTGGCCATACATCGGCTTGAGGCTGTCCTCGCCGTTCGGCAGCGCAGCTAGGAAGCCATCGTCGATCAATCCACGGTCGCGGAAGTCCTGTAGGTTCCGGACGATCAAATCGCCGATGTCAGTGAGCAGCTGATCGTTGTCCGGCGTTTCTCGAACCGAGTCGCGCGCGACGGTCGAGGCGAATGGCGCGTGGATGTGGAACCTGAGGTTGGAGGTCTCCTTGGCTGCGGGAAAGTAGATCGACACGTCGCCTGCTGGCAGTGGCACGACGGCCAGCGGGGAGTCGGCAGGAGTGCCGGTCTTCGCAAGGGATCGGCTCCGACCACTCTCCTTTGGCCCAAGCTTGAAAGCTGCGGCAACGGTGAGTGGGTCCTGGCCCTCATGTGACGTGCTGGCAGGGCCAATTAGGCGGAGCCAGCTCGACTCAACAAAGTCCTCGCCCAGTGACACCTCCACGCGGATCGTGACATCATCGACGTCCGTGCGCTTGACGAAGCCGACGTCGCCACCTGGCAGCGCGTACGTGATCTCGCGGATGTTGTTGAGAAAGAGCAGCGTTTTCTCGTCGAGCTCACGCAGACCCCGCTCGACCTCAGCACAAGCTGTCTCGGCCGTCTTCTCGATTCGGTCAAAGGGAAGAAGAAAGGTCGTCCAACCATCGGCAGCTCGGCCGTCGATGCTCACCGGGACGAAGAGATCTCGAATGGCAAACGCGTACTCACCCGAGCGGATCTCTGGTCGGGTGGTGTAGGAATACACGGCCTTGAAGCCAATACCGAACTTCCCGATCTGGGTCTCGTCATCCTTCTTGGTTGAGTCGCCAATGTTGGCGATCGAGTCGATATCCTCGAGTGAGAACGCACGCGACCCGTTGTGCCGCACCTCTAGGCCACCTGTGCGGAGCTCGAACTCGACAACTGTCGCCTTGGCATCCTCTGCGTTCTGCAGAAGCTCGTAGATGAAGTGCGCATTGTCTGGATACAGGTCCGAGAGAAGGCGGCGAATGCCCTCCTCGAACCCCCGCTTCTTCTTGTGAGCTTCGACGATGGCGCGTCCGGCAGCGGAGATGCTTTCGAACGTGAGGTCAGCCGCCATCAGCAACCTCGACGAAGCCGGAGCACAGCAGCGTGGTCGTCACGTCGCTGCGGGCGATGGTGGCCCCAAGCTTGTGGCTGCGCGCACTGAAGTCGTCCTCGACCGATCGGAGTTCGGACTCTCGCATGCGGCGAATGTTCTCGTGACTCGCGCTGGCGATCTGGTCTTCGAGCAACTCGACCCTTGCGTGGTGAGTAATGTGGAGCGACGCCAACTGGCGCTCGACGTGGGTACGGGCGCGGTCGATGTGGGCGGCCCGTGCTTCGGTCCACGTCAGATATTGCCGCTCATCGAGGTCAGCCGCCGCGTTCACCTCAGCCGATCTGGTTGCGTCCGTCGCGGCAACCAACAGGCTCGCGACCTCTGCCGAGAGTACGTCGTCACTTGCGGTGATGACCACTTCAAAGTCATCGCGTGCGCCCAAGTACGTCCAGGCGTGAATGGAGATTGGGTAAAGGCCAGGCGACACTGCCTTGGACGCAATACGTAGGGCCACACTGGCCTCGGCCGCAAACGCTTCTTGGTTCGCCGCCGCAGCTCGCACTAGCTCATGTACCGGCGACAGCAACTCGACGTCGTCGCTGACAGCTTGGCTCGGGTCGAAGGTCAGGCGACGTGACGGCTCGCTGCCCTCGGCCAGCCAGCGTCCCCACGAGGAAGCAGTCCCCGGGGCGACAGTCGACAGGTCATCGGCCAGCGCCAAGCGGACCTCCCTGGTGGGGCGGAGCAGCGAGACGGACCGATCGAATAGTGCGTCCGCTCGTTCGTAGCCCTTTTCGAGCAGATAGCGCTTAGTGAGTCGGGCGAGCTGGTCGGGGGCAAGCCATGGACTCGCCGCTTGCTCGACTCCCTCGTCATCGAGTTTCCTGAGCGGTAGGCCGAAGAGCGCACTCTCGCGCTCTTCGAGTTCCTCCTGCTCCTGTATGCGGCCGATCTTGTTGTCGGCGAGCTGCTGGAGGCGTTGCGCCCGCTCGGCATCGCTGAGGGTGAGGTCTTCGCCGATCTGGCGGATCTCCCGAGTGAGTTCTCCCAGGATCTCTTCGCTGCCTCCAAGCGCTCGGCGGAAGACGCCGATGCGCGATAGACAGCGATCGAAGATGACAGCATCGACGGTGCCACTGACGACCAGGTTCTTGATCGAGACTGTCTCGCTCTTCTGGCCACGGCGGTCGATACGTCCGATGCGCTGCTCGATACGCATCGGGTTCCACGGTAGGTCGTAATTCACGAGTGCGTCGCAGAACTGGTAGTCGAGACCTTCGGTGCCGACCTCGGACGACAGCAGGACCTCCAGCGCGTCTGGTTCGTCCTGTTGCTTGGCGAATCGCGCTCGCAGCTCACGACGTTCATCGTCGGGAACGCCGCCGTGTACCAGGCCAACGCGCACGCCGGTCGCCTGCAGGTGGGCAAGCAAATACCGAAGGGTGTGGCGAAAGGTGCTGAACAACAGCAGCTTGTTGTTCGGCAGTTGCCGCTTCTCGTGGACGTAGCTTAGGAGACGGTCCAGCTTGGGATCCTCCGTCAGCGCTCCGGCTCGCTCCGCGATCTGGCGGATCTCCGCCACGAAGGACTCCAGCGCCGCGATTTCAAGGGTCTCGACATCCGCATCGGCCTCGCTGAGCTCCTCAGCCGTGAGCTTGTGCTGCAACAGGTCCTCAACAAAGGGCGCCAAGCCGTTGAGGCTGCTCGCGGCCTGGCGCTGCAACGTTGAGAGCACAAAGTCGAGGGATTGGCCGTGGCCCTTGCTGGTCGAGATCCGTCCGGCCAAGTCGAGCAGATCCGCGTGGACTGCTGCCTGCTCGGGAGTGAAGTCGACCTCGAACGTTTCCGGCTTGCGGGTAGTGAAGGACCCGATGTCGCGGCGCCTCGTGCGGTTAATGAGCCCAGAGAAGGTGTTGAGCGACTGCGCGAGCCGGAGCACCTTGACGCGCTCACCGTCGGTGACAACGACCTGCTCAAGAAGGTCGCGCACTTCCTGGGCGCGCGGATCAGTGCGCAGGACGCGGCTTCCCCATGGCGTCTCTAGCGCCCCGTCGAGCTCATCGAGCGCCGCACTCTGCCAACCCTCGCCTGCCCCCCGGATGGCGCTCTCCAAGCTGGCGAGCCGGGCGTTTGGTTCGCGCATCAGGTCGAACACTTGGTTGTCGAAGAAGGTGTCGGGCCGCAGAAGGCGCAGCAGCGTTCGCAGATCCTCGCTGCCGGTTTGAATCGGGGTCGCGGAGATCAGGACGGCGGCCTCGGCCGAGTCCATGAAGTGCTTGACAACCCGGTGGCTCCATGTCGCGCTGTTACGGACATGGTGCGCCTCGTCGACGATCACGAGGTCGAACTTGACCGGCGGCATGAGCGAGACCAAGCCCGCTCGCGCGCGGCGGCCAGTGTCATCGCCCAGCAGCAGCTTCTCGTCCAGCAGTGAGAACGGGAGGATCGCCTTCCGGTATCGCGCAGGCCAGCGACCCTCGGCTCGGGTCTCGTCGACACAATGGCGCAGGGTGGCGCTGTCGAGATGAGCGAAATCCTCATCGAACCGCTTGAGCTCACTCCGCCACTTGTGCTCAACGACAAGTGGCTTCGGGCAGATGACGAGGATCGACTCGAGCTTCTGGCGAGCCTGCAGCTCCTTGATAATGAGCCCGGCCTCGATCGTTTTGCCGACGCCGACGTCATCAGCGATAAGGAGGCGCGGTCGCTCGGCGTTGATGAGCTTCATGACCGGGCGGTACTGGTACGGCTCATACTCGATCCGCCCGCTGTTGAGCGAGTAGAGCCGACTGACTGAGGGATGAAGAACGTGCACGGCTGTCAGCCGAGCCTTCAACTCCTCGGCGGTCAGGTGCTCGCAGGCCTTGGTCTCGACGACCTCCACCTGGGACTCGTAGTAGGTCTGCGTCAACTGGCCATGGAACACCGTCAGGCGCAACTGAGACCCTGACTCCGCCATCTGCGTCACAACACCGGTGAGCTCCGGCCGTGCCTTGACGCGCACCATCACCCCAGGGTTGAAGCCCGCGGCTGGCACGGCCGCAGTGCCCGGTGCGGTCGCAGGCGCGGCCTCGGCGGGCGTTGGGGCGAGAACGGCCAACGCCTCAGCACGGGCGTCGGCGAGCTGTTCCGCCTCAGGGCTACCTGGCAGGAGTGCATCGGCGAGGAGAGCCAAGGTGTCCAGGTCTCGGTACACGCGATCAGGGCTTGGCTCACGTCCAGGAACTTCGTGCGCCCAGCGGTTGCGGACGCTCGATGCCTCCTTGAGCCAGTTGCGGGTGTCCCACTTGACGAGGTTTCGTCGCCGAAACACTTCCCAGTTGGCATCGAAGACGCGAAGCAGCGCTGCGACATCGAGATGAGCCAGGGTCGACCAGTGATTTTCCTCAGCCGTCGTGCGCTGCTGGTAAGAAAGCTTCAGGAGGACGCCCTCGCGCCACCACTCCGAACCGAGGGTCGGGAGTTCGCGCTCCAGCACCTTTCGTAGAACGACGCCGAGCGTCGCCAGGTGATCCTTCACGCCGCCTTCTCCCTCACAGCCCAGTCAGATGGCGCTCAGGCTATCGGCCACCCCCCGACAGATGGATGGTGTTGGCCGCAGAGTGCTTGGCGAGGCTGCCGATGAAGTCCTCGGAGTGCCTCACCCCCGCCCTTCAACTACCGGAACGGATGGTTGTTGCCTCTCGAACGCTGGCCCCGACGCGGAGCCGCCTCCACGCTGTCGCTGTCGATCGCGTGCGTACCAGGGCCCGAATCTGTGAAGGCTTTGGGTTAGCACGGGCTCACGGGTCAGTGTTCCTGGCCGGTGAATCGGCGCGTCTCGAATCCATACTTCCGGCGATAACGTCATTGGATCTTCCTATCGAGGCCGCCGAGCTAACCTGACCGTGCCCGGCGCCTCACCGCCCCCCTGCGGCCGTACACCCCGAGCGATCCCGATCCGGGTTACAGGGCGATGAGCCCTCGTCCAAGTGGGCGATCTGCCTGACCAGCGGAATCGAGCCTGACGGCACACCACCATCATCCGCCGGCTCACGAGGGTACGGCCATCGCGCCGCGCGCATAGCCGTCGTCAGGAACGTCGACAGGCGGAAGAGACGCGGGTACCGCGGACTTGTCTGTCCGAGGTGGAGCCGGCCTATGAGCTCGCCGAAGCAGCGCAACCGTCGATGGGCGGAGGTACTCGAGAGTGGCGCTTGCGTAGCCCGGAGGGTTGAGCTGAGTTGTCCCTCCGGCGGGCGGCAGATGAGAGATCTCGCGCACCATCGCGCGCCACTGAAGCATGAGTGCGCGAATTGTGTGGCATACTGAAGTTCTGTCCGACCGATCGGCGGCTCCCGGACACTACCTCAGGAGGTACACCGATGGTTTCGCCTTCGCCCGCGGATGCACTTGGTCCCCACGCTTCTACGGTTCACGAGGTGCTCGCCAAGGTCGTGCGCGACCGGCATGCCCTAGCGGCCGAGGCGCACGAAGTCTCCGAATCGCGGTACTCGAGTGGCTTTGGTACCCAGTGGCGAGACCTGCTCGACGATGCGCACGAAGCGCTTGTCGAGCGAGGCTTCCAGTCTCAAAAGCTCGCTCCAGGCGGATACAAGCTCCCGGTCGTGAACGACTGCTTGATCTACGTGTGGCGAGTCCCGAACACCCCGGGTGCCATCTCCTCGTTCGCATCGAGCCCAACACGGCAGAACGGCTTCGTCGCCACGCCGCCCGACCCGATCCTGTTCGAGCCGGACCGCACCGATCACTCGGACCTCGACAATGAGTCCGCGGCGGAGTCCGAGCTCGAGCGCGTCGTGCGGACGGTTGGCGACACGATGCCGCTGGTGCTCGTTATGGTCGAGTCATCGCCGAGGCAGTTGCGGTCGGTCGATTGGGCCTTGGCCGTGATGGACGACACGGGAAACGTCACGCTGCACGGGCGGGAGCCGATATGGGCGCCGGAGGCCGTCGGCGACGGCTCGGCAGGCGGCGTCGACTCCTTCGATAGCGGTACGCCGACCGGACCCGCGATCGAGCCCCGCGAGCAGGAGGGGCCGCAGCCCGATGCGTGATGACAGGCCCAGCCTGTTCGATCTCCCTCCCACCGGAAGCGGTCGGTTCGAGCCGGCACGTCTAACCCAGGCCCGCCTGCGACTTGGTACGAGCAAGACCGACCTCGCCAACCAGGTGGGTGTCTCGCCCGCAGCAATCGGCCAGTACGAGGCCGGCGTTACCGCGCCGCGCCCGGAGGTGCTCGACCGGCTAGCGAAGGCACTGCACGCGCGGACGGACTTCTTCAGTGTCGGCCGCCCGCTCGCGCGCATCGACACCGTAAACGCCCACTTCCGGAGTTTGCGATCGACGCGGGTCAGCGACCGTCAGAAGGCGTTGGCCACGGCAACGCTGGTGTGGGAGCTGACGTTCGCCTTGGAGCGGTTCATCCGGCTCCCCGCGGTCGACTTGCCCGCGCTTCCTGTCGGTACGCCGCCTGCTGAGGCAGCCGCGGCATTACGTCAACAGTGGAACTTGCCGGACGGCCCCGTAAAGCACCTGGTCGCCACCGCGGAGTCCCACGGCATTGTGGTTGCCGTCCGCCCGTTGCGAGAGATCGACGACGTGGACGCCTTCTCCGTCGTCATCCTTGAACGCCCGATCATCATCACCACCCCCCGACGGACCGAGAACGTCTTCAAGCATCGGTTCTCCGTCGCGCACGAGATCGGTCACCTGCTGCTACATGGCGATGTCGGCGAGCCGACCGCTACGGTGGAGAAAGAGGCCGACGAGTTCGCGGCTGCTTTCCTGACCCCGGCTGCGGCCATGGACGCGGCGCTCCCCCAGCGGCTTGACCTCGCCGCCTTGGACAGACTCGGCCGGAAGTGGGGTGTCGCCCCGACCTCTTTGGTCCGTCGAATGGTCGAGCGCGGCCGCACGACGGAGTCGTCCGCGCGCCGGGCTTACCAGCGCTTGGCAACTGTCTACGACGCGAAGGCCGATCCCACCAATGCCTACCCGGGTGAGGTACCGACGCTGCTGAGGAAGGCCGCTGAGCTGGCTGGAGACCATGGTGCGGGCGTGCACTCGCTCGCTGAGGCCCTCAAGCTCACCCCAGCGCAGATCCGAGACCTGCTAGGAGAGACCGACGAGCGCCCGGTTCTGCGGCTCGTGAGTAGCGAGGACTGACCACCTTGGCGTCACCGCAGTTGGTGTCGATGCTGGCACCTCACGTCCAGGTCGGGACGCAGACGCCACCGTGGGAGAAGAGCCAACCCACGCGCTGACGCGGCGCAGTGACGCACAGATGAGTCTTAGGACCATCATCCGACGCGACTCGATGGGCCGCGCGCCTGCGAAGCCCGCCCAGTCACTCACTGCTGGCATGTCCTTGACGACCGGATAGTGAGTACAGGCGAGGAGCATCACCGGGTTGACGGTCTTGGACATTCCGGTCACCGGTCAAGCCGTGCGATGTTCAGCTGCTCCCGGATGAGCCGTCACCACGTTCCAGCATCAAGAAACTACGCCCTGCGCTCAGGAGCGCATGTACTTGAGGAGCTGAGGCAGCGGTCGAAGAGTCCACCGTTCGCCTAACGATGCTCAGGTAGCGCCCTTCGATGGCCCCGTTCACTATCGCGCCAGTTACGATGAACGGTTTCAGTTCCTCCCTTTGTCGCGGTATTAAGATGGCGTCGGTCACGCCATCATCCAGTTCGAAACTCTGAATTTGAAGGCCCTCGATAGGTGGATAGATCGCCTTGCTTATGCGGTCGCGATATGACTGCAGTCGAGCCCGCAACGCGGGCATCGGCCGCGCCCCCACCACGACTTCCTCTTTCTCTTCCCAGCCGATCAGCAGAAGCCCGCCCTCGTCGCCATTTGCAAACTGGGCGACGTCCTGAGGAAACTCAATGTCGTGCCTTGCATTCTTACCGAATTGATAGGCAGACTTCTTAACCTCCAGCCATTGGGATTCTCGCTGGCCCATAACGGCATTCGCGTATCCCTCTTTAAGCAAGTTGTACAGCGAGACGGGGGTAAGACCAACCTCGTTGGGGAATTGTAGCGCTTGTGCTATGCGCAGAAACCGAGCATAGATCTGCTCGACCGTCCTTTCGCGCCAGTTCGTCTTGCCTGAGAACAACCACCATTCACTCGCTGGCCCGTCTTCATCGAGTGTGACGTCGAGAACTTGCGTCTGCTCTTGAGACAGGACGAGTTGGATGTGATTCAGTATCTCACAGGGAGCAACGTAGTACCCGACGCCGGCAGTCATTGTGAACCCCAGCTCGTCCCCTTCGAGCAAGTACACGAAGAGAGGCGGGAGGTAGCCCCAGCGGTGGAGCTTTGAGGGGATTGGGTTGTTTATCTGCACACTCATACGGGTTTGTCCCAAGCCAGCGATCTCATACTTGAGCTCGTCGCTATCGTCTTCCTCTGCACGCAACTTCACTGCATCGAGGAGAGACTCCATACTCGCAGACCCAACAGCAGTTAATAGGAATTCTGGTTCGCCGTCATCTCTAGTTGGGAGGTGCGTCGCGGTATCGTCACCCACGAGGAACCACTGCTGATCTGGCCCCAACCACGTGATCTTGGACATCTGGTCACTTCCACTTGTTCTGCTACGGATGCAAGCTCGCGAGATGAGTGTCGTGAGCTGAAAGCCGATTGACGGCGGCAAAGGAGGTCACGCGAGGTCTCTGAGCGTCGAGGTTGATTGCGCGGCGCAGGTCTTTGCCGATACTGGACCTGGGATGTACGACTACGGCGAAGCCGCAGCGTCTCCGTCTGCCTGCGGGCCCGATGGAGTACCTATGGTTCGGTATACCGCCCAAGGGATAATGGAGAAGCCCGGAGCCTGAGGGAGATCCACGAAACCCAGGTTGGCAAGCATGGTTCCCAGCTTGGTTACGTAACGCCCAAAGTCGCTTCGGCGAACGCCTCCATCTTCACTAATGAAGTCGGATTCATCCATATCCGGATTCGGCAGGGGGTGGTGCCCAATGGTCCCCACTATCGTCCACTCCTGTGCCCCGACGCCATAATGGGCGAACAGAATATCTGGATCCATGTCTAGATACTGCCGTCCTTCTTGGAGGCGCACACTGATGGCACCCGCACCTTCGGGCTCGGGTGTGAGGGACAGGTGCAGCCCAGGCGCAAACATTCCACGCGTTACTTGGGCAATCCCGCGAAATAGCTCGCCACTAATTTGGTCGGCCTCCCCGGGGCCCAAGAAGATCTTACCTAAAGGGATGCGGCCCTCAAGGCTATCGGCTTCGCCCGGTAGCTCCCTGTACGCCTTGGGCTTTGGCCCCCTGGCCTTCGGAGGAACCTTCGGTCGCTCGTCCTCCTGACCCAAGATCCCCATGTTCACTAGGCCACGATTGGCAACCGCGAACCCCGACAGAATATCTGCAATGAAACGAGCGTCGATCAAGAACCCGGGCGACGTTAGGCGAACAATCTTTCCCGCGGGCAGAGTATCCTCAATACCATCAGCCCACGACTCTTCCGAACTGATGAAGTCTGAGACGTCCTCCAAGAGGCCCTCGGCCTCTAAAGCCTCTTCGAGTTGCGGGAAAAGCGCGTCGGCCATTGCTTTAGTAGCCGTCTCGTTGTCAGTCCAATTCTGGCTATGTTCGACAAACCCTTTGAACCCCGCTGTCGACTTCTTATCCTTTGAGGAAGTGGTCGTCGATGACTCGACAACGCCGGCATCCAGTTGCGCGACGATCCCCCGCACTTTGGTGGTGTCGACATACAGATACTCCCGCAGAATCACCCGTACTGCCTCCTCCCGTGTTCATCCAGCCTCTATGGCTGTCTTTGCGCTAACCATAGTCGCTCGCCGTTATCAGGGTTCGTTTTGAACCTTCCCGCCGGATGGGTCGCCTCCAGCGACCATCCCCCCAGCATCCGCCGCGGCCTAGTCAGTGTTGCCCTGACTTGTGCCCTTGCTCTCCGTACACCGCCGCTGGGTGGGTAAGTGGGCCCGTCCACCACGGGCTGCCGGGATGGGACGGGTGGGGGGCGCCGCCCCCCTCTAACTCGGCGGAGTAGGGCGCGCACAGTGGGCGCAAGGACGCACGGGCCTGACGCATCGGGAAGGGTCTCACCTCTTTCGACTGGGTGCGAGTGGAGCCGAAGGTCGAGGCCCACCTGCCAGTGACCGGGTGGGTCCCGGGGGAGCCCAAAAGATGGCTAGTGGCTCTCGTGGCCGGCCATCGCGGACAGGGCTGCGGCGATCTCCTTGTCGCGCCCCTGGGCCGCGTGTTGGTACCTGAGCGCCGCGGAGACCGAGCTGTGGCCGAGTCGTTGCTGGAGTTCGGCGAGGGTCGCCCCCGCCCGGGCGGCCATCGTGGCTCCGGTGTGGCGGAGGTCATGCACCCGCAGGTCCGGGCGACCGGCAGCCTCCCGCGCCACCCGCCAGTTCCGGTGCAGCGTGGACGGCTGCAGGTGGGAGACGCCGTCCCGACCGGGGAAGAGCAAGGCGTCCGGGCTCGCGGCCGTCATCGTGTCGAGGTGGTGGGCAACCGCGGGGACGATGTGCGGCGGGATGGAGACCACCCGCGTCCCCGCCGCCGACTTCGGCGTCCCCACGATGGGCTGGCCACGGACCCACGACACCGCACGGACGACCCTCACCGTCCCGGCCTCGATGTCGACGTCCTTGCGCCGTAGCTCGAGCACCTCCCCACTGCGCAGCGCGCACCACGCGCACAGCAGCACCAGCGCGCGGTGACGGCTCGGGATCGCGTCAACGATCACCGTCAGCTCATCGATGGAGGCCGGACGGACCTCCCGGGCTCGAGGCGTGTTCGCCGCACCCCTGATGCGACACGGGTTGCTGTCGATCACCTCGTCGGCGACGGCCGTGTTCATGACCGCCTTGAGCAGCGCATAGCTACGCGCACGGACGGTCGGCTTGTCGGCCGGCAACTGTGACCACCAGGTGCGCACGACGCTGGGCGTGATCGTGTCGATGACCAGCGGACCGAGCACCGGGCTCAGGTAGCTGCGCATCAGGTGCTCGTAGCCCTCCCGCGTCCGGGGCTTGAGGTCACGCTCTCGCAACCACTGTGCCGAGTACGCGTCGAAGGTCAGCGGTGCCACCTTGGGCACCTTCACCGGCGGCTGCCACTCCCCCGCCATCACCTCCCCACGACGTCGCCCGAGCCAACCCTCGGCGTCCCCCTTGGTGTCGAAGGTGTGCGGAGCCGGCCGTCGGACGAGGTCCGGGCCCACGAAACTTGCCTGCCAGCGCCCCGAAGGCAGCTTCCGAAGGCTCCCGAACCCTCTCCGGGACTTGCTCGTAGTCACGTCAATGCACCTGTCTGTTGCCGTTGGCGTGCAACATACGTGCAACAACGGTGGCAATTCCTGTCCATCTGCGTCCACTCCTGTCCCCGTAGCGACAGCGCTGTCGCTGCCTCAATAGCAGCACAGGACACGGGTTTTCGGCAAGACCTACCTTGAGCTGGCGAAGGGACTCGAACCCTCAACCCCCTGTTTACAAGACAGGTGCGCTACCAATTGCGCCACGCCAGCACGCCCGACCCGACGCAGCGGAC
>Ga0154020_10006044_pt1 | contig 14195 bp, 11 predicted proteins | sample Klosneuvirus_201_FD_109709 | JGI IMG/M metagenome (GOLD analysis project Ga0154020, IMG submission 109709) | Active sludge microbial communities from wastewater, Klosterneuburg, Austria - Klosneuvirus_20160825_MG | ecosystem: Engineered > WWTP > Aerobic digester > Activated sludge | place...
AGAATCAGGGGGAAAGCGGCTGGCTTGACGCGCTTTTGAAAGACAGGGTGTCAATCTGATGTATGCCATGGAAAATCGTGTCGGCTCAATGCCGTCTTCGCCAGAATGCTACCCCTCGCAAAAATCGATTTTTTCACAGCCTCTGAGCGAAACAGGATGCAGTGGGCTGAATCTCCAGTTTGTGTAGTGCTGCTGATTGAGGTGATTTTTATAAGCATCTATATTAATGCAATAAACTTAGAGTAAAGCGAATATGGAACACGTGAAAATCTTAACATGCCGTTGAAAAACTATCTGCGTTGCCGTTGCGGTGTTAAAAACAGGCTAACATTCTCATATATCATACATAAACTGCGTTTTTTCGCCTGTCATTGCCTTGTATCGGCTGCCTTCGAAAACGTTCTTTATTGGCCTGCTAAAGAATCAGAAATGCTTGGCGAATAATTTCCCGCTCAATTATGAAAACCGTCGACTCGGAATATGCTGCAGAATTGATCTTTGAATTTCTCAAAGCAAGCCCTTGACTGAATACGCCTGGAGTAATGACGAGAGATGATTATCACGCGAAAGACGAGGCCATCCTGTTTCTGCAGCAGATGGTGATTCATGGAGCAAATAGCTTTGGTGACATTAGCCAACCAGCACAACGGATAGTAAGTGCGTTTCTGCTGGACTTTATGGGCAAGCTTGTGCATCCAGAACATCCTTTATACAGAAAGGCGTGGCTTGTTGATGACTCAAAGTCGATGCCTGATCAGGCATTACAGATCATCGCTGCTGCAATCGATTAAAGTCATGCTTCGATCTTGATCATACAGCCACACCAAATAATCTGCCTACTGCCGCAGTTAAACCCATTGCAAGAGCTCCCCAGAATGTAACTCGGATAGCACCGACAGCTATTGCTGCTCCTCCTGCATGTGCGGCAAGACTGCCTAAAGCTGCCAGAAATACGAGTGACGATGCCGCAACTGCTGGTATAAGTTGAATGCCCGGCATATTCCATGCAACCAATAGTGGCAACGCAGCGCCAATAGTGAATGTGCCAGCAGAGAAAAATGCGGCTTGAACGGGGCGAGCTCTAACGTTTTCAACAAGGCCTAATTCATCTCTTGCGTGTGCCCCCAATGCATCATGTGCCATTAGCTGTTCTGCCACTTGTTTTGCTAGAATTGAATCCAGTCCTCTTTTTTCATAAATATTGGCAAGCTCCTTTAGCTCAAATTCAAAGTCATCGTTTAACGATTTTTTCTCAAGTTCAAGATCTGCATCTTCTGTATCTGATTGAGAGCTAACCGATACATATTCACCGGCAGCCATAGACATCGCGCCAGCAACCAAACCGGCAACACCAGCAAGAAGAATATCCGCATGCACGGCCTGGGCCGATGCCACGCCGATAATAAGACTGGCTGTAGAAACGATACCATCATTTGCACCGAGAACAGCAGCACGTAACCATCCTATACGATGTGATCGATGTACTTCATGGTGACTCATTCATATTACTCCCCGCGGTATTTTCTTGAGTACTCTTGGATAGCACATTTTTTATCTTCATTGCCTGATTCCTGCTCTTCTCCGGTTTGCAGAACCAGGTAATTGAAAGAACATTCTTTTATATTAAGCCTGTTTCCAGTTTCACAACATCGTGCTGATATTTTTCAATACTGGAATGTGTCAAAAACTCTGCGTCTTATTAGTATAAGATTATTTGAGTTCATATTTCATGCTAGTAGTAGATTATCCAGTCATCGAAAACGGGAAGCATCGAGAGGCTCTAAATTACTTTTTATTTTGACCAGTGAAGATTGTATGCGATGAAAAGTTTATAAAGTCTGCAATTAAACAATCGTTTTTCATAGCTGCGAAGGCCGGAATACTGAGATCCTATTCATCTTATAATGCCTGTATCGATAAAAGATTCTGACGGGGGAAGTAGCGGAGCGGATTAGAGAGAGTTGGTTTACGGCAGATGTGTGAGGCATTTGAAATCAAGATTATACGAAGTGTGTTGAGTAAGAACCTTGTGCATTTACTGGTGAGTTGTCCATTGGAGAAATTTCCGAGCGAGATTATCAGACGAATTAGAAGCAGGAAATCAATCTATGTGTTTGAAAAGCTTTTCCACCTGAATAGAGATACCGGGGGGATATTTTTGGACACGAAGGTAATATTTGTGCGCAGCGGAAAAGATGGGAGAAGAAATGATCCAAAAAAACTTAGAGCATCGTTTTAAGGGCAAATCCAAGCGATGATTTTAGAAGGATCCACAGCACAGACTGAGATGCGTTTTTAGTCGATACGTATCGGACGTTCTAGCAAAAACTCACCGGCTTAAGCCGATGAGTTTTTGGTTTTTCTGTTTCTTATTAAGAATATACCTTCATTTTAATTTTGGGCAATCAATGTAGGTAGAGGAAGTAGATATAGGGTGTGAGGTGGTGATGACCGCAATCCGTCGCTTCTGATCTGGCGTATTGTCAGTATTTCCTACTTCACCAACCGCTTTGATAGTTAATTGGCTAGTTCTGGCACCTTCTTTTGTCAAAAGATGGACTATCGCATTGGCCCTTTTTTCCGACAATGCCAGGTTTGCTTCTGGTTTGCCTACGGTATCAGCTGATGCAGTAACTGTCGCAGTTGCATCTGGATGTGCTTGTAACCAACGACCAACTTGGCCAATGGATTCATCTTCAATTTTAAACGGTACAGCGCTACCGCTATGAAAGTAGGCTGCTGTGTGATGCGTTGCTTCAGCAACTGCTTTAATATGATGGTTTTGTGAATGCACTTCCGTCAACCATTTGCACATTTCTTTTTCTGAATCCAGACGATGGCGTGCAGCTGCTCTGGCAGCATCTATCGCTTTTTGTTTTTCATTAATATTCCAATAATGTTTTTTCTCAATATGTCCCAGAATGGTGTTGGCTGTTTCCAGTTCCTCGTGTGAGAGTTCTGCGTGCAGAATGGCCTGACCATAATGACCTGCTCTGGCGGCATTGATTTCAGACTTTAAATCTGCGGTGTCTATTCTGGGTGTAGCACATGCGGTCAGCAATAGAGCTAAAACTGCAAGCGGTAGATATATTTTATTCTTTCTCATGATGTTATCCTTATCATTCAATTAGTCACACAACCACTACTTTTTACTCATCGCCACTATCGAGCGGTCCGTAAGTGGTCCAATAACCACCATAATGCCTGCCAAAGAATCGACTGTCCTCACTAAAGCGTTCCCAGACATAGGGAGGCGAATTAAATTCCCCAGTTGGAATTGGCGAAGTAAAAAACTCTCCTACACCCAAGAGCGTACGACTAATACCCTGAGCAGTTCCGCGCAATAGACCCCATGTCACACCTACAAAAATATTATGTTCATTACTGATATTAATAATATTTTTAGGGATTTCGATCAACCCGGTGTAAATATTTACAAACCCTTGTAATGCTTTGTTAGGAAATTTGTTAGGTAAGTAATCCGTAAAATAATCCTCTGCATCCGCATAAGCAGCGGGTGCCGTAATTAAGACGCTGGAAAGAATGCAGACGGCTAAAAATTTATTCTTATTCATCAGTGGCTCCTTTTTTAAGTTTTGATGCGATAGTAATAATACAGGAATAAATAGAAAATGTAATTAACCACTTAACCCATCTTTAACATCACATGTGATTCTCGCAGGTTATTCCACGCGCATTGCATCCGAAGGCCGCTTACTGCGCGCTTTCTTATACTAGCAAATCAATACAGATATAAAAATAGGGAATATCCTTATTTTTACAAAAAGTAATACAGCGATAAGCTAATGAATTGGATGTTTGGTGGGCATAAAGTGTGGTGGCTGAGGCCCACACAGCATGAAGACGACTGATTGACTACGGATTAATTCTGAATTTACCCGCCCCAAAAGCGCACGCGCCCGGTATCGAGATGGACAAAATCGGAGGAGGGATAATAACCGACACCACCCATTTGCAACGATAGGGCAGCAGTGCGCAGATCGGATAATTTACGTCCCGGTAAACGGATATCGATGGCTTTGCCGAAGGTATGCAAGCTGCCTTTTGCTACACCATTACTGCGTGCAGCCAGCATTTCGTTTGAAGCGGGTGAACGGTACGCAGAAACCACATGAAATTCCTGATTTGTTCCCAGTTTGTGTTGCAGCAGATGAAGAGTATCGAATAAATCCGGATCTATCGTATAGCGGTCACCGGTACGATGGTCACGCAGCACATGATTGATAGCGCGCATTCCTTCAGGGATATATCGGCCATTTGCCCAGTAGGTCGCGCGAGTGCGTTCACCGGTATGTAAGTTAAGAAAGCTCAGGTTTTTTTCAAGTGGCCTTTTGATCGCTGCATGCGCAGATGCTGCGGCCATTGGTAGCGTCAGCAAAGTGCATGCGCCCAATCCTGCTTTTAAAAAACGGCGGCGGCTTGGTTCTACTTCTGCTTCTTGTTCGGATAAGTAGGTTTGATTCAAAAAGTTTCGTATCATCGACTATTTTCTCCCTGAAAACATTGCGAATTTGTGCAAGAGTTAATCATTACCAGCCAGCATACTGCAATGCGCGCATATCCCGGTTATAAATATCAGGTGAAAAATGCACCTTTTCTTGCTCATCAATCCAGGCCGTAATATACACTAAGTAAATGGGCAGCGGTTTGGGTAAATGCATGGTGGTGGTTTGGCCGCTTTCCATATCAGCAAGAAACTTATCCGGTAAATCCTGCTTGTCCAGTGCAAAAGCAGTTAATTCCAGCGGCTTTTCCAGCCGGATACACCCGGAACTGAATGTGCGAATATCCCTCTGGAATAGTGACTTGGAGGGTGTGTCGTGCAAATAAATATCAAATGAATTGGGAAACATGAATTTAATCCTGCCTAACGCGTTGTTTTTTCCAGGATCCTGTCGCAAGAAATAAGGAAACCCCTTTCTGATGCCATGCCAATTAATAGTTTCCGGATCAATGGCTTCGGCGCTATGGTTATTGCCGGGATAAACCTTGAAACCGGCGCTCGTGAAATAAGTTGCATCGCTCTGCTGTTTGGGTAACAAATCCTTCAAGGCTATACTGGCAGGAACATTCCAGTATGGATTTAGAATCATATGCGAAATATTGCCATTAAAAGTAGGCGTTGAACGGTAATCGCGTCCGACAATAATGCGCATATCGAAAACATGCTTGTTTTTTTCGGCAACTGTTAGCCGGAATCCGGCCGTGTTGACCAGTACGTAGCGTTCACCCAGATTTCTCGGAAGCCAGCGCAGGCGCTCCATACTGATGCGCAACTGGCGAATTTTCCATGCAAGGGGGATATTCAAGGCACGGATGGTATTTTTTCCGATAACGCCGTCGGTATTCAAGCCATGTTGCGCCTGAAATGCCTGAATAGCAGTGACTAGCTCGTCATCGTAGTGCTCGCTTTCAGTTGGAGCAATGTTATATTCGGCGTTTCCATCCGCAGCATACGCTTGCGCGATGCGCTGACGGATCAAACGAATGATTGCATTTGTTGTGCCTGGACGAATGGATGGCGTGTCGGGAATATTAATCCATCCTGCGTGGTTGCTGGCGAGCTTATGGTAGCGCGCCAGTGTTTGCTTGAGTAACTGATAGCTCGGTTTCTTTGGCGGTAAATCATTGAGCGATTGTTGCAAACGGTTTGTATTGATTGCTTCGAGCAAGAAAGTTACCGCATCAAATTCAGGTTGTGGAATATGCCAATCCCGGTCAGTCGCATTGGCGGAGAATCGGCCGCGCGATAGATCCCGCGCAAATATCAACAGCGCGCGGGTCGAGCGCACTTCCAGTTCAATGGTTGCTGGTAAGGATAGACCGGCTTGTTGCTGCAGTTGCTGCAGTTGCTGTAATTGCTGCAATTGATAATCGCGGCTATCCAGACCTTCAGATTCAGCACCAGCAATGAAGGATAATGCTATTTCAAGCGGGGATGACTCCGGTTCCGGCGTTACCCACACCGGCTGATAATTTCGGGCGGCATAAAATCGCTGTAGATCGGCACTCTCGGCTTTAGTTAAAGCGAATAAAGGTTTTGTTAACTGCTGTTCTAATTCCTTGGCTTCAATGATCAGTGCATGGGATATCGAAGGATTTGCAAGAAAAAACGAACAATAAGTGAGCTGGAGAGCCAGTAAAAGTGCTTTAAGTGGATAGCGCGGCAAACTGTAGTTCCTTTCGATACGGCAATGTTTTTATCGGGGAGTGATCGGATTTTACCATCAATGTCGTGCCGTCACGAATTTGGATGAAGGTAAAATTGCTGTTTATTTCCCGATTCTCAAATAAAAAGATTCTTATTGATCATACAGCAGCTTGTTTGACTAACTATCTGGTATTACGTATATTTTGCATAAAGAGAACGGGATTTCTTCTATAAGCGATTGAACTAGAATATAAATAATGACAGCTAAAGCGCACGTGCAGCATTTATTGGACTTCATTGATAAAAGTCCGAGCCCATGGCATGCAGTCGCTTCAATCGAAGCGGCAATCGAAGCATTTAATTTTGTCCGCCTCGATGAAACGGCTAAATGGCAATTGCAAGCGGGTGGGCGATATTATGTAGTTCGCGATGATTCATCGATCGTACTGTTCGTGCTGGGATATAAAGTCCCCGCTGAATCAGGTTTCAGGATTGTCGGTTCACATACGGACTCTCCGGGACTGCGGATCAGGCCGAATGCCGCAACCGTGAGCGATGGTATCGCCCGACTTGGCGTCGAAATTTATGGCGGACCGATACTCGCGACCTTTACTGACCGCGACCTAAGTCTGGCCGGGCGAATCAGCTATGTCGATGACCGGGGACGCCTCACACACAAGCTGGTCCGTTTCGGTCGATCGCTGTTGCGCTTGCCGAATCTGGCGATTCACATGAATCGGAGCGTCAACGAAGAAGGCTTGAAGCTGCATAAACAGAACGAGTTGCCGCTACTGCTCGCGCAATTGACCGGCGATCAGTTGCCGCAGCCGTATTTTCTGGCGCTGCTGGAACAGGCGGCAGGCATTGGCGCCGCGCAGATTTTGTCGTGGGATCTGGCGGTTTATGACACACAGAAAGGCGTGTTCTGGGGTGCGAATCAGGAATTTTACGCCGATAGCCAGATTGATAACCTAGCTTCCTGCCACGCCGGGCTGCAAGCATTGCTTGACGATACCGTCTTGAATCATGCCGGAAGCACACTGGTCTGCGCGTTTTTCGATCACGAAGAAATTGGCAGCGAAAGCCATATCGGTGCCGGTGGCAGCTTTTTATCCGATGTATTGCAGCGGATCAGCATAGCGACATCATCGGAGCGCGAGGATACTGCGCGTGCGTTAGCCCGGAGTTTTTTGATCAGCGCGGATATGGCGCATGCCTATCAACCCAATTTTCCTTCTGCCTATGACGCGGATCACAGAGTCTCCGTCAACAAAGGCCCGGTGATCAAATCTAACGCCAATCGCCGCTACAGTTCGGAAAGTGTTTCGATTGCGCATTTTATCCAATGTTGCGAAGAAGCCGGTGTTCCTTATCAGCGCTACTCGCACCGCAGCGACCTGCCGTGCGGCAGCACGATCGGCCCGATCGCTTCGGCGAGGCTTGGCATACGCAGCGTCGATGTCGGCTGCCCGATGTGGGCAATGCACAGCATCCGGGAAAGCGCCGGTGTGCAGGATCATGAGTATATGATCCAAGTGTTGAAGCTGTTTTTTAGCAATTAGGCGGCTGTGAACCATCCCTATTGTTATTGTTTATCTGAAGTTTCACGCTTTTGATTTTGAGGTAATATCGAACGCATGACATATTTCATTGAAAAATTGTATATTTTTCCATCAAGTGAATAACTGCGTTTAAAGATAATTTTGATAGGGTTTGCTATAAATAGCGCAAACCCTATCAAAATTATCTTCACCCCATAAGCACTGCGCACCTTTGTAATCTTAAAATGGTGAAACTTCAGATTGTTTATGGCAGCACCTTTTGGATGTATTGCTGTTCTGCAAGGTAATCTTCTGCAAGGTAATCCTATGATTAAAAGGAGACCGGTATTTTTCTTTGTTAACTATCGTTGCCCATCTATGGTTTTTGCTGTTATTACAGGTGATTCCGCGTGCCATCTCAATTTTTGTGTACTGGTGATATGATGATAGCCTGATGAAATTAAGCGATTTAAAAAACTGGACAGAATATTGGGAGCAGCTCCGTACAGCGCTGCTGGAACCCGGCGTTGACAAAACATTACTGGAAGCATCTTTGCGCGAAGCGCGTGCAAAGATGCCGGTGCCGGTGTTATGGTTGCTGGGCAAAACGCAGTCTGGTAAAACTTCGATTATCCGGGCGTTGACAGGGAGCGAAGCGGCTGAGATCGGCAACGGTTTTCAACCGTGTACGCGCAGTTCCCGTTTTTATGATTTTCCAGCCGAGGTGCCGGTGATCAGGTTTCTGGATACGCGTGGCTTGGGCGAAGTTTCGTATGATCCCAGTGACGATATGCATTATTGCGAGTCTCAGGCGCATTTGCTGGTTGCTGTGATGAAAGTCGCTGATATCAATCAGACTGCGGTGTTTGAGGCGCTGCATGCCATCCGGCAGCGGCACCCAGAATGGCCTTTGCTGATTGTGCAAACCGGTTTGCATGAGCTTTATCCCAGTGAATATGCGCATTTGCATCCGTGGCCGTATGCCGATGATCCATTGCCGGAGACTGTTCCGATTGATTTACGCCGCGCTTTGCTGACACAACGGAGTGCTCTGAAACAATTACCTGGTTCTGCGCCGATGTGCTGGGTGGCGGCCGATTTGACTTTGCCTGAAGATGGATTTTATCCGCCGGATTATGGTTTGGAAGCACTATGGCAGGCGATTGAATCACTTTTGCCGTTAGGTTTGCAACAGCAGCTTAGCGGCGATAAAGAAGTGCATGACCTGTATGCACGTGCTGCACACCAGCAAATTATGGGTTATGCACTTGCAGCGGCAGGGCTGGGCGCTTTGCCTGTGGTAGATCTGGTTGCAGTGTCGGCGGTTCAGGCAAAATTGTTGCATAGCCTGGCGATACTGTATGGCCAGCGCTGGGATAAAAGCACCATGACGGAATTTTTGGGGTTGCTGGGTGCAGGGATTGCATCCAGTTATCTGATACGGTTGCTGAGCCGGACGATAGTTAAGGTGATTCCTTTCTGGGGGCAAACCGTAGGTGCAGTATGGGGTGCCAGTTTCAGTGGTGCTACTACGTATGCATTAGGCAAGTCTGCAATCTATTTCTTTGTCAGGCGCAAGGATGGCCTGAATGTTGATCCTGAAACATTGCGTCAAATCTATGCGGAAGAGCTGGGTCGAGGCGCGTCTATACTTAAGGGGCGTTTGCGGGGTAAATCAGAGTGAAAACAAAACTTCCAGCTGTTAATCCGTTAGGGTTATTGGTATTCATTCTGCTGATGTTGCCGCTGCTGGCGCTGCTTGGCTTCGGTATACTGTGGTTGTGGCAGAGCGGCAATCTACAGGTCTGGTTGATTGCGATGGTGATATGTGGCGGCCTCGGTCACGGTTTGCAGCAATGGCTCGTGCGGCGTGAACGCAAATTGTTAACGGATACGGGTACCGAACCTAATCCGGATTGGCCGCCGAGTACAGAAGAAGTGTGGCAAAAAGTCAAGGCACTGGCGGAAACCTGTAATCCTGAAGATTGGCCGCTTGAAGATGGCACATGGGTGCTGGAACTGGGGCGGAGGACTATGGAAACCGTTGCGCACTGCTATCATCCGGATGTGGAAAAGCCGCTGCTCGAACTGACTGTGCCGCATACTTTGTTTATTATCGAACGTGCGAGCCGTGATCTACGCCGGGATGTCGCCGAAAAAATACCGTTTAGCAATCGTCTGACAATCGGCGATCTGTTCTGGATACAACGCTGGAAGACTAAAGCGGAACAAATGGTTAATATCTACCGGACAGGTAGTGTTATTCTTAATCCGATCAATGCGTTACTTGGGGAAGCTTGGCGGAATTTGCGCGAACGTAGTTTGGATCAGGTCAGGAATGAGTTGCACAGCTGGTTTCTGCGTGCCTATGTGTGCAAGGTTGGCTATTACGCCATTGATCTGTATAGCGGTCGCTTGCCGTTAGGTGATGAAGAGCCCACAAAATATCCAACCCCGGTATCTAAAGCAGATTTGGAACAAGCTGAGAAAACGGCAAAGGAAGTCGCCGAACCGCTTCGCATTCTCATTCTTGGGCGATCCAACGCGGGTAAATCCAGTTTGATCAATGCCTTGTTTGGAGAACTTACGACATCCACTGATGTGTTGCCTGATACAACCCAGGCACTTCAACCGTTTACATTGTCACGTGAAGGTCTAACTCAAGCATTAATTTTCGACAGCCCGGGGTGTGATAGTTCATTTTTCGACGATAAACAAATGCTGGCAGCAGCTGGGAATGCTGATTTGATTTTATGGATTAGCCCGGCTAATCGCCCGGATCGGCAGATTGAACGTGACAGCTTAAATGCTTTGCGCGCGTCACAGGCTGTGCGAATGGATCGCCATCCGCCGCCTTTGCTAGTCGTTGCCAGTTTTATCGATCGATTGCGGCCAGTGAATGAATGGCATCCTCCTTATGATTTGACAGATCGGCAGGATATTAAGGCAGCCAACATTAACGCCGCAGTGCGGGCCATCGCTACTGATCTGGCTGTTCCGGTTGAGCAGGTAATCCCTGTCTGTCTTCTGGAGGGTAAAGTTTATAACGTGGATGACACCCTGTGGGCAGCCATATTGAATCACCAGGATGAAGCACTTAGAGTACGCCTGATACGTTGCCTGGATGCAAGAAAACGTGCTGAAGACTGGGTCATGCTGCGCCGCCAGATGGCCGGTGCCGGACGATTTCTGCTGGATCTGCCAGAGATACTCGGGAAACATTCCGGGAGGTAGTGCGTATGGCTGTATTTAATTAGTCAGTAGTCAGTAATATGCGCGGTTTTGATTTTGCAGACAATGAATAGGTGAAGAAATGTTAAAAAAGTAAACTGGATTTCTAATGTACTTCAGTCAAACTGAGTCTTGTATTGTTCTGAATCTGATTGAATGCAACTACCTGTTGAGCTAATAAGTGAGTCTTGTCTTACCTGTATTTCCCTTTCTTCTATTACTGAATCTTATAGTATTAGTGGCTATTCCTGATCACGCACAGGCCGAGTATTGGTGGAATGCCAGCCGTGAACCGGTTGGATTGGCGCCTGATCCCGCTGTAACGTCGGAAGCGATTATTCAGATTTATGGCGCACGTGCTTATGGCTGGCGGGGTAAATTGGGAATTCATACCTGGATTGCGGTAAAACCCTCTCAGGCAAATTCATACACCATCTATGAAGTGATCGGATGGTTGCAGCGCAGGAAAATGCCGGTATTGGTGATTTACGAGAACGTGCCCGATAGGCGCTGGTACGGAAATGTGCCTGAAATATTGCTGGAGAAACGAGGTGATGGCGTGGATGTGCTGATTGAGAAAATTGATCAAGCGGCACGGAGTTATCCTTATGCTAAAGATTATACAATTTGGCCGGGCCCTAACTCTAATACATTCACGGCCTGGGTTTCTCGGGCTGTCCCGGAGCTGCAACTTGATTTGCCGCCAACGGCTATCGGCAAGGATTATCTGGGTTATCGATTGATTTCGCGAGCACCGAGTGGCAGTGGTTTTCAAATTTCATTTTTTGGTTTGATGGGTGTGCTGATCAGCGCTGTAGAAGGTATCGAAATCAATCTGTTGGGCCTGTCTTTTGGCGTAAATTGGAATTCGCCAGCACTCAGATTGCCGCTGGCAGGCCGCAAAAGCTTCGATTTATGGCATCAGCCAGTGATTGAAAAATAGTTGTAATCATTAGATCCTGAACCCGCGATATTTAATTGATAATTATTCGTATTCATAATATAGTAATCGATGATGATGCATTGAACCTAAAAATATTTTTGTCTGGAAGTTTTGTCATGCCAAGATTTAACACATGTCGTTTTTTTGTTGCGGTTTCGTTCCTTTTTTCTTTGTTTATCGCGCACCCGGTACATGCCGAAGAAGTGGTGGTTTATTCTGCGCGGATTGAGCAACTTATTAAACCGATGTTTGATGCCTTTACCAAGGAAACCGGGATCAAAGTCAAATATACAACAGACAATGAAGGTGCCTTGCTTGCTCGACTGGAAGCAGAAGGAAAAAATACACCGGCTGATATGCTGATAACTGCGGATGCAGGTAACCTTTGGGCGGCCGCTCAGGCAGGATTACTGAAACCTGTTAAATCAGAAGTGCTGGAGAATAATATCCCAGCGCATTTGCGGGATCCAAAAAATGAATGGTTTGGCTTGTCAATACGTGCACGTACATTGATTTATAACACAAAGAAAGTGAAACCTTCTGAACTCTCCACGTATGAAGATCTGGCTGATCCCAAGTGGCACAAACGGCTCTGCCTTCGCACTTCGAAAAAGGTTTATAACCAATCTTTGGTGGCGATGTTGATTGCAGAACATGGCGAGGCTGAAGCGGAGAGAATTGTCAGAGGCTGGGTGGCCAACTTGGCAACAGATCCGCTGTCGGATGATACTAGAGCGTTGGAATTCGTTGCAGCCGGAAAATGTGATGTGACTTTGGTCAATACTTATTACTTTGGCCGCTTAATGCAGAAAGATCCCAATCTGCCATTGGCAGTTTTCTGGCCAAACCAGAATAATAGTGGTGTGCATGTCAATATTTCAGGTGCAGGAATTACGCATCACGGGCGAAATGGGTTAGCTGCTGTCAAATTGCTGGAGTTTTTGTCATCGGATAAAGCTCAAAATCTTTTTGCTGATGTGAATATGGAGTATCCAGCTAATCCAAGAATTAAAGTGGATCCGTTTGTTGCGGCTTGGGGTAGTTTTAAGCAAAACCCCATGAATCTCGTTAAAGCCGGTGAGTTACAGGCAACCGCTGTGAAATTGATGGATCGTGCAGGTTACCAGTAAAAAATCAGAGCGAATACGAGAAACAATGCAGACCTAATGGGTTGGTGGAAAATAAAACCCTATTCAGCCGAGAATTTTTCCGCATCATTCTATCCCATCGTTTAATGACCATCTGGCGTGTGGTTCCTTTTATCGCAGCAGCATTGGTGTTGGCGCCTGTAGGCGTGATCTTTTCATCTTTTCTTGCGCCTGCCAGTGATATTTGGCAGCATCTGGTTGAGACCACGCTACCCCAATTGCTAATCAATACACTTTGGCTTGCATTGGGCGTGTTCGTTGGTACTGCATTGTTGGGTGTCAGTCTGGCTTGGTTTACGGCTGTTTATGAATTTCCTGGCCGCCGTTTTTTTTCCTGGGCATTGTTACTGCCAATGGCGATACCCGCTTATGTAACGGCATTTGTCGCTTTGGGTCTTTTTGATTTTACAGGTCCTATACAGACCACACTACGTGCATGGCTGGATAACGATTTATCCTGGTTTCCTGATATACGTAGCAGGTTAGGTGTCATCATCGTTATGACACTTGCTTTTTATCCTTATGTTTATTTACTGGCACGGAATGCTTTCGTGAGCCAGGGAAAACGTTCTTTAGAAGTTGCACAATCTCTTGGTTTAAACCGCAGACAAGGCTTTTTCAAAGTGGTGTTGCCCATGGCACGCCCCTGGATAGCAGGAGGAATTATGCTGGTATTGATGGAGACCCTGGCAGATTTCGGTACCGTTGCGGTTTTTAACTACAACACATTTACAACAGCTATTTATAAAGTATGGTTCAGCATGTTTTCTTTGCATGCGGCTTCTCAGCTGGCTTCCTTGCTGATTATTATTGTTTTTGTCGTGATTGTTCTGGAGCAGCAATTCAGGTCTCGTATGCGTTATGCCGAGAATAAAAGAACTGAGCGAGTGCAGCGTATTCGGCTGATAGGTTGGCATAACTGGCTGGTTACCGGTTTTGTTATGTGCGTATTGTTTTTGGCATTTTTGTTACCGGTCACGCAATTGTGTATTTGGGCCATGCAATCATTTACACAAGACTATGATGTAGCCCGTTATTTGGAATTTCTCTGGCATTCATTATCATTATCTGGTTTGGCCGCTTTGTTGGTTTGTTTGGTAGTGATTACCATGGTTTATGCTTCGCGGCGTTATCCTGATTCAGCCACGCGATATGCAGTG
>Ga0154020_10006045_pt1 | contig 14195 bp, 13 predicted proteins | sample Klosneuvirus_201_FD_109709 | JGI IMG/M metagenome (GOLD analysis project Ga0154020, IMG submission 109709) | Active sludge microbial communities from wastewater, Klosterneuburg, Austria - Klosneuvirus_20160825_MG | ecosystem: Engineered > WWTP > Aerobic digester > Activated sludge | place...
ATAGCACATCACACAGTCAATGGTTGTAATCTCAGGGTGGGGGATATCATGGCTTCAGGAACTATCTCAGGTGAGAACCCGGGTCAACTCGGTTCTCTGCTGGAACTCTCTCACAATGGAAAAGAGACGATTGAGCTGGAAGGGGGCGTAGTGCGTACTTTTTTAAAATCAGGAGACACTGTTCGACTCACAGGTCATTGTCGTAAAGAAGGTGTTTCCCTTGGATTCGGTGTGGCCGAGGGCAAAGTAGTTAACGAAAAATTATAAATGGCGGTATGCAATTAATTATAAATTATTAATTATAAATTATTAATTATAAATGGCTTTTGATGTAAGCAATTGAATAGCCGTCAGGTTTCAGTCATCTGTATTCAGCTATTAGCAAAAAGCTATATACTGTAAGCTATAGGCAGTAAGCGAAAATTGTGACAATTGAATCGTGAATTGTAACACGAAAAAAAATGGAAGCAAATATATGTTATCAGTACTCAGCTTTCAGTGGCAGTTCTCAGCGGTTAGATGTAAGGTTATTTGTTTATTAATTTACAATTGATAGCTATTTGTCATCCTTCAGTGAGGGGGGGATCAAATGTCTATTTTAAGAGAATTAACAGACTAAAACTAAACAAATGAAGTTAATATATAGACCATAAGCCCATAGCCAGTAGCCAAAAGCATGAATATCAACACCCCAAAGACTAAACAGACGAAGGCTGATGTAGACTGTTACTTATTTCCTATCAGTTGCTAGTACCATTTTGATTTTATTCTTAGCGCCGATTCCCATGACATCTATTAGATCCTGTATGATCAGACTTTTGTCCAGTCGGAGTACGATGGTAGGCTCAGTTACGTTGCGGGTTTGCTCCAGGAGCACAGGCTCCAGCTCATTGAATGGATATTCTTTCTTATCAATAAAATATTTTTTCTCCGCAGTGACCGTTAGCGAGATCTGCTTCTTGCTGAGGACATCAGTGGCAGAAGCCTTTGGTAGCAGTATCTTTACTACATTTGGATTGGCTACTGTAGATACGATCAGAAAGAACAACAACAGGAAGAACATGATGTCATTCAGCGAATCGGTATATACATGGGCCTTTATCCGGTTACTTCTTCTTAAATTCATGTGCTCAGGCTTTTTGTAATAAGACAGATCTGAAGGACTTGACCATTTCTTGCATACGCAGTGCAAAACGATCTATTTTAGAAAGTAACAACTGATATGCAGCGAAGGCGACCAGACCCACGATGAGGCCGGAGCCAGAAGTGATCATTTTCTCATAAAGTCCACCTGAGATGACACCAATACTGATATTGTCTGTTATTGAGATTTGATAGAAAATCTTTATAATTCCTGAAATAGTACCCACAAATCCCAGCATGGGGGCAATTCCGGCAATGATACTTAGAATATTGAGTCGGCGCTCCATTTTACTCAGTTCTATATTAGCAGTATCGCTCATATATGCTTCGATCTCCGAATAAGGATATCCAATGTAGCGGATTCCCTCTGCTATGACCTTGCCAATGGCTGTATTATTTGAATCGGCAAAGTCCTGAGCTCCTTTTACATTCCCATTGGAAAGCATGGACTTAATGTTATTGAAGAAATTAGCTTCAACTTTGCTTGCTGCATTAATGGCGAGATATCTCTCGAACATTACAGCGATGGCGATGATAGATAAAATCAACAAAGGCACCATGATCAATCCTCCCTTGAGCAATAGCTCGAAAAAAGTGATTTTTTGACTTGGTAAACTGATAGCGGCGGTTGCTGTAGTGTCAACAATCTGAAGGAAAATCATTTGAAAAAGATACATAAGCGGATTTTTTGTTATGTTTTAGTCTTTAAAAATACAAATGTAATATATTTTAAAATTTTTATATATGTTATTTGTATAAATATTTATTCTGAACGCCAATAGGTTGCCTTTATTGCTGAAACTCGATGGCTCTAGTATAGCGATTGACTTTATTTCAGTGGAGGCTTAGACCGAGGAGATAGAAAGCTAAAATCTCCACTTGCTTATACTTATTACTATCGAGTGGATCAAAAATATCAATAATTCGCAGAGGTAGTTCCTGTTGAGTAATATCCATTTTTATTTCTGCTACAGGAACATTTTCCAGTTTGATGAGGTAGCTTTTCTCTTCTGCTGAATATGAGCCAACGGTCGTCTTGCCTTTCATGGCTACGAGATCACCGTTTGGCTGAAAAGTGCCGTAAGGACGGTCATTGATGAATACATCAGTATGATCTTTCTTCATAATATATAGAAAAGTATCTGAGTGAGTGGCGATGCCGATAACACCCAGCTTTTTACCCGGATGATGCCATTGGCGTGAAAAAGCGACAAAGGGTTCATGGTAAATAGAAGTTAAAATACCTTCTTCCGGAGTAGAGACAAAGAACAGATTTTTCTTCATTTTAGCTACATTTCCAGATAGCAATGATAACTCTTCTTCATCAAACTGGACCAGTTCAGGGCTGGTCTGCTTGAGATAGGAGGTAATTTTATCCACACTTGATTTATAGCGCGTACCCTCAGGTTGTAATGAGAAATAACTCTTACTGTATAAAGTAAATCCAAGGTAAATCAAAATTCCTAAAATGATAATCGGCATCAATCAGTTTTTATGTGATATAAACAAGATAATGAGACAGGATGGTTCTATCACCTATTAATTGTTTCCCATACTGCAGTATCAAACTGCTCCAGACTATCCAGAATGATATCTGCACATAGCCACCGAGGATCCTGCCGTTGAGGAGGATCAGGCACTGCAATTACCTTCATACGAGCTGCCAGGCCGGCGATCATTCCATGAAATGAGTCTTCAAAAACCAGTGTATTCTCGTTTCTTACACCTAGAAGAGAAGCTGTTGTGATAAATATCTCTGGATGAGGTTTAGAAAAATATTCCTGATATCCGGATTGTATTGTAGTAAAGTATTTCTTTATTCCGGTATGCTCGAGTGCAAGGTGTATGAGCGTAGGATGTGAAGCTGAAGCTAATCCAAGAGGCAAGCCCTTGGAGGTCAGAAAGTCAAGCGTATTCTTAACTCCGGGAAGTAATTCGACTTCATGTGAATTCAGAAAGGCCATTGATTCGATGATTTGCTGTTCCACCTCTTCTTTGCCTGGTTCTGACCATGGATAGCGCGTGTGCCAGTATGAGACTACCTCGTCTAGTCTCAGACCTACTGTATCAGACATCATATCCTCTGTAAGAGGAACACCAAGTTGATTAAAAACAATAATCTCTGCTTTACGCCACAGTGGTTCACTGTCAATCAGAAGGCCATCCATGTCAAATATTACCGCTTCTATCATGATCCTATATTCATCTGGCCGTAAAATAGAAAATTTGCATCAATTAGTCCTCACAATGAGGGTTCAGATTATTCGTTTTTAAGTTGTAGTTTCGCAGTCCGACATGACAAATTTTATAGTATCCGCCAGAAAATACCGTCCGGCACGGTTTGAAGATGTACTCGGTCAAGAGCACATAAGCAGGACTTTGAAGATGGCTTTAGCCACTGATAAGATGGCTCAGGCATTTCTGTTTACCGGTCCACGCGGAGTGGGCAAGACCACTTGTGCCCGCATCTTGGCTAAGGCTCTAAATTGTACCAATCTAACTGTTGATTTCGAACCCTGTGGCATGTGTGAATCATGCAGAGCCTTTGACGAGAATGCGTCATTTTCTATTTTCGAACTTGATGCTGCGTCAAATAATAGTGTGGATCAGATCAGAAGTCTGATAGATCAGGTCAGATTTCCGCCACAATCAGGCAGATATAAGATATTCATCATAGATGAAGTTCACATGTTGTCCACTGCAGCTTTCAATGCATTTTTGAAGACCCTTGAAGAACCGCCATCCTACGTGGTGTTTATTCTTGCTACTACCGAAAAACATAAAATCATACCCACCATACTCTCCCGGTGCCAGATTTTTGATTTCAAGCGGCTGACGATTAAAGACATTGTCAGACAACTTAATTTGATCTGTGATCAGGAGAATATCACTGCCAGCCAGAATGCTCTGCACCTTATAGCCTCCAAAGCAGATGGTGCCATGCGCGATGCTTTATCCATTTTTGATCGCATAGCCGGATCCTATGAAAATACGGTTAGCTACGAGGCAGTGGTGGAAAATCTCAACCTGCTGGATTATACTTATTTCTTCCGCATCATGGATCTAATGGCCAGCAGTCAGTTGCCGAATAGTATGCTCGTCCTGGATCAATGTATCAGAGCCGGATTTGATCCGGAAGTAATTCTGGGAGGTCTGGCTGAGCATTTCAGACAACTGTTGATGTGCAAAGATGAAAGCACACTGGTGTTGATCGAGAATGCAGAAGAAGTGATTCAAAAGTACAGGCAGCAAGCTGTAATGGTTCCCACTGCTTATCTATTAAGCTGCCTTGATATCGCAAGTGAATGCGAATTGAATTTTAAAACTGCCCGAAATAGACGATTGCATCTGGAAATGGCGCTGATTAAAATGATTTATCTCCGCGATATAGAGACGATTAGAGTTGGTGAAGAATTACATTCAACCCGTATAGATCCTAACGAAAAGACACAAAAAAAAAAGATAGTTGATAAGATTGGCAAGGAGATTCAGTTAAATAATTCTTCAGACAACCAGTTTCTGATTGAAAAAGTGCTGAACCAAACTCAAGTGTCTTCACACAAAGCGCCTCAGGAAGTGGAGCTAATTGATAAACTGCGAGAGAATTCTCTCTCTGATACAGTGGTTGTAACTCAAGATCTGAAGAGAGTAATAAAAGAGGAGACTTCTCATAAAGTTGGACCTTCGATAACTGCTATTCCTTCGTCTGAGAGTAAAAAATCAAGTCCGATCAATTTAAATCAATTTGAGTCGGTAGCAAAAGCCGTCAGTTCAGAACCGATCGAATATGTAGATTCAGGTGCAGTGATGGAAGCTTGGGAGCATTATGCTCAGAATAGGGCCGGTAATACAGTCCGTTTGATTATGGGTCAACGTAGAGTAAGGTGGTCAGATGATAGCATCCTGGAAATTGATGTTGCTTCTAATTTTGAAAAAGATGCGCTGATCAAAGAACTACCCTTATTAGAATATCTGCGTGACAAATTCAGAAACAACAAGATCAGATTGGAGGTCATCGTAGATGAGCAACTTCGAGACACAGTAAGTACGGAACCTCCCAAGACACCAAAACAGCGCTATGAAATATTGGTCAGTAAAAATCCTATAATAAAAGACCTTTTCGAAGATCTTGAATTAAAGATCGAGGAATAGTCTGCTTAAGAAATTAGAAAATCGGCTTTGGTTTTCTTTTCGTTTTGAAAAACTCAACTGCTTCCTTATCACTCATGAATCCTATCTCAGTAAATGTATTTACTACAAATTTCTTGATATCCTGGTAATCACGACCACGTTTGTCAGAATATACTTTCAGTAACCGCCTGATATAATCATAAGAAGTTTGTTCCAGAGATTGATTGAAGGACTCGTTGTTGAATAAATCCATGTAAGTACGGTATACTTTGAAATACTCGAAGTAATCATTGTAGTCTTCCGGTCCCGCATTCTCGATCCAGGCTTTAAAATATCTTAGTATGGCTTGTCGGATAGCTTCACTTTGATTCGAAAGACCATTGAATTTTGCCAGATAATTTTTTACACCTTCCATCACATCTGCGTGCATAAATCCTTTCACATGTAATTGGTTGACTAGCTCATAGTAATCCAGAATGTCATCGTGAAATTCAGGATCGATGAAAGATTGAACTTTTTTGTCATTGTCCGGCCCAAATATGATTTTGTTATCGTACATCTCGAGCAGAAAGTCAAAATAATCACCCACCATATTGGGATCATTTTTTCGATCCTGATTAAAAATGCGATACACTTCCTCTCTGTCAGTACCATCCAGATTGAAGTAATTCATCAGAATGAAGAGGATGTGATTGTACTCGTGCAGTACTGATAAGCTTTTGTTCTTCAGCATATCGACAATAGCAGGTTTTATGTTGCTATTATCGAGACGAAGCCTTTGGCGCTGGAATAGAAAATACTTCAGTGAAGCATAATGAAGTTTAAATTCTCCGGGTGTGGTTGGGATCTTAGCAGTGTAATAATTGTGCGAAGTGAATTGATTTTTATATTTAATATATGTCTTTTTGCGTTCGCTGGGTTCATAATACTTATCTAACTTCTGACTGGTGAGCCATTGCTTGATTTTCTTATTTTCTACCTCATCCATGAGATTAGTAATCCATATATCACTGCTCATTGCAAAGCCCAGTTGGACAGTCTGGCCGATACGCGCTATGATATTATCAAAGTTAGCAGAATGAACTATAGCGAGTAACAGGATCTTAAAATGATCCTGGGGGGTGGAATATTTATAATTATGGTCAAAGTGACCTCTTAAAACACTGAATCCCAGGAGTTTGGGTAAAAGCAATCCTTCCAGGTCTTCCTGAGTATATTCATATTCGAAGGCTTCTATCTCCAATGGATAGTGATTATTTACTTCCTTATGAATTTCCATCATTCTGGGTTCAAACTCATCAGCCAGAGCCTTGTAGGCCTCATCAGTTTCTTCCTCACGGTAGTTCTGGAGCTCTGGAGATTGCTGGATATCTGCTGCAATCAGGTTTAATTGTTCCAGAAATGGTTGAATATTATTTGGTTTAGTCATCGTAAGTCATTGTTGTTTTAGAAAATCACAAACCTGGTAGAATTTTAAAGCTCTACCAGGTTTATTTTAATTACACAGAAAAATAGTCTGGTACAAATATAACGGTTTAGTAAATAAATTCATAAAAAAAAGCAAGTGTCCCGGACACTTGCTTTTAGATATTGTTTTTTGATCAGCTGTCAATTTAACTACCGTAAATTACTCTGCGGGAGTTTCTGTTGATTCAGCCTTAGCATCATCTTTAGGGTTGGCGTCAGCGTCAGCAGCCGGAGCTTCTTCAACAACTGGTGTTTCTTCGACAGATGCTGTAGCTTCTGCAGCCGGAGCTTCTTCAGCTACCGGTGTTTCTTCGACAGGTGCTGTAGCCTCTGCATCCGGAGTTTCATCTGCAGGTACTGCTTCTGTAGCTGCAGATTCAGCAGTTTCTGGAGTTGACTCTGCTACAGGAGCATCCTGAGCCTCCTCACTGGCTGGAGCAGTATTTTCAACTGCATCGGCAGATGAATCATCCGCTACAGGTACTTCCTCTTCCACCGGTTTAGCTTTGGGTTTGGCTTCTCCGTGAACAGCCTTTAAGAAAGCAGCTTTATCTGCTTTAGTTTTATCTGAGCGAACTGCAATCTTAGCATCTTTCTCTTCTATCCATTGAGCCCATTTTTCGTTTGCAACTTCTTCGGTAAATGCGCCTTTGGCGACACCACGCATCAGGTGTCTCTTAACATAGACTCCTTTGAATCTAAGAATAGCTCTTACAGTATCAGTGGGTTGTGCTCCGTTTCCGAGCCAATTATATGCCTCATCACGATCCAGGTCTATAGTAGCTGGCTGCGTCATGGGATTGTAAGAACCAATTCGTGTGATGTATTTTCCATCTCTTGGTGAGCGAGCATCGGCGATTACGATGTGATAAAAAGGTGCTTTTTTTCTACCTTTTCTCTGAAGTCTGATTTTTACTGCCATTGTTAAATTTTTTTTTAAATGTTTATGTGATATAATTCAGCCCTGTTTCCTTTGAATATCAAACCACAGGGATTTAACGAGGCGCAAAGGTAAGTAGATATTTCTTAATTAAAAAGGAAATGAAGGTATTTAGTGTTTTTAACCCTTAAAATTGAGTGATATTACCTTAGAAGCCACTGATTTAAAGGCGAAGACATATGTTTTGAAAACCATTTTAAATAAATACATTCAGCCAAATCGCTCTTGCAGACCTAAATATAATGGGGTATAGAAAAAATAAAAATGAAATTGCTATGAAAAAAGATAGTGTTTCATCAAGATTAAACACAAAATAAAACAAAGCAAATAATGCAAATATAAGCGCGGAGCAAACTCCATAGCTCACATACATAGCTCCCCAATAGAATCCAGGTTCCAACATAAATTTTTGACCGCACACCGGACAGTGATCATTCATTTTGAACCAACCTTTAAAACTTAATACCTTATGAGGATAGAGATCGCCTTTGAGGCAGGTCGGACACTTATAGTATAGTATCGAACGACTACTTCTATTTAATTTACTCATATAAGACTCTGAACTCACGGCCTATATTATCTGATTACCAATTTTTCTCTTTCAGGTCCGGTAGATACAAATGTAACCGGAACATCAAGATGTTTTTCTAAATCAGTGATAAATACCCAGGCTTCTACAGGTAAGTCTTCGAAACTTTTCACATCGTCTAGTGACTCATTCCAACCCGGATAATTTTTCCATATCGGCTGTACAGATTCATCTAGATCGAAAGGTACTTGTTCTGTCCTGGTTCCATTGTGATCATACGCAATACCTGATTTGATCTCGGTGAAATTATTGAGCACATCAAGTTTGGTAAGTACTATTTGAGTGACTCCATTGATCATCACACTATATTTAAGTGTGGGAATGTCGATCCATCCACATCTTCGGGGTCTGCCGGTAGTCGAACCAAATTCACGACCTTCCTGGCGGATTAGTTCGCCGGTCTCGTCATGTAGTTCAGTAGGGAAGGGGCCTGAGCCAACCCGTGTACAATAGGCTTTGGTAATTCCAATGACCTCTCCAATATTATGTGGTGCTATCCCGAGTCCGCTGCACACACCGGAGGTAATGGTATTAGATGAAGTTACGTATGGATAGGTGCCAAAGTCAATATCCAGCAGTGAGCCCTGAGCACCTTCAGCCAGTATTTTCTTTCCTGCCTTAATCGCATCATTTATAAAATACTCGCAGTCGATCTGTGGTATATTGCTTATGAAGTCAATAGCTTCGAACCATTGCGCCTCAAGTTCTTCAAGATCAAAATTATTTTTTCCGTACTGCTCACTTATAAGGAAGTGCTTTGTTTTTAATTTCTCATATTTGGCTTTGAAATTGGGAGCAAAAATATCACCCACTCGGAGCCCATTTCTGCCGGTCTTATCCATATAAGTCGGACCGATACCTTTTAGGGTTGACCCAATTTTCTCTTCGCCTTTTGATGCTTCAGATGCCATATCCAGCATTCGGTGGGTAGGCAGTATAAGGTGAGCCCGCCGACTGATCTTTAGCCGATCAAGGTACTGAACACCTATTTCATCCAGTTTTTTCAACTCTATAGTCAATGTGATGGGGTCCACGACAACACCGTTTCCAATTATATTGATAATCTGAGGTCGAAAAATACCGCTGGGGATGGTATGCAAGACAAATGTTTTACCATCTATTTTGAGTGTATGACCCGCATTGGGCCCGCCTTGAAAACGACATACGATGTCATATTGATCTGCTAAATAATCCACTATTTTGCCTTTGCCCTCATCTCCCCATTGAAGGCCGATAATAACATCTACTTGCTTACCTGACATGTTTTTTTATTTCTTAACTCCAAAAAGACCGCTAAGGTAAATATTTAAAGTATAATCAATTTTTTAATATGAAAAATAAGAAAATTGACGTGATTTATGGGGTCACGATTACTGTTTCGGGTTTTCTGCGGGAAGTTATTATAAATCCAATAATACCTATAAAGATCAATATAAAAGAGATTAACTCTGCCTGTGTAAAGGTCAAGCCGCCCAAATGCAATTTTTCGTTGACTCTGATTTTTTCGATAAAGAATCGCTCGACTCCATTGAGAAAGCAATAGGTAAAGAATAATTGCCCTGCACGGACAAATTTTTTCCTTAGAGACCACAATAGTAAGAAAATCAAGAAGGCCATTATACTTTCATAAACCGGTGTCGGATACACCCCATGTGCGAGCTGATTGCAATATTCACCAATACAGTCAGGGATGGGTATTCCTTCTTTGAGTACGTTGCGCGGATAGGTTTGACTCCATAATACATCAGGGATCCAAGATGCCCAACCCGGCTTGGGTGAAAGTGCCTGAATGCCCCAGTCGCCATCTCCGGAAAACTGACAGCCCAACCTTCCGACAGCATATCCTATCATCAATGCCGGAGCTGTCGCATCTGTGATCTGAAGGGTACTTATGCCCAATTTTTTCACATACCAGGGTACAACCAGGAAAGCAAGAATCAGGCCACCATATATCGCCAGTCCACTTCCGCTAAATAGCGTATGGATGGGATCACGAAGAAAAGATTGGAAAGTCTCAGCACTCTCTACTAAAGCAAACAATTTGGCACCCACTATACCCGAAAAGGCACATAACAATGTGATGTCGCCCGTTTTCTCATATGGATGAAGTATGGTTGTCTTGCCATCTTTCGTCACTTTAATGGGTGCAAGGGTTCCATTTTGTTCTTTTCGCTTTAATTCCTGCGAAAGGAAATAACTTCCTATAAGGATTGCGACCGCTAAGAAAAAGCCGAATGTCTTAATAATCCCAAAAAAATTATCTGGAGCGGTGCCGAATATGTCGTGCATGAAATAGGAAAAATCAGGATACATAGTGACATTTTTGTGCTTAGCAAAGGTGGCTTTTTTTTGACAATTGAGAAATGTAAATTTCTCGGAACTCAGATATTTATTAGTGTGAATAAGAGTAAGGGCACCTCCTGTAAAACTACACTACTTACCTTGGTGCCTATAATCATTTGCACCTTTTGTGCGTTTAAAGGGTCAATTAGCAAAAAATGAAATTTATATATAATTATTCTATATTCATAGTTGCCTTATTCTCAGTTGTGAGTGTGGGATGTAAGCAAAAATCAGTGAAGGTGCAGCCTACCATCCCCACGGTAGAAGTTCCTATACGGGATAGTGTCAAGCCGACTGAGATAACTAATTCGACTTTAATTACTCCTACACAATACAGTCAAATGGTGACACCCATCAGAGTAAATGTGGAGACTCTTGAAGGGGATGGTACAGCAAGAATCGACACTAAAGATGAAAATCTATCTTTTAGTTTCAAACTGCGCATGATAAAGGATTCGGTGATCTGGTTTCAACTCAAAAAACTTGGCCTCGAAGGTGTAAGAGCCATGGCTACGCCTACAAGGTTGGTATACATAGATCGTCTTCATCGGACTTATACCAGTAAGGAATGGAGTGAACTGGCTGGTGTGATTAAGGCCCCCATAACCTTTACGGTGCTTCAAGATATCTTACTCGGCAATCCCCCGGCTGAATTGGACGGACCGATAAATATTAGCCAATCCAATGGCCAAAGTGAAATTAATGCTGTAGGTGGGCAATTGGTCAGAATTCTTTTAGCGGGGACTGATGGAACTATGAATGAGATGTCGTATCAAAATGTGCCTCAACGTCAAATAATGAATTTGAAGATAAATGATAAAAAATTATTATATGATAACGTTAAGTTTTCTTACCTTCGTGATTTAGAGATACTTTTAGATAATATAAAACAATTATATGTCTCACTTGAATTTGACCAGGTCAAACCAAACATTACCTTTTCTATTCCTTTTGAAATACCGGCCAATTATCGGCGGGTGGATTAATCGCAAGGTATTTTTTTTAGCTTTTATTTGTCTCACTTTCATAGGTTCAGTAGATGCTCAGTCACAAAAAGACCTTGAAAAAAAGCAACACAAAGTAGCCCAAAAGATAAAGCAAACAGAGAAAGAACTTCAAAATAACAAAGCCCAAAAGAAATCCACACTGAAGGATTTCAATGATATACAGCAAAAAATTACGGTTCGTAAGGGCGCTATCCAGCAGGTGAAGGTCCAACTGACCATGGTGGACAACCGCGTGGGCGAAAAGGAACAGCTCATTTTTGCACTTAAGAAAGAGATAAACATCTTAAAAGAAGAGTATGCAAAGATCATGCGTCAGGCCTATAGAGCCAGCCTCATTACTAATGAGTGGATGTTGATCTTGTCATCCGCGAGTATCAATGAGGCTTTCAGTCGTTGGCATTATCTGCGGCAGGTCAAGATACACCGGCGCGCGCAAGCACTGACCATAGGTACCAAACAACTAGCCTTGGAAGATGAATTAGCCAAACTGCACGAACTCAAATACAGTAACCAACTTCTGTTGAACAAGGAGGAAAACCAAACGAATCTGCTAAATACAGATCTGGACAAAAAGAATACCCTTCTGGCTAATCTGACCGAAAGTGAGAAATCACTGCTCTCTAATTTAAAACGCCAAAAGAAAGAGCAGAAAAATATCCAGGCTGAGATCAGTAGAGTAATTCGACTGGAGATAGCACGTAAAGAGCGTGAAGCTAAGGCACTGGCTGAAAAAGCAAGAAAAGCTGAACTTGCCAGAATTGCTGCCGAGCAAAAAGCTGCCAAGGCAGAAGAAAAGGAAGAAATAGCTTCTTCTGACAAGTCAACTGCCGATGTGCGCGCTTCATCCGATGCCTCTCATCTAGCTGAGCGCAATGAAAATACCAAAGCTGCTAAATTAACCAGGAAGAAAAATATAGAAATCACCGAATCTCCTTCTAGTGCTTCATTATCTGCAGATTTTCAGAGCAATAGAGGAGCACTTGGCTGGCCCGTCAGAAGAGGTGCCATTGTGAGAGGTTTCGGAAAGCAAAATCACGCTGAGCTGGATAATGTAACTATAGTTAATAATGGAATCGATATTAAGACGGAGACCGGTGCTACAGCAATGGCTGTGTTCGAAGGTGAAGTAATCCACATTGCCTTTATAACCGGGTATAAAAACACGGTGATGGTCAATCATGGGAAATACTATACCATCTATTCCAACCTGGACAATGTGTTTGTCCAGAAAGGGCAAAAGGTCAAAGTAGGAACTGCATTAGGAACTGCTGCTCTCAATGGTGATAGTGGTAATACAGAGCTCCACTTCGAGCTATGGAGCAAACAAAGCCCACTCAATCCGGTTTCGTGGTTGAAAGCCCGGTAGTGTGTAAATATGAAAGAACAATTTGATTCAGACCGCGCGGCGGATATCATTAAGAACTTAATGCTGGACAGAGATGCCTTTAGTCAGTGGTTGGGTATAGAGGTAGTTGCTATTTCTGCAGAACAGGTCGAGCTTAAGATGGTCATCAGATCAGATATGACTAATGGATTTCAACTCACACATGGTGGAATTCTCTTTTCGCTGTGTGATAGTGCACTCGCCTTCGCAGCGAACAGTTATGGCCGTCAGGCAGTATCTATACAGACCTCAATCAGTCACCTCAGACCCACTAAGCCGGGTGATGAGATCACGGCAGTGGCTATGCTGCGTGAACGTACCAAATCACTGGGCCGATATTCAGTGGTAGCCTATGCTGGCGAAAGAAAAAAAGTGGCCCTTTTTGAAGGTACTGTCTTTTTCACCGGCGAAACCTGGTAAATATATTCCTCGTTGGCGCTGGTAAGCAACTCTTTGGTGCTATAAAAACTTTACTCCTTCCTTTTTGCACAGTAGTGCAGCGACTTCTCTTCCTTTGGATATTGCTATGGGAAGTCCTCCTCCGGGTTGGTTCCAGTGACTGGCCAGAAAGACATTATCCAGGCCAGGTATATTTAGTGAAACCGGAGTGCTTCTGAGTATATTCTGGTGCGGTAGCCAACCCTGTGTGCTACCCAGCCAATTGTTGGTATATCTCAGATACGTAGCCGGCGTGGTCATATCCTCCACTTCAAGATGCTCATCGAAATGAGGGATCTTTTCAACCAGAATTGATTTTACTTGCTGTATAAATTCTTGTTTTCTGCTGCGATATTCTACCCTTTTGGTCTTCCTCAGATCGATCCAGTACGCACTGTGTTCAGTATAAAAATTGACCACAATACACGTCTTATTTTCAGGCGCCAGCGTGCGATCATAATTAAAGACATGTACCTCAAAGCGGTGATAGATCATACCATCAGGTGAGTCGATAGGGGTGTCTAAGGGGAAACGCGTAAAATGCGGCAACTCGTGCAGCGTACATTTTACGCCGAAGGAACACTGTATGGAAGAGAAGTATGGAATAAACTCCGAATGTTCGATCAGAAGTTTTTGCCGTCGGCTGTCGTACTTTGAATCCAATAGTTGCTGTATTGTAAATTTCCAGTCACAGGACGATATGTAGTAATCAGCTTGATGCACTTGATTATTTCTGACAATAATTGAGTTTGC
>Ga0154020_10006046_pt1 | contig 14195 bp, 7 predicted proteins | sample Klosneuvirus_201_FD_109709 | JGI IMG/M metagenome (GOLD analysis project Ga0154020, IMG submission 109709) | Active sludge microbial communities from wastewater, Klosterneuburg, Austria - Klosneuvirus_20160825_MG | ecosystem: Engineered > WWTP > Aerobic digester > Activated sludge | place...
CCGGCTCACTTCTGGCGGGGCGCCAAAAAGCACCCGAAGCGGCTTGTCACCCAACGTCACGGTGACCAGCACCGCCCCGGGATAGGTTACCTGGCTCAACACCGCCATGCTGCCTCCTGGCGTCCTACTCAACCGCTTCAGACGCCGTGCGGTCCCCAGCCAACGTGGAACACCCGTGTGTTGTCAGGCGGCACGAGGGACCTACCGGGCACAAGCGCTGGCCGCTCACACGGACCTTTGCTTTTTGCCTTTCCGTCCAACGGTGGAGTGAAGCGTCAAGCCGCGCCCCTCCGCCCTGGGTGTCCACGGGACCGGGTCCCTTTTGGACAGATCATCCCCTCATGGAGGGCGGTGATCTGCCGCACTATCTCCCGAGACCCCTGACCGCTCAAGGAAATGGCGCGCCGTGCCGCTGCCGCCTCCGGATGTGCGGTGCGTCACACGCTGGCGGTAGGCCCCTCACCCACCACCGGCAAGGCCTTGGCCGGCTGGAGCCAGGGGCTGGCCTCGCTGGCCAGCTGCAGCACCGCATCCACCCAGGTGGGATGGACGTTGAGGGATGGCACCAGCACCAGGTCCTCCCCACCGGCCGCGCAGAAGTCTTCCTTGGCGCGCATCCCAATCTCTTCCAGGGTCTCCAGGCAGTCCGCCACAAACGCCGGGCACGCCACCGCCAGCTTCTTGACGCCGCGCTTGGCCAGCGCGGGGAGCACTTCGTCGGTGTAGGGCTTGATCCACGGGATGCGGCCCAGCCGGGACTGGAAGGACACACTCCACCGGTCCGGCCCCATGCCCAACGCCGTGCCCAGCGCCCGGGCCGTCTCAAAGCTGTGGTGGCGGTAACACGCGCGGTTGGCGGCACACGGCGCGTCACAACAGGTTGAGCTCTTGAGACAGTGCGCGGCGGTGGGGTCGCTCTGCTCCACGTGGCGCTCCGGCAGCCCGTGGAAGCTGAACAACAGATGGTCCGCCGCAAAGGTTTGCAGGGTGCCCTGAATGACCTGCGCAAACGCCTGCACAAACGCGGGGTGGGCGTAGAACGGCTCCACCACGTGGATGGGCCACACATTCCAGTGTCTGCCCAGCTCGCCCATCACCTCTTCCAACGCGCTGCCGGAGCTGGACGCGGCATATTGCGGGTACAACGGGAACACCACCACGCGCTCCACGCCTTCCTTCTCCATCTCTTGCAGCGCATCCGCGGTGGAGGGGTTTCCGTAACGCATGGCCAGCTTCACGCTCACGTCCGGAAGGCGGCGCGCCACCGCCGCGGTGAGGTCTTGCCCGTGGAACAGCAGAGGCGAGCCGCGCGGCGTCCAGATTTTTTCATACGCGTGCGCGCTTTTGGCGGGCCGGAACGGCAGGATGATCAGGTTGAGCAGCAACCAGCGGCCCAGGCGGTTCATGTCCAGCACGCGGTCATCACTCAAGAACTGCCGGAGGTAGCGGCGCACGTCAGACACCTTGGTGCTGTCCGGCGTCCCCAGGTTGCACAACAGCAGTCCGGTCTTGGGCATGGCCTGAACACTCCCGCGGTGTGGATGGGTGCTGACATGGCGCCCGGCCCTGGCACGCGCAAGGGACTGTGGCGCTTTGCGCCGGCGAGGCCCCTCAAAACACACAGGGCGCGCGCCCCGGAACCCCCTCCGGACCGCACGCCCCATGCGTATTGGAACATGGGTGACCGGTCACCCGGCCCCCTGTTTCAAACCCCTCTGGTCAGGCGCTTTCCGCCATCTCCTGGCGGTAGTCGTCCTGGAAGGCGCTCATGTCCTCGCGCTCGCCCTCTTCGGCCACCACGTTGAGGAACCGGTAGTTGGTGATGCCGGTGCCCGCCGGGATGAGCCGGCCCATGATGACGTTCTCCTTGAGGCCGCGCAGGTAATCCACCTTGCCGCTGATGGCGGCTTCGGTGAGCACCTTGGTGGTCTCCTGGAAGGACGACGCAGAAATGAAGCTCTCCGTGGACAAGCTGGCCTTGGTGATGCCCAGCAACAGCGGCTCCCACACCGCGGGACGGCCACCTTCGGCCATCACGCGCTCGTTCTCCGCTTCCAGCAGGTGCTTCTCCACGTTCTCATCCGTCAGGAAGGAGGTGTGCCCCACATCCTTGATGCGAACGCGCCGCAACATCTGCCGCACAATGGTCTCAATGTGCTTGTCATTAATCTTCACGCCCTGGAGGCGGTAGACTTCCTGGATTTCATCCACCAGGTACTTGGCCAGTTCCTTCTCGCCCTTGACGCGCAGGATGTCATGCGGGTTCTCCGCACCATCCATCAACGGCTCGCCGGCACGCACCACGTCACCGTCATGCACGCTGATGTGCTTGCCCTTGGGGATGAGGTACTCCTTGGGCTCGCCCACCGGCGGCGTCACAATGATCTTGCGCTTGCCCTTGGTGTCCTTGCCAAAGGAGACGCGGCCTTCAATTTCCGTGATGACCGCAAAATCCTTGGGCTTGCGGGCCTCAAACAGTTCGGCCACGCGCGGCAGACCACCGGTGATGTCCTTGGTCTTGGTGGTTTCCCGCGGGACACGGGCCAGAACGTCACCGGGCCGGACCTTGTCCCCGTCGGTGACGCCCACAAACGCGCCCACCGGCAGGTAATACCGCGCCTCATGTTCACCAATGCGAACCGCGTTGCCGCTGTTGTCCACAATGGACACGCGGGGACGGGCATCCTTGTCCTTGGACTCGGTGATGACCTTGTGGGACAGACCGGTGGTCTCATCCAACTGTTCGGTCATGGTCACGCCGTCAATGAGGTCATCATATTTGATGACGCCCGCAACCTCGGTGAGCATGGCGTCGGAGAAGGGGTCCCATTCGGCCAGCATGGTGCCGGCCGGGATGCGCTGCCCTTCTTCCACGTACACGCGCGCGCCCACGTTGATGGCGTAACGCTCCACCTCGCGGCCGCTGTCATCCATGATCACCAGTTCACCGTTGCGCTTCATGGCAATGGTGTACGGGTTGCCGCTGTCCTTGCGCTTGTCCTGCGTGACCACCAGGTTGTTGAACCGCACCTTGCCTTCACGGCGGTTCTCATGGCTGGAGGCCTCGGCGCGCCGGGATGCGGCGCCACCAATGTGGAAGGTGCGCATGGTGAGCTGCGTTCCAGGCTCACCAATGGATTGCGCGGCAATGACGCCCACCGCCTCACCCAGGCTGATTTTGTGCCCACGCGCCAGGTCACGGCCGTAACACTCCATGCAGATGCCGCGCTTGGACTGGCAGGTCAACACGCTGCGAATCTTGACGTGTTGGATGCCCGCGTCCTCAATGTCCTTGACCAGGTTTTCATCAATGAGCGTCCCGGCCTTCACCAGCGCCGCGCCGCTCACCGGGTCCACCACGTCTTCCAGGGCCACGCGGCCCAACACGCGGTCACCAATGCCTTCAATGACCTCACCGGCTTCAATGAGCGGCATGACGTCCAGGCCGTCCAGGGTGCCGCAGTCAAACTCGGTGATGATGGCGTCCTGTGCCACGTCCACCAGGCGGCGCGTCAGGTAACCGCTGTTGGCGGTCTTGAGCGCCGTATCCGCCAGGCCCTTGCGGGCGCCGTGCGTGGAGGAGAAGTACTGCAACACGCTCAACCCTTCACGGAAGTTTGCCGTGATGGGCTGTTCAATGATTTCACCGCTGGGCTTGGCCATCAAACCGCGCATACCGGCCAATTGCCGCAGCTGCTGCACGCTGCCGCGGGCGCCAGAATCCGCCATGATGAAGATGGGGTTGAAGGACGCGGTCTTCTTCTTGGTGCCGTCCGGCCCCTCCAGCTCCTCGGTGGAGATGTTGCGCATCATTTCCTGGGCCACGTCTTCAGACGCCTTGGCCCAGATGTCCACAATCTTGTTGTACCGCTCACCGTTGGTGATGAGACCCTCAATGTACTGGTTCTCAATCTGCTCCACTTCAGCCTGGGCCTTGCCCAACAGCACCTGCTTGGCCGCGGGGATGACCATGTTGTCCAGCGCAATGGAAATACCCGCGCGGGTGGCTTCAGCGTAGCCGGTGGTGCGCAGCCGGTCCGCCAACAGCACGGTCTCCTTCTGGCCACAAATACGGTAGGTCTGGTCAATGAGGGCGCCCAGCTCCTTCTTGCCCATGACCTTGTTGACCATCTTGAACGGCAGGCCCTTGGGCAAAAAGTCCCACATGAGCACGCGGCCCACGGTGGTCTTCTCCCGCGTCAACGGCTTGGACGGGTCCTTGTAGTCCTGGATGCGGCAGGTGATGGCCGCCTGGAGGTAAACCTCACCGGCGTCAAACGCCGCGCGAACCTCGTGGGCGGACGCAAACGTCATGTTCTCGCCGCGGGCAAAGGGACGCTCACGGGTCATGTAGTAGCAACCGAGCACAATGTCCTGGCTGGGGACAATGATGGGACGCCCGGATGCCGGAGACAGGATGTTGTTGGTGCTCATCATGAGCACGCGCGCTTCCAGCTGCGCCTCAATGGACAGCGGCACGTGCACCGCCATCTGGTCACCGTCAAAGTCCGCGTTGAACGCGGTGCAGACCAGCGGGTGCAGCTGGATGGCCTTGCCTTCAATCAGCACGGGTTCAAACGCCTGGATGCCCAGACGGTGCAACGTGGGGGCGCGGTTGAGGAGCACCGGGTGTTCGCGAATGACCTCTTCCAGGATGTCCCAGACCTCAGGCTTCTCCTTCTCCACCATCTTCTTGGCGCTCTTGATGGTGGTGACGTACCCGCGCTCTTCCAGCTTGTTGTAGATGAACGGCTTGAACAGCTCCAACGCCATGATCTTGGGCAGGCCGCACTGGTGCAGGCGCAGCTCCGGCCCCACCACAATGACTGAACGGCCGGAGTAGTCCACGCGCTTGCCCAACAGGTTCTGGCGGAACCGGCCCTGCTTGCCCTTGAGCATGTCACTCAAGCTCTTGAGCGGGCGCTTGTTGGGGCCGGTGATGGTCTTGCCACGGCGCCCGTTGTCAAACAGGGCGTCCACGGCTTCCTGCAACATCCGCTTTTCATTGCGAATGATGATTTCCGGGGCGTTGAGCTCCTGCAGGCGCTTCAACCGGTTGTTGCGGTTGATGACGCGGCGGTACAGGTCATTGAGGTCAGACGTGGCAAAACGGCCACCGTCCAACGGCACCAGGGGACGCAGGTCCGGCGGGATGACCGGGATGATGTCCAACATCATCCATTCGGACTTGTTGCCGCTGCCACGCAGGGACTCCACCACCTTCAAACGCTTGGAAATCTTCTTGCGCTTGGCTTCACTGGTGGTGTTGCCCATCTCTTCCCGCAGTTCCTTGGACAGCTTGTCCAGGTCCACGGCAATGAGCAGCTCCTTCACGGCGTCCGCCCCCATGGCGGCCTTGAAGGAACCTTCACCGTACTCATCCAGCGCGCGCTGCATCTTGTCTTCAGACAGCAGTTCGCCCTTGGCAAACGCGGTGTTGCCCGCGTCCATCACCACGTACGCTTCACAGTAGAGGACCTTCTCCAGGTCCTTGAGCGTGATGTCCAACAAGGAGCCAATGCGGGACGGCAGGCTCTTGAGGAACCAGATGTGCGCCACCGGAACGGCCAGCGCAATGTGCCCCAACCGTTCCCGGCGCACCTTGGACTGGATGACTTCCACGCCGCACTTCTCACACACCACGCCGCGGTGCTTCATGCGCTTGTACTTGCCGCAGTTGCACTCGTAGTCCTTCACCGGTCCAAAAATCTTGGCGCAAAACAAACCATCCCGTTCCGGCTTGAACGTCCGGTAGTTGATGGTTTCCGGCTTCTTCACTTCACCATGGGACCACTGCTTGACCTTGTCCGGACTGGCCAGCTGGATGCGAATGGCGTTGAAGGACAGCGGATCCTTGGGCTTGTCAAAAAAATTGAAAATGTCCCGCATGGAGGTAACTCCTTCAAAACTTGGGGCGTTCAAACCTGGAGGGCATCAACGCGCGCGCTGACGCCGGAAACTGCGATGCAAGTTGTAGGGGCAGGTCAAACAATGGCGCCGGTCTCATCCTCCTCCATGAGCGTCACATCCAGCGCCAGGGACTGCAGTTCCTTGATGAGCACGTTGAAGCTCTCCGGAATGCCCGTCTCCAGGGTGTGGTCACCCTTCACAATGGATTCATACATGCGCGTGCGGCCCACCACGTCATCACTCTTCACCGTCAGGAATTCCTGCAGGGAGAAAGCGGCGCCGTAGGCTTCCATGGCCCACACTTCCATTTCACCCAGGCGCTGGCCACCAAACTGCGCCTTGCCGCCCAGCGGTTGCTGGGTGACCAGGGAGTAGGGACCAATGGACCGGGCGTGGATCTTGTCATCCACCAGGTGGTGGAGCTTGAGCATGTACATGACACCCACGGTGACGTCCTGGTCAAACGGCTCACCGGTGCGGCCGTCAAACAGCACGCTCTGCATGGGCACGTCTGCCATTTCCAGCACCTTGCGAATGTCATCTTCCGGCGCACCATCAAACACCGGAGACGCCACCTTGACGCCCTTGGCCAGCTTCTTGACGAACTTCTTGAGGTCATCCTCATTCAGGCCGTCAATGAACTTCTCCATGCCCTGCATGTCATAGAATTTCTTGAGTTCCTTGCGCAGCGCATCTGCGGTGTACTTGGTCTCAAGAATCTTCTGGAAACGCGCGCCCAGGTTCTTGGCGCCCCACCCCAGGTGGGTCTCCAGGATCTGGCCCACGTTCATGCGGGAAGGCACGCCCAGGGGGTTGAGGACAAAGTCCACCGGCGTCCCGTCTTCCAGGTACGGCAGGTCCGCTTCCGGGAGGATGCGGGAAATGACGCCCTTGTTGCCGTGACGGCCGGCCATCTTGTCCCCAACGGACAGCTTCCTCTTCACGGCCAGGTAGACCTTGACCATCTTGATGACGCCGGGGGGAAGTTCATCACCCTTCTTCAAACGGGCAATCTTCTCTCCAAACGCCATCTGGACCATTTCCACCTGGTCCCGCATGGAATCCAGCACGCGGCGCACGCGGCCCATGGCCTCCTCATCAGAGAGGGGGACCTCCACCAGCAGGCGCTCCGGGATTTCCTTGAGGATGGCGTCATCAATGGTGTCACCCTTCTTGAGCAACACCTTGCCCTTGTCATCCACCAGCTTGTTGACCGCAACCTTGCCGGCCAGCAGGCGGTACACCTTGGCAATGGCGCTTTCCTTCAAAATGCGGATGTTGTCGTTCTGGTCCTTGAGCAGCCGGGCCTCTTCCTCGTCCTCAATCTGCTGGGCGCGGTCATCCTTGTCCACGCCCTTGCGGGCAAAGACCTTGGCGCCAATGACGGTGCCGGCCACGCCCGGGGGGACGCGCAGGGAGCTGTCCCGCACGTCTCCGGCCTTCTCGCCAAAGATGGCCCGGAGCAGCTTCTCTTCCGGGGACAGCTGGGTCTCACCCTTGGGGGTGATTTTGCCCACCAGGATGTCACCGGGGCCCACTTCAGCGCCAATGCGGATGATGCCCGAATCATCCAGATCCATCAGGGCTTCTTCACCCACGTTGGGGATGTCCCGGGTGATTTCTTCCTTCCCAAGCTTGGTGTCCCGCGCCACGCACTCATATTCTTCAATATGGATGGACGTGAAGAGGTCCTGCTTGAGAATGCGCTCACTCACCAGGATGGAGTCTTCAAAGTTGTAGCCACCCCAGGGCATGAAGGCGACCACAACGTTGCGGCCCAAGGCCAACTCACCGGTCTCACAGGAGGGACCGTCTGCAATGATGTCCCCCACCTTCACCCGGTCACCGCCCTGAACAATGGGCTTCTGGTTGATGCAGGTGTTCTGGTTGGAGCGCTGGTACTTGATGAGGTTGTAGATATCCACCTCACTGCCCACGTCATTGGCGTCTGTGTCTGCCTTGACCACCACGCGGCTGGCGTCCACGTAGTCCACAATGCCCGCACGCCGGGCCACCACGCACACGCCGCTGTCCCGCGCCACGGTGCCTTCCATGCCGGTGCCCACCAACGGGGCATCCGTGCGCAACAGCGGAACCGCCTGGCGCTGCATGTTGGAACCCATCAACGCGCGGTTGGCGTCATCATTCTCCAGGAACGGGATCATGGAGGCGGCAACGCTGACCAGCTGGTTGGGGCTCACGTCCTGGAGGGTGACGTCTTCCGGGCGCGCCATGACAAATTCACCACCCTTGCGGGCGGGAATCAACGCGTCAGCAAAACGGCTGTTTTTGTCCACCTTGGCGTTGGCCTGCGCAATGATGTGGTTTTCTTCCTGCAACGCAGAGAAGAACTCCACCTGCGGCAGCACGCGGCCTTCCTCCACCTTGCGGTACGGGGTTTCCACAAAGCCGTACTCGTTGACGCGCGCAAAGCAGGACAGGTTGGCAATCAAGCCAATGTTCGGACCTTCGGGCGTTTCAATGGGGCAGATGCGGCCGTAGTGCGTGGGGTGCACGTCACGCACCTCAAAGCCGGCACGCTCACGGGTCAAACCGCCCGGCCCAAGGGCGGACAGGCGGCGCTTGTGCGTCACCTCGCTCAGGGGGTTGGTCTGGTCCATGAACTGGGAGAGCTGGCTGGACCCAAAGAACTCCTTGACCACCGCACTCACCGGCTTGGCGTTGATGAGGTCATGCGGCATGAGCGTTTCAATTTCCTGCAGGCTCATGCGCTCCTTGATGGCGCGCTCCATACGCACCAGACCAATGCGGTACTGGTTTTCCAGCAATTCACCCACGGCGCGCACGCGGCGGTTGCCCAGGTGATCAATGTCATCAATGGAGCCCTTGCCGTTCTTCAAATCAATCAGATAGCGGACCACCTCCAGGATGTCCCGCTTGGTCAACACCGTGTTCTCCAGCGGCTCATCCAGGTTGAACTTGTAGTTCAACTTGAGACGGCCCACCTTGGAGAGGTCATACCGCTCCGGGTTGAAGAACAGGTTGTTGAAGAGGTTTTCAGCGGTCTCAATGGTTGGCGGGTCACCGGGGCGCAGGCGGCGGTAGATTTCCAGGATGGCTTCCTCCTGGGTCTGGACCTTGTCCACCAACAGCGTGTCCCGCAGGTACGGGCCCACGTTCAAGCCGTCAATGAAGAGGATCTTCACTTCCTTGAAGCCGGCCTCATGCAGCTGCTCCAGCTTCTCCGCCGTCAGCTCCTCATTGCTCTCCGCCAGGACCTCACCGGTCTTCTCATTCACCAGGTCTTCGGCGCAAATGAGGCCTTCAACCTCTTCGGGCGCAATGGGCAGCTCGTGCATGCCAATCTCTTGCATGCGCTTGAGCGTCTGCTTGGTGAATTTGCGGTTCTTCTTGACCAGGATTTCCTTGTTCTTGGGATCCTTGATGTCCCGCGTGGCGCGCTGGCCCAGCAAGAGCTCAAAGTTGATGGCCTTGGAGTATTTCCCCTTGCCGTCAATCTTGAGCATTTCCTTGTCATAGTAATAATCCAGCAACATCTCTGCGGTGTAGCCCAGGGCCTTGAGCAGCACGGTGGCCGGCAACTTGCGGCGCCGGTCAATGCGCACATACAGGATGTCCTTGGGGTCAAACTCAAAGTCAATCCAGCTGCCGCGGTACGGGATGATGCGCGCGTTGTAGAGCAGCTTGCCGCTGGAGTGGGTGCGGCCCTTGTCATGATCAAAAAACGCGCCGGGGGAGCGGTGCAGCTGGCTGCACACCACGCGCTCCGTCCCGTTGATGATGAACGTGCCGTTGCGGGTCATCAACGGGATTTCACCAAAATAGACTTCCTGTTCCTTGACGTCCCGGATGGACTGCGCGCCGGTGAGCTCGTCCTTGTCCCAGACCACCAGGCGGATGACCACCTTGATGGGCGCCGAGAACGTCATGCCACGCTGGTGGCACTCATCCACGTCATATTTGGGCTTCTCAAGGTGGTAGCTCACAAACTCCAGGGACGCGGTCTCATTGTAGTCCTTGATGGGGAGGACGCTCTTGAAGACGCCCTGCAACCCAACATCCTCGCGCTTGTCCGGGTCAGTGTCTGCCTGGAGGAACTTGTCATAAGACCGTTTTTGGATGTCAATAAGGTTGGGAATATCAATGAGCGGTTGGATGCGACCAAAGGACTTGCGGACGCGGTAATTGTCCTGGATTTGCGTGGTCATGGTATTGTCCTGCTCCGCATCAAGGGGCGCGCGACGGGCAACCGCGCGCCTCAAGGGAAGAAACACGTCCCAACAAGGGCCCGGGACCGGCTGGTCCCAGACAGAAACCGGAAGGGGGACGCCCCTTTAGCGGTTTCTGTTGCCGCACGCCAGGGCCCATGTGGGTCCGGGTGCGAAAAAAAAGACACTTGCCCGGCCACGGCGGGGAACCCCCCGCCGCGCCGGGTCAAGGTCAAGCAGAGATCAATTACTTGATCTCCACCTTGGCGCCTTCCTTCTCCAGCGCGGCCTTCATCTTGTCGGCCTCTTCCTTGCCCACGCCGGACTTCACCGACTTGGGAGCGCCGTCCACCAGGTCCTTGGCTTCCTTCAGGCCCAGGCCGGTGAGCTCGCGCACCACCTTGATGACCTGGATCTTCTTGTCGCCGGCACCGGCCAGGACCACGTCAAACTCGGTCTTTTCAGCCGCCGCCGCCGCGCCACCGCCCGCGGGCATGGCCATCATCATGCCGCCGCCGGAGGCCGCCTTGACGCCCCACTTCTCTTCCAGCTTCTTCACCAGCTCGGCCGCCTCAAGGACGGTGAGACCGGAAAGGGACTCTGCAATCTTCTCAAGATCCGCTGCCATGTGTTTCTCCAATCATGCGCCCGGATTCCCGGGCATTCTTCAAAGGTTGATAGAATGAGAAGGTGCACCGCCGTCAGGCGGCCTTCTCCTGCTTGTCTTTCCAGGCTGAGACCACACCGACAACCTGCTGCGCGGGTGCCTGCACTTGCGCCAGGAGCTTCTGGGCCGGGGTGTTGAGCAACCCCAGCAGCGTGGAGCGCAGCTCAGGAAGCGTGGGCAGCTTGCTCACTGCCTCCACTCCCTTGGCGTCCAGCTTTTGGCCGGACATGTAGCCGCCTTTGATCTCCAGCTTCTCCAGTTCCTTCTTGGCGTCCAGGGTCACCTTGGCCGTGACGGCGGGGTCGGTGGGGTGCCACGCAATGGCCGTGGCTCCCACAAACAACTCGCTCACCACCTTCAAGTCTGACGCCTGGGATGCAAGGCGCGCCAGCGTGTTCTTGACCACGCGGTACTGCACGCCCGCCTGGTGGAACTTACGCCGCAGGGACGTGGACTCAGCAACTGTGAGTCCCGCCACGCCGGTCAACACTGCACCCGCCACCTCTTTCCAAGCGGTTTGCAGCTCTTGGACCTCTACCTGTTTCTCATTTCGGTCCACGCGTTTCCTCCTTTCAATTGCCTGCCCTGGATGTGCTGCTGAAAAAGACAGAAACGCGTGAAAGAGCACCTTCTCGCATTTTGTCTCGGCCGGTATGTGTCTCCCTCACCCGGGGTGCACACAAGATTGAACGTGGGGAACTGGTCTTGCTGGGTGCTCCCCACCCACCGGCTGTCTTGGACCAACGGGATGCCAGGGCAAGCGCGCCATCCCGTTTTGCAAGGCTTTTGAAATCCTCAAATCATTCTTCGTAGGCCGCGTTGAGCGCCGAGGTATCCAGCTTGATGCCGGGCCCCATGGTGGAGCTCACCGTCACGCCCTTGAGGTAGATCCCCTTGGCGGTGGCGGGCTTCATCTTGATGATGGTCTCCAGCAGCGTGTTGAAGTTGCCTTCAAGCGCCTTGGCCTCAAAACCCACCTTGCCCACAATGGCGTGGACAATGCCGGCCTTTTCCACGCGGAATTCAATCTTGCCGGCCTTGGCCTCGGTGACGGCCTTCTTGAGGTCCGCGGTGACGGTGCCAACCTTGGGGTTGGGCATCAAACCGCGGGGACCCAGGACCTTACCCAGGCGGCCCACCAGACCCATCATGTCCGGGGTGGCAACCACCTTGTCAAAGTCCATGAAGCCCCCGTTGATCTTCTCAAACAGGTCTTCGGCGCCCACAATGTCTGCGCCGGCTTCACGGGCTTCCTTGTCCTTGTCACCCTTGGCAAACACGGCCACGCGCACGGTGGCGCCGGTGCCGTGGGGCAGCAGGACCGCGCCGCGGACCATCTGGTCTGCGTGTTTGGGGTCCACGCCCAGGTTGATGGCCACATCCACGCTCTCATTGAACTTGGTGTGGTGGCAGGCCTTGATCAACTCCATGGCCTCCTTGGCGGAATAGCGCTTGGTGCGGTCCACCTTGGCCACTGCATTGCGGTGCTTCTTTCCAGATTTTGCCATGAGATTCACCATGTGGCGGCGGCGTCAGGGACGTTGTCCCGCGCGCGCCACAAAAAAGGTTGAAGCGCTGTTCAGACCACGTCCACGCCCATGGACCGGGCGGTGCCCGCCACGCTGCGCATGGCGGCATCAAGGGAGTAGCAGTTCATGTCACCAATCTTGACCTCAGCAATCTTCTTGAGCTGGTCCTTGGTGATCTTGCCCACCTTCTCCTTGCCGGCCATCTTGGCGCCGCCGCCGGGCTTCTTGTCCATCTTGAGGCCTGCGGCCTTCTTGATGAGCACGCTGGCGGGTGGCGTCTTGGTGATGAACGTGAACGACCGGTCGCTGTAGACCGTGATGAGCGCGGGGATGGTCATGCCATCCTGGCCCTGGGTGCGCGCGTTGAACTCTTTGCAGAACCCCATGATGTTGATGCCGTAGGGCCCAAGCGCGGGGCCAATGGGCGGGCTGGGATTGGCCTTGCCGGCCGGTGCCTGCACCTTGACAACGGCTGTGATCTTCTTTGCCATGGTGAAACCTCTGGTGGTGCCGACGGGAGTCCTGACGGACGCCCTCCCACCGTGAAAAGGGGCGCGCGAAATACAGGACTGGTCCCGGGAATGCAAGGGCGGCTGGGGAAAGTGGCCCTGCTGGGCATCAACGTGTTGAGTTGTATCAGGTTTTTGAGTTTTTGGATCCGCTTGGGGGGATGGTGTTCCGGCGGCGGCCCAGGCGGTGCAACACCACCAGAAGCGCGGTCAAGTCCATGGCCAGGCTTCCGGGTCCAGGCACGGCCGCACACGCGCACCGGCTGGGTTCTGGCGGGGGCGGCTGTGGCGCTGCGGCTGAGGCATCCACGCGGGACACCGCGCCGGCATCCAGGGCAACCACCGCAGCATCCACAGGTGACGCGTCCCCGGGGCCACCAGCGTCCAGAGGCACCGCGGCATCCACCGGTGAGGCGGCATCCTGGGAAGACCCGGCGTCAAACGGCAGCGCAGCGTCAACGGGAGTCGAGCCATCCACAGGCAGCGCAGCGTCGGCGGGAAGCGCAGCGTCCGGAGCGGGGCCAGCGTCGGTGCAATCCACCGGCGTACCCGGCGTGCAGCTGCCCTGCTGGCAGGTCTCAACACCGTTGCACACGTTGGCATCCACACATGGGGCGCCGTTCATCACCGGCACCGAAACGCAGCCCGTGACGGCGTCACATGCCTCCGCGGTGCAGGGGTTGGTGTCCCCGCAGGACAACGCGGTACCAGGCACACACTGGCCGGCCTGGCAGGTTTCCTCTCCGTTGCACACGGTGCCATCCAGGCACGGCGTCCCATCCATCACCGCCACAAACGCACACCCGGTGACGGGGTCACATTGATCCACGGTGCAGGGATTGGCGTCTTCACATTGCAGCGCCGGGGACGGCACACATGCGCCGGACACGCAGGTCTCCGCGCCGTTGCACACCGTGCCATCCGCGCAGGAGGCGCCGTCCATCACCGGCGTCACCACGCACCCCACAAGCGGGTCACAGGTTTCCACGGTGCACGGGTTGGTGTCTCCACACACCAGCGGAACACCGGCGGTACATTGTCCAGCGGCGCACGTTTCGGCGCCGTTGCAGGCGTTGGCGTCCAGGCACGGGGTCCCGTCCAGCACCGCGCTTGAGGTGCACCCCGTCAAGGGATTGCAGCTGGTGGCGGTGCAGGGATTTCCGTCCTCACACGCCAATGCGTCCCCCACGCACACGCCGGCCACGCAGCGGTCCAAGACGGTGCACGCGCTGTTGTCATTGCACACCACGCTACAATCCCCGCCGGCACAGCTGGGCCAGGCCGGGTCCAGGCAGTTGTTGTTGACGGCGTCACACACCTGAGGTGCGCCGGGATACACGGCGTTGTTGGCATCATCACAGTCCAACGGGAGCGGGCTGCCATCTCCGTC
>Ga0154020_10006048_pt1 | contig 14192 bp, 11 predicted proteins | sample Klosneuvirus_201_FD_109709 | JGI IMG/M metagenome (GOLD analysis project Ga0154020, IMG submission 109709) | Active sludge microbial communities from wastewater, Klosterneuburg, Austria - Klosneuvirus_20160825_MG | ecosystem: Engineered > WWTP > Aerobic digester > Activated sludge | place...
CGCCGCCAGCCCACCCACGCCGAAGAACGCCACGGCCGCAGCCAGTGCGCGGATGCTGAAGAGGTGCAGCCCTTCGCTCGCAGCGCCGTGGCCCAGCACATCGTGCGGGGCGTCGTGATCCAGCCCCACGACTGAGGCGATCAGCTGGAGCAGCACCACGCCACCACCCAGCAGCAGACAGATCCAATAGAGTGACGCCATTGTCGGACGCACTCGCTCGCGTGAGAGGAAAGGTGATGGCGCGGTCGCGCACCCACAGACGTGCTCGTCAATGATAAGCTGATGCCGCGCACGACCGCGCGAAAGTCCGATCGCGTCGGGAGTGGCTGAACGGACGAAAATCGCCCATCCTATTTGTATGCGTACTCACCCTGCTCGCTTTTCGCGCGCGTTCACCGCGCGGCTCGTTGCCTGTCTGGCGCCGTGGTGCCTGCCCGCGCTCGTTCCCATCTCGCTTGCCCAGTCGGGGAGCGCAACGGCGCCCGCGCGACAGACGCAGGCGGACGACTACACACGGTATGAACTGCTCGCGCCAGGCTCGGGCAAGTTCCGCATCTTGTACGACGTCACGGCCACCACACCAGGCGCCACACATTTCTTCAACGCCATTCGCGCGGGCAGCATTGCGACCGACGAACGCGTCTTTGATCGCGCGACCGGACGGCCGCTGCCGTTTGATGTGGTGGGCGCCGTGGCCGCGCGCGCGGGTGGGGTGCGCGTGTCGGACAGCACCCAGCAGTACATCCGCGTCACGCTGGCGCGGCCCGTGCCGTCCGACGGCGGCGAAGCGCGGGTGCTGATCGACAAGACCTACGAAGATACCAAGAGCTACTTCGTCGAGGGTGACGTCATCGTGTTCAACCGCCCGCTCGGCATCAAACGCAATGCCGTCGTCTTGCCGGTTGGCTACGAATTGGTCTCCTGCAACTATCCGTCACAGGTGCTCCAGGAGGCCGACGGCCGCATCGCGATCAGCTTCTGGAATGCCACGCCGGCGGAAGCGCCGCTGATTCTCCGTGCCCGGCCCGTCCGCGCACTGGCCCCTGCGGCATCGAATGTCGCCGCGCGGTTGGACGAACGTGCTCGGCAAACGCGGGAGATCGTCTACTTCCTGCAGCAGCCGGAGACGCACGCGTTTGACTTGTATCACGACTACACCGAAACGCGTCCCGGCGTGGCGTCTTATGTGAACGTGGTGCGGGCGGGCAGTTCGGTCTCCGCACCGTCCGCGCGCAATCTGGACACCGGCGAGTCACTCCGGTTTGACGTGCTCACGGGCGCGGCCATCAGCGCCGCCAATCTCGATATCGCCAACGTCACGGCCGCCACGCAAGCGGTGGTCTTTCGATTTGCACCGGTCGCCGCCGGTGCTTCGGTCCGGCTGCGCATGTCGGAGACGTACACCGATAGCGCACGCTATCGCGTGGTCAACGATGAACTGGTCTGGGATCGGTCGTTCGGTCGCCCCGCCAACGCCGTTGTCCTGCCCGCCGGCTGGGTGCTCACCAACAGTGCCATTCCGGCGACGGTCTCCACGCTGCCCGATGGCCGGGTGCGGCTGGATTTCATCAATCCTCGGCCCGATGAGATTGCCGTCCTGATCACCGCCCGCCGCCGCGCCACGCGATGAATCGCCGCGGCGGACCGCCTCCGCCCATCAAGACAGTTCGCGAACGGTTTGGCGCCATGCGCCACGTGATTCCGCTGTTCGGACTCGTGTGGCGCACCAGCCGCGTGCTGACGATGTCCACGCTGCTGGTGCGTTTGGTGCGCGCATTGCTGCCGGTGATCACGTTGTACGTCGGCAAACTGATCATCGACGAGGTGATTCAGAAGGCGGCGTTGCCCAACGCCCCGGCCACGTGGTCGGACTGGCTGGCGAGCGGCCTGCTCGATCGGGCACTCTGGCTGATCGGCGCCGAGTTTGCGCTGGCCATTCTGTCTGATCTGGCGGGACGCGCGGGTTCTCTATTTGACATGATGCTGGGCGCCCAGTTCTCCATTGCCACCAGTGTGCGTTTGATGGAGCACGCCGCCACACTCGATCTCGAACAGTTCGAGGACAGCGAACTCCAGGACCGGTTGGAGCGGGCGCGCACGCAGGCGTCGTCGGGGCTGGGCGTGATGGGTCAGGTGTTTGGTCAGGTGCAGAACCTGATCACGATCATCAGCTTTGGCGCCGGTCTGGCCGTCTACGCGCCATGGCTCATCCTGCTGTTGTTTGTCGCGCTGGTGCCGGCGTTTGTCGGCGAAGCGCACTTCAATGCGCGCGACTACGCGTTGATGTGGTCGCGTGCGCAGGAGCGGCGGCAACTCGAGTATCTGCGTCAGACAGGATCAAGCGTGGAGACGGCGAAGGAAGTGAAGATCTTCGGACTCAACGCGTTTCTGATTGATCGCTTCCGTGCACTGTCCACCGACTTCTACACGGTCAACCGGCGTCTCGCGCGGCAGCGCGCCGGGTGGATGGGTCTGCTGACGGCCATCGGGACCAGCGGCTACTACGCGGCGTACGCGTTCATCACCTGGCGTACACTCGCCGGACAGTTCACCATCGGCGATCTCACCTTTCTCGCCGGCTCGTTCCGTCGACTGAGCGGACTGCTGGAGTCGCTGTTGGTGGGGTTTTCGTATACGGCCAGCCAGGCGCTCTATCTCGACGACCTGTTTTCGTTCTTCACCATTCGTTCCGAGATACACTCGCCACCCAACGCACGTCCCGTACCGAAGCCGTTTGCGCGCAGTATCGAATTCCTCGATGTCGGCTTTCAATACCCGGGTGCCGATCACTGGGCGGTGCGCCATCTGACGTTCACGTTGCACGCCGGCGAGACGCTCGCGCTGGTGGGCGAGAACGGTGCCGGCAAGACGACACTCGTCAAGTTGCTGGCGCGCCTCTACGATCCTGACGAGGGTCGCATTCTGCTCGACGGTCACGACCTGCGCGAGTACGATCTCGACGAGCTGCGCGCCAACATCGGCGTGATCTTTCAGGATTTCGTTCGTTTCAGTCTTACCGCCGGTGAAAACATCGCGGTGGGTCGCATCGACGCGCGCGACGATCAGACGCGCATTGAAACGGCGGCGGCGCGCAGTCTGGCGGACGACGTGATCGCGAAATTGCCCGGCAAGTACGGCCAGCTTATCGGCAAACGCTTTCGCACGGGCGTCGATCTGTCGGGCGGCGAGTGGCAGAAGGTGGCGATCGCCCGTGCGTATATGCGTGACGCGCAGCTGTTGATTCTCGACGAGCCGACCGCCGCGCTCGATGCGCGCGCCGAGTTCGAAGTGTTTCAGCGCTTCAAAGAACTGAGCGCCGGCAAGACGAGCGTGCTCATCTCGCACCGCTTCTCGAGTGTGCGTATGGCGGATCGTATTCTGGTGCTCGCCAACGGCAGCGTCGAAGCGGCCGGTACGCATGACGAACTGCTCAAACAGGGTGGGCGCTACGCCGAGTTGTTTGAGCTGCAGGCGGCAGGCTATCGCTGACACGGCGGGGATGCCCGAAGGCACCCCCGCCGTGTTCGTGCACCGTGCTCTCGCATCATGCTGCGGTCGTCGACCGCCCTGCGCCACCGGTCAGTTGTGGAAGTACACGTTGTCGATGTACAACACACTCGGTCCGGCGGCGACGAACAACAGCTGCTGCAACTCGTTCTTGCCCGACAGGCCCGTGAAGCTGGCCAGCGGAATGTCGAGTGAGACCCACGAACCGGTGGCGAGCAAACCGGCCTGATACTTGCCCACCAGGGCCGTGCCTGCTGGGTCGTTGACCAGCTGGATCTCGAGATTGGCCGACGGATTCGGCGACCACACATCGACGTGGAAATGGGTCATCGTCGTGGCGTCGACGATGTTGGCCGGCGCGGAAATGCCGAACTCGATGCCCGCGAAATTGAAGAGCGAATACTTCTTGATATTCCGGCCGGCCACCACAAACGGATCGGTCAGCTCATTGCCGCCGAAGCTCCAGCTTGTGCGCCATGTGTCGACGCCGCGGTTGGTATACGCCGTCGTGAAGAGCGAGATGACGTTGGCCGACGGCCGCGTCGGAGCGGGAGCGATGGTGGTCGGCACCGCGAGCGGCACCGTGACGGTGATCGGCGCGGAGCCGGTGACGGTGAGCCCGTTCATCGTGGCACTGATGTTGGTGGTGCCCGCGGACACGCCCGTGACCAATCCATCGGCGCTCACCGTCGCGACGGCCGGGTTGCTCGACGTGAACGTGTACCAGCGCCAGGCGACGTCGCTCAGGATGCCACCGTTCGGCAACGTCGGCGTCGTGAAGCGCACCGTGTTGGGCGCGGGGGAAATCTGAGCCGGCGAGCCCAGTGCAACCGTCAGCGAGGGCCATGCCGCCGTGGCCGCCGTCGGCGCGGCGACCTGCGAGAGCGGCAAGGTCTCGTACTGAATGTCCGAGAACCACACCGTGTAGTTGTTCGGCCCGTCGGCAAAGTGAAACAGCCCGTCCACACCGACAAACTTGGCCGGATTCGGCAACGGGATGATGAACTTCGTGAACGTCGTCGTCAGCGGAATGCCGATCGACTCGGCGTTGAAGAACGTGTTGGCCGCGTTGTTGCCGACTCCCACCTTGAGACTGCTCTTCGCTACACTCGCCTTGGCCCAGAACGTGAGCGCATTGTAGGCGGAGAGATTGCGCGGCGCCGCGGCAACGAGCGCACCACCGGAGTACCCGCCGGTGGCGGTGATGACCGCTTTGAGCGTCTTGCGCCCGTTGTTCAACGTGGTCGCATCAACGGTCACCGCGTTCGCCGCACCGCCAAAGTCGGCAAAACTCACGCCACTGTTGTAGTCGTCCAGGAACACCAGCGCGCCGCCGGCAATCGCCGCAACGGTGACCGTGGCGGTCGCGGTGCGCGTGGATGCGGTGTGCGTGGCGGTGATGATCGACGTGCCCACTCCCACTGCCGTGATCAGCCCTGATGCGCTGACGGTGGCGACCGCCGCCGTCGCCGATCCGAACGTGACACCCGAGGCCAACGCCGCAGTGGTGGCATCACTGTAGGTGCCGGTCACCGTGAGCTGCTGCGTTGCCGCAGGCGCGAGGTTGACCGAGCCTGGCGTCACGGCGATCGAACTGAGCGTCGGTGCGGGCGCGGACACCGTGATGGCGGCTGTTGCCGATTTGCCCGAAACGCTCGCGGTGATGGTGGCGCTGCCGGCCGACACGGCCGTCACGACACCTGCACTGGTGACGGTCGCAACGGTGCTGGCCGAGGTGGTGTACGTCAGACCGGTGGTGATCGCCGCCGTTGTGGCGTCGCTGTACGTGCCAGTGACGGCGAGTGCCTGCGTGCCTCCGATCGTCAGCGTTGCCGTGGCAGGACTGACCGTGATCGACGACAGGGTCTTGGGCGCGGGCGTGGTGGTCGAGGAGCTGTCGCACGCGGACAGCGAAATGCTCGCGCCGAGGAGCAGCGCGAGGGCGGCGACCTTCGTGAACGGACGCATGGATTGCCTGGGAGGACGGTGGGGATGCGTCGACAGGCAATACTCCGACAGCGGTCGGAATCAGTACTGGAGAGGCACCGAGGAACGGCGGGATGGACTTTGTCCATTGTCCGAACAAAGTTCTCCAAGGCCGAGCCCCGTTGTCAAGCTCAGGTGGGGAGGGTCAGCGGGACCAGTCGCGGCGGGCGGCGGGCGGACGCGCGGCGAGCTCCACGCCTGGGGCACCCGGCGCCGCGCTTACGGGATGCTCACATCCACGCTCGCGTTGCGGCATTCATCCGGACAGTCACGACCGTTGGGGTAGGTGGACTGGTAGATCACCTGCGTGATCTCCGTCAGTCGGGTGCCGGCGGCCGAGGTGACGCGAACATACGGGTGCGTCGGGAAGAACGAAGGGAAAAAGACGTTCTGCTGACAGGACGCCACCGTAGTGCACTCATAGACGCTGACGGGCTGCTGGTCGGGCGCCGCAGCGAACACCTCCACTTTGTACGTCCCCACGGGTTTGGAGGCGAGGCGGACGGTGAGTCCGCTGGAGCAGCCGATGTCGGTGCAGACCCGAATGTCGTTGAGGGAGTCGTCGCCGCAGCCTGCGACGATCAGCGCGAGCGCCAGCGTACATCCGGATTGCCACAGACGATGCCGCATGGTGTCTCTCCCCCAACTGGGTGTATCGTGGCGCGAAACGCGAGCACGGTGCGCGGCCCTCTTCCTGCCCCCGCTTGTACGGGACACCTTCTGAGCCATGATACACTCCGAACTTCTCCGTCGCTCCTCCAGCGGTATGGCGCGGGCTGCCGCCGTGCTGCTTGGCCTCACCTTCGCGCTGACCGGTTCGGCGCTCCGCGCGCAACCGGGCGCACGCGGTACGCTCTTCATTGTGGGGGGCGGCACGCAACCGTCGGCGCTCGTCGAGGAGTTTGTTCGGCGCGCGGGTGGCCCCGGCCAGGCGCGCATCGCCGTGTTTGCGATGGCCAGTGCCTCGGGCGAACAAAGTGGGAGTGCCAAGGCCGAGGATCTGCGCAAGTTGGGCGCGCAGGCGCGCAATCACTGGATCACACGTGAGCAGGCCGACATGGACTCGGTGGTGCGGCTGCTCGATTCCGTCACCGGCATCTGGTTTGGCGGCGGTGATCAGAACCGGCTGACCAAGGTGCTGCTGGGCACCAAGGTCGAACGCGCCATTCGGGCGCGATATCTCGCCGGCGCGGTTGTCGGCGGGACGTCCGCTGGTGCGGCCGTGATTTCGACGCCGATGATCACCGGCACCGAGCTGATTCGCGGCCGCGATACCACGGAGGCGTGGACCCGTGTGAAGCGCGGGTCGGTGGAGACAGACAGTGGGTTCGCGTACCTCACCGACGCCATCATCGACCAGCACTTTCTGCGGCGCAAACGACAGAATCGGTTGTTGAGTCTCGTGCTGGCCGACGCGCCGCATCTGGGCGCTGGCATCGACGAAGGGACCGCCATCATTGTCGAGCCGAGTGGCCTGTGGCGTATCATGGGCGCAAGCGCGGTGCTGATTGTCGACGCACGGAATGCGCAGCGTACGCCCGGCAGCAGCGCAGTGCTTGGCGCGAGTGGCGTGCAGATGCATCTGCTCCCCGACGGCGCGACGTTTGACCCCAAAACCGGCAAGGCGACGCTGCGATGAACCTGGCGCGTGCACATCCACCTGCACATCCACCTGCGCATCCGCGCGCGCGTCTCGCGCTGTGCGCCTTGGTCGTTCCATGGGTCACCACCGTGGCCGTGGCGCAGAGCACCACAGCGGGGCGCTCCGCCGACTGGCCGGTGTACGGCGGCAACACCGACAACTCGCACTTCACGACGCTCGGGCAAATCTCGCCAGCCAATGTCGCGCGGCTCAAGGTGGCGTGGACGTACGACACACACGACGCGTTTAGCGGATCGGAGATGCAGGCGAATCCGATCGTCATCGATGGCGTGCTCTACGCCACCACGCCCAAGCTGCATGTCTTCGCGCTCAACGCCGCGACGGGGAAAGAACTGTGGCGGTTTGACCCGAACAATGGCGCACCACCCACGTCGCGTATCCGTCATCGTGGCGTCGTCGTCACCGGCGATCGGGTGATCTTCAACTATCGCAATCGCCTGTACGCGCTGGACCGCGCGACGGGCAAACCGATCACGTCGTTCGGCACCAACGGCAACGGATGGGTCGATCTGCGAGCAGGTCTCGGTCGTCCGGTCGAAGGACTTTCAGTGAGTGCGAGTACGCCGGGTGTGGTGTTCGACGATCTGCTCATCATTGGCAGCAGTGTGCCCGAGGCACTGCCCAGTGCGCCTGGCGACATCCGTGCGTTCGATATCAAGACCGGCGCGTTGCGGTGGAGTTTTCATACCATCCCGCATCCGGGGGAATTTGGCTACAACACGTGGCCCACCGATGCCTGGACGATTGCCGGCGGCGCCAACGCGTGGTCGGGCGTGACCATCGACCCCAAACGCGCGATGGTCTTTGCCGCCACGGGCTCGGCCTCGTACGACTTCTACGGCGCCAACCGGTTGGGCGACAATCTGTTTGCCAACAGTGTGCTCGCACTCAACGCACGCACCGGTGAGCGCATCTGGCACTATCAGGTGCTCAAGCACGATCTCTGGGATCGCGATCTCCCGGCCGCGCCGACGTTGGTCACGGTGCAACGCGACGGCAAGCCGGTGGATGCCGTCGCGCAGATCACTAAGACGGGACACGTCTGGCTGTTCGAGCGCGAGACGGGCACGCCGATGTTCCCCGTCGAAGAACGGCCCATGCCGCACGTCGCGCTCGACGGTGAGCAGCCTGCCGCCTCGCAGTTCTTTCCCACGCTGCCGGAGCCGTTTGCGCGGCAACAGCTCACCGTGAACGACCTGACCACGCGCACGCGGGCGGCGCGGGCCTCGGCGCTCAAGACGTTCAACGCGTACAAAACGGGACATCCGTTCGATGCGCCCAACACGACGGGCACGATCATCTATCCTGGCGTGGACGGCGGCGGTGAGTGGGGCGGTCCGGCATTCGACCCGACGACCGGACTGCTGTACGTCAACTCGAACGAGATGGCGTGGCTGCTCAAACTGGTGCCACGCAGCGACAAGTCCTTGTACGCCGCCAATTGTGCAAGCTGTCACGGCGATGCCTTGGCAGGAACGGCGCTTGGTCCGACGCTGGTCAACATCGCGGCCAAACGCTCGCGCGAGCAGCTCTTGCAGATCGTGCGCGAAGGTACGGGACGGATGCCGGCCTTTGGTGGCGCCATGGATGGCGGTGCCATCAACGACATCGTGAACTATCTCGTGACCGGCAAAGATTCGTCGGTGAAAACAGTTGGGACGTCGCCATATGCGCTTCCCTACCGGACAGCATTCTTCGACATCTTTCTCGATCACGAAGGGTACCCGGGCATCAAAACCCCGTGGGGGACGCTCAATGCGATCGACCTGAACACGGGCGCGACGCGCTGGTCGGTTCCCTTCGGTGAATATCCCACACTCGCAGCCAAGGGCATTCGCCATACTGGGACCGACAGCTACGGTGGAGCGATTGTCACCCAAAACGGATTGCTGCTCATCGCGGCCACGACGTACGACAACAAGTTTCGCGCGTTCGACAAACGCACCGGCCGCTTACTCTGGCAAACCACCTTGCCCGCGGCGGGCAACGCCACGCCGTCCACCTACATGGTGAACGGCAAGCAGTACATCGTCATCGCCTGCGGCGGAGGGAAGAACGGCGCGAAAAGCGGCGGCACGTACGTGGCGTTTGCGTTGCCTGAGTGAACGGGCGCGTGGCACGGACCTCTGGAGCGGATGGCGTGAGCGGACTACTTGAGCGACGCGCGTAACGTGGAGCCGTCCTCGTACCGAAGATCGTCAACCTGCCAGATCGTCGAGCGGCGCATCACGTAGGTGACGGTGCGTTCCATGTAGCCGTCGCTGAATCGCACGGGGACGGTGGCGCGCTGTGCATTTCCGCTGGCCGAGCCGACCGCAAAGCGGGTGGGATATTCCTGCGTGTTGGTGAACGCATCGCCATCGATGATCGGCGCTTCGTCAGGCGACGTGGGTTTGGCAAAGTACGCGGCGATTCGCGCCCGCAATGCGGGGGACAACAGCGAGTCCTTGGACGCAATGGATGCCGGCGTGAAGGCCATCTCACCAGCGAAGTGTCGCTCGAGCAGTCGTTGGACCGCATGCTCTGGACGCCCTGCCGCGGCGCGTGTGCCTGCGGACCGATTCAGGGTCCAGATCACGTTGTCGAGCGCGACCAGGATCGACTGCGCGTCCGCGACGTGATACTCGAAGATGCCACGGTCGCAGGTCAGACTGACGCCAGCCACGGGCAGCGCTTTGAAGCCCAGCGCACGGGCGGCGTTGGCGGTCGCCGGTGTTGGCAGGCCGCCCTGAAACAGCCCTTCCGCCGGCATGTTCGTGGATTCGTACCGTGCATTGGTGCACGCCATGCTCGGTGCACCGGAGACGGCCGTTGGCGCAAACGTGACGGTGGCGCCGATCAGCTCGCGTCGATTGGGCTGGGGTTCGCTCTCACGCACCCACGGTGCCACCGCGCCAACCGACACGCGCCACGTTCCAAGGAGGCGTGTGCTTGTCGCCTTCTTCGCGGGAGCCTGTGCGGAGGCCCGCGTGGGAGCTTTGGCTCCGGAGCCGGTCGACACGGCCTGTGCGCGTGCCATCGAGCCAGGTGCGGCGGCAAGGCTGGCAACCATGAGCAGTCTTTTAGCGAGCTCGACCGTGCGAGTACGGATCAGACACGTCGGCATACGAAGGTACTCCTCGGGGAATCTGACACGCGTCGGCGAGGCGACGCGGTCTGGACGAGAGCTGGAGGCGAACTGGACGTAGGTGGAGGAACTATCCCTCGGGCGATCATGGCGCAATGATTCTGACCGCCGAACTCAGGTGAGAACAGATGATGACAGATGATGACAGGTGATTGGCTGGTGAAACCGACCTCGATGCTGTGGCCACATGTCTGATACGATCGCGTTGCTCCGCGCCAACCCTGGCTTGGCCGTCATCGGCGCGCTCATCGTGTTGGCGTCGCTGGTTTTCGGGCTGGTCGCCGTGCTCATGGTGCGGAGCGGCGCCTCGTTGCGCCCGATTGCCTTCATCGCCGGCTTCTTCGCGATCGTGGTCCTGCCTCAGGGCCTGTTTCATGCCAGTCAGGCCTTCGGCTGGATTCCCAAGCGCGACCTGACCTGGACGTTCGGAAAAGACGCCGACACGGGCGCCCGGCCTGCTCGCTACCGGGTTCGCGAAGAGCGGCTGTCGGCAAAGGATGGGGTATTCACCAACCCGGCTGCAGTGTTCGGACCGGAGGCCGATGCCTCGCTCACGGTCGATCTGCGTGCACGTATGCCGGACGGACCGTTTGCCGCGGCGCGCGCCGCGCAGATGGCGATCACCGGAGGCGGTGGCGGCGCCGGCGGGAGTGTTGTTGTGGCCCACTTCGATCGCGCGTCAGACGCGGAGCGGGCCGCTGAGCAATACGCGGCGGTCATGCTCGGGTCGTTGCCACCCGTGGGCGCCGATGGGGCGCGCACAGTGGTGCGCACCTCGGATGTGGTGAAATTGCTGGTGGCCAATACGACCCTGCTCGCATGGTCCGGGGCCGATGACGCCGCGGCCACACAGGCCATGCGCGACTCGCCACTGCTGGAACGCGTTGACAGCGCGCCGTCTGCCGCGGCGCGCGACGCACAACAGTTCTGGCTCTATCGTCCGGCGGTGCTCATCGCCATCACGCTCCTGCTGCTGGTGGCGGCAACCGCGTGGTTCTTCCGCATGTCGGCGTGGGCATCCGAGGTGCCCGCCGCTGCCGGGGCCTCGCCGGTCGATGCGCCGACCCTGCGTCAGCGGCTGTTGTCGGTGAATGCGCATGATGTGCCGTTCACCATCGCGGCCGATCCGGACGATACGACGCGACTGGTGGCCACCTGGAAATATGCCGACGCCAAGTGGGTGGATCTCGCGCGGGCGCGAGGTCTCCGCCGCACCTATCGCATGATTCTCGCACTCGATGAAGCCACGCACACCGTACGCCCGATCGATCAGACGTCATCGTATGACTGGTCCGCCGGTGTCGGCGGCGCCGATCTTCGCTGGGAGACGCAACGCGGCATCATCTTCTTTCAGCAGGACCGCGGTCGCGTGTTCGGTCTGCAACTCGATGCGCAGGGCCGATTCACCCCCGCGCTCTCGTACACCTACCGGTTTGATGTGCGCGAGATCAAAAGCCCGCTCATTCAGGCGGTCACCCACGCCGGCTGGCGTTGGCGTCCCACGCTGCTGCATGGCCCGCGATGGTTGGGCTGGCTGATCGACTGAGTCGCTGCCGCACCCCGCGCGCTGCGGCACCCGGCCGCACGCTCCCGTTTCCCCTTCTTGCTTGAGACCGACATGTCTGCTCCGATTCTCCTGGAAGCGCCGGCGTCCACCGACAGCACGCTGTACGAAAGCCTCGCGTACGTGGACGCCTATGACGCCGTGCTCAATGCCGACTACGCCTTCGTCGCGTACCGCGAGACCGATCGCGACACCGGCGCCTGGCGCGTCCGCATTCGCTCATCACAGACCGCCGGCGGCGTGTTCGAACCCGACGCCATGCGCCTGCAGGCGCGAGCCGCCGGCGCACAAGGCAAGCCGTACTTTGTATGGGGCTATTCGTTCGAGCCGTCGGCCGACGATGCGCGCATGATCGAATTCCGGGTGCACGTGACCGATGGCGCACCAGCGACCATTGAAATCGTGGTGCGTCTGCGCAAGTTCGACGGCTCCCCGGACGCGCCGCGGTCGGTGACGTTTCCGTGGCCGGCCGCCTAGTCCAACGCCTCTTGTCACGTCAACGGGAGGAATTTCTTGCCGCGCCTGGAGCCGACCACGATGCCTGACATTCGCGCCACCGTTCGTTCCGTGCCCCTGATCGCGGCCCACGTGCGTGGCCTCGGAGCGCGTCTCGCGATCAGACGTGCGCTGATGCTTCTGCTGGGTCTCGCCGCATGTCGCGACTCGACGGAGACGCGCATCGATTCTGGCGGAGCAACGCTGACGGCCGATCCTGCACCCACCAGCGTCGCCGACTCGGGTGGCGACGTAGCCGCGAGCATCCCGACGCTGGTGCTGCCCGCCCCGTGGCCGACGCTGACGGTTGATAGTCTCGGGACACGCGACGACTGGCACTTTGTCTACGAGACCTCGCCCGCACCTCGATTGTTGGTCATTCATCGCATCGCCGCGTTGGTACTGCCCGACGGACCCTTTGAACTGCTGGCACAGGTCACCGCCGTTCGGAACCTGAACGGCGTGTGGTCGCAGTACACACCGGTTGCCGGCACGCTGCCATTTCCTGCGCCGGCGTTGCGCACACTGACGGCGCAACTCACGCAACCCGATCGCATCTCCTTCTACCGCATCCGCGCACTCGACCTGTCGACCGAGAGCACCGCGACGCATGTAGCCACCGTGCTCCCCACGCTCATGCGGGAGATGGAACGGGAAGCGGCGCGACTGCGAAAAGACGGGTTCATCGGCGGAGACGCAGAACCGTAGACGCGCGCGCGACGACACAGCTCGTGTGCGTCGTTATCGCGGGATCGAAGGCGGTGTGGCACTCGGCGCCGGTTCGGCGAGTGCGCGCCGAATGGCAGGTTCGAGCGACAGCGGGCCGATGGGGCCGATGACGGTGTGTTGCACCCGACCGTCTCGGCCAATGAGGATCGACGTGGGATAGCCACGAATGCCACCCAGCGCATCGATCACCGATTGGTCGACGATGGCGATGGGATAGGTGACTCCGCGCTCTGTGACAAACGCCTCGACCGTTGCGGGCGGTGCGCGATCGACAGAGGCACCGAGCAACACGAACCCGGCGGCGCGATGGCGCTGCCATGTGGACTCGAGCAGTGGCATTTCGACGCGGCACGGCAGGCACCAGGTGGCCCACACGTTCACCAACACCACCTGGCCGCGAAGCGAGGCCGTCGACAGGGTCTCGCCGCGCAGCGTCTGCACCGTGAATGTCGGGGTCCGTGCTGCTGTCGCGCGCACACCGGCCACGGCGGCCAGATGTGGCAGCAGACGCGGCGCCGCCCAGATTGCCATTACCAGCAGCAGGAGCAGCGTCCATGGAACGCGCGCGAGACGCGACGACCACGTGCGCCGAGGCGCAGCGGGATCTGTCAACTGGAGCCCAGGGCGACAACGACATCCCACTCGGCGGGCGTGACCGGCACCACCGACAGTCGGCCCACCTTGATGAGCGACATCTCGCTGAGCGCCGGCGTGTCTTTGACCTCGTTGAGTGTCACCGGGCGTGCGAATTCGGATACCGCGCGGACGTCGACCATGAACCAGGTCGGCGTGGCCGGATCGGAGTCGGCGTCGTAGTACGGGTGCGCCGGATCGAACGCCGTGGTGTCCGGATACCCTTCGCGCACGACTTCGCAGATTCCCACGATCGCGGACGGGTCGGCGTTGGAGTGGTAGTAGAACACCAGATCGCCACGCTTCATGCCATCGCGCAAGAAGTTACGCGCGCCCGTACTGCGCACGCTGTCCCAGCAGGTGGTGCGCTGCAGCGCCGCCATGAGGTCCCGAAACGAAAAGACATCCGGCTCGGATTTGACCAACCAATACCGTCGCTCGCCCGGAGCGCGTGGCGCGAAAACGTGCGCCCACTTGCCCTGTTCGTA
>Ga0154020_10006049_pt1 | contig 14192 bp, 10 predicted proteins | sample Klosneuvirus_201_FD_109709 | JGI IMG/M metagenome (GOLD analysis project Ga0154020, IMG submission 109709) | Active sludge microbial communities from wastewater, Klosterneuburg, Austria - Klosneuvirus_20160825_MG | ecosystem: Engineered > WWTP > Aerobic digester > Activated sludge | place...
ACCCAAGAACAAGATCGTGGTCGTCCCGTGCGGTGCGGACACCACCGTTTTCCATCCAATCTCGGCCCAAGAGCGAACCAGCCTCCGCAAAGAAATGGGCTGGGAAGGCCGCTTCGTCTGCCTGAACATCAGCGCCATCACCAACAACAAGGGGATCGATCTGGTGATGCGGGCCATCGCCGACCACGCGGCCAGTCATCCCGAACTGCTCCTCTGCGTGAAGGGCTCCGACAATCTCTACCTGTCCAGCGAGTACATGCGAGGCTTCCTGGGCAACATGCCCAAGCCCGCCCGCGAGGCCGTGACATCCCGCATGTCCTACCAGGGCGCGGCCCTCAGTGCTGCCGCCATGGCCAGGCTCTACCAGTGCGCCGATGTCTATCTCTCGCCCTACCGCGCAGAAGGCTTCAACCTCCCCATCCTCGAGGCCGCGGCCTGCGGACTCCCGGTCATCTGCACCCTCGGCGGCTCCACCGACGACTTCGCCGACGACTCCTGGGCCCTCCGCATGCCCGGTAAAGAAGTCACCGACCCACGCCTGGGCTGGATGATCGAGCCGGACTACCCCCAGTTCTCCGCCCACGTGAAGCGAGCCATCACCGACCCCGCCTGGCGAGCCTCCGCCGCGGCCGCGGGACCCAAGTGGGTTGCTAAGAAGTTCACCTGGAAGCACAGCGTGGACAAGCTGCTTCAGGTGATGTTCCCTTAGTGCGCTGTTCCTCGGGTGCGGACTCAGGTTCTATCAACGGGTGCCAGCGGCCACCAAACTGGGCGTATTTCCCGGCAGTACCAACCGAACCAACGCTCCGTATTGCTGCTCGATGCGCATCGCGGTGATTTGCTCGGTGATCATGTTGACGTTGGAACCCTCGTACATCCCCTGCCGGATGACGCCGCAGGCGCCCAAGCCCGGTTCGCTCAGAATCGGCGCACCCGAATCGGGTGTTTCGACAAACACGCCCCCATTGATGGACTTCAAGCACTCGGCGCTGGGGAAGCACGCGAGTTGAACCTGCCCAATTTCCTCTGGTTCGACGGACCCGGTTCGAACAACGCAAACCCTTCCGGATTCCGATATCAGCAACCGCATCGCGTCCTCAGGCACGACGATCGCCGGCTCGAGCCTTTGCCCGCCGTGCGAAATCGTCACGATTTCTCGATGTGAGTTAAGGGCAAACACTCCGCCGCGCGAATACATGTTGCCTGAATCCTCGGTTCGTACCACGAAGAATCCGGCCCCATCGATCATCAGGTCCAGTTCGCGCCCCGTCTGAACCGCCGGTCCCTGTGACATATCCGTAATGATCCGTGCGATTCGCAGGCCCGACCCGGGTACCTGCTCCATAACCGGGCGGCTTGCCTTGTACGCCGCGACATGCATGTACGCGATGTTGCAAGCACACATCTCGTAACCCGTCTGCAGGGTTGCCAATGAGTTCCCGATTGTGTCCAGTTCAACGCTGCTGATCTGGCGCACGCGCTGGGTCTGGCATCCAGCGATCAAGAACAATGCAATTAGCGCGACGTTCTTCATGTTCGGCCTCCTTGCCGTTTGGGGCATCCTGCCCATGTGGTATCGGCGCGGCCGTACTTCCGCGGTGAGAAAGCGACTTTTCAACGAGCGGGGTCTACTTGGCGGGCCAGATGTCCGCCAGGTCGGTTGACGACCGGCTCCGGATGCCGTTGTCATCCAGAATCTCGTCCGTCGCCGCCACAATTTCCGTCCTCTTGAACACGATGTTTTCCACGTGCTGGTCGGTCCACTCGAATGTGACGAATTCGTCCTTGCAATCCCGCAGGGTTTCAATGAGGTGTTTCAGGTTTTTTATTTTGACCCCGTTCACCTTTGCGACACAGGGGAAGTAGTCAACGTCGTAGCCCTTGGTGATGCGGTGGGGGAGCAAGGGTGAGCAGACGGTGACGAGTTGCTCATCGGGGAAGGCTCGCTTGCCGAAGCCGCGGGACAGGATGGGGCTGCCGCGGAAGGAGAGGATGGTGGGGTTGAGGCGGAGGTGCTCGGTGTAAACGGGGCTGAAGACCAACGGGCCGTAGATGAAGTACGACGGGTAGCTGGTACCCAGTTGCGTGAGGAGGCCCTGGGTGTCGGAGGACACGGGCAGTTCGATCTGCATGGCTTTGCCGGCGCGGTTGATGGCGAGGGGGACCTTGCCATCCTTGGCGAGCTTGGGAATGAAGTAGCCGAAGTTCAGTCGCAGGTTCTCGGCGACCTGGACCATGCCGGTGTTGTCGATCGCATGGTCGCCGATGGTGGTGATGATGTCCCACTGCTGGAGGGGCCAATCCTTGTCAGAGGAAGGGTGGGTGATGATCATGCCCTGGACATCCTTGCCGACCGCGAGCTTTTCGCGCAGGGCGGGATTCTCGAAGGTCTGCATGGATTCGCGGATCTGGGGGCGGCCGTCGTACTTGCCATCCTTGATGTCATCCAGGAACGCACGCACTTCCTCGACCGGGATGATGTAGCCGATGTTGTCCGCATCGCGGATTCCGGAGAAGACCAGGCCGATGATGCGGCCGGTGGTGCTGGAGACGGCGGGCCCGCCGCTGTTGCCGGGGTTGAGGGCGGCATCGACCTGGATGCGGAGGCCCAGGGTGTCGGCGTTGTAGTCGGTGTACTCGATGCGGCTGACGATGCCCTCGGTGATGGAGAGCGAGTCGCCACCCTTGGGGTAGCCGACGGCTTTGACCTTGTCGCCGACCTTGGGGAGTTCATCGGAGATGACCGCGGGCGGGTGGGTGTCGAAGTAGGTTTCATCCTTCAGCTTCAAGAGGGCCAGGTCGATTCCGGGGGCGACGGCGACGATTTCGGCGTCGAACTTGTCCGAGGACTCGTTGGGCTGGATCAGGATGCGGCTGGCGTAGGTCACCATGTGCGCATTGGTGAGGATGCGTTTGCCGTCGATGCAGACGCCGGTGCCGGTGGCATCGCCGGGGGCCTGCTTGGTCCACGGGCGGCGCAGGTCGGGCTGGCGGAAAGTCGAGAAGATCTTGACGACCGATTGGCGGATGTCGCCGGGCACCGATTCGGAAGACTTGGTTTCGGGCTGAGCCTTGGCGGGCGGGTCTTTAGCCGGGGGCTGTGCAAGGGTGAGGGAGGGGATGAGAGCCAGAAGAGTGAGGATCAGTCGCATGAGGGACTCCGGGCTCGGGGCTAACCGAGGGTGTGGAGTTTAGGGTAGGGAGAACGCGGGCGGAGGAGGCTAGTTGGGTTCGACTTCGCACCAACTGGCGACGTATCGCTTGGTGACGGTCGCGCCGCTGCCGGTGACCATGAAGGTCTCGTTGTCGGATGACCCTGAGAGGCTGGAGTTGAGCACCTGGTAACCGGTCAGCGCGGAACCGGTCCAGCGCATGAAGCACAGGGTGTCATCGTTCTTGCGCCGGACGACCGCGAGAATCTCCTGACCGCTCCCGCAGCCGGTGAGTTGGACGACGCTGGGCGGCTCCAACATCGCGGGCCCCGCGGCCGCGGCAGACCAACTGCTTCCGTCGTACACCCGGTAGTAGACGTTGTTCTGCGAAGACCGCCCGTACATGGCCAGCGCGCGGTTTCCGGCGGGCTCGAAGGCGATGTCGATGGCCCGCCGATTGTCGTCTGGTGCACCGGTCTCGAACTCCACGACAGAGCCCCAGGACGAGCCGCTCCACACCACCGCGTTGACATCCGATGAACTGTCGAGCGACATTGCGATGATCTTGTTGGTGCTGGGGTCGGCCGCCAGGCGCATCCACTTGGTGTTGCCGCCGATGTCGGGCATGTTGGAGGCCGAGAGCCACGAACTGCCGGACCAGATGCGGTACTTGGGTACGCTGGTGCCGTTGGTGGTCCAGGCGATCAGGCATCGCCCGGTCACGGACTCGTACGCGGCATCAAACTCCTCGTGCCCTGAGAAGGGCGTGCTCGAGTCCAGCAAAATGTTGTTCGTGAAGGAAGAGCCGTTCCAGATCACCGCGGAGAGGTCTTCGTCGTTGTCGAGCACGAGCACCATGATCTCGTTGCTCGCGGGCTTGGGCACCATCTTGACCCACTTGGGGTCGCCCGAGCCCCAGTACGTCATCGAACCCTGGGATGACCACGCCGAGCCGTTCCACGTGCGGTAATAGAGCGTGCTGCCCGGGCTCTGAACGCGGTAAGCGATCAGGGCATCGCCGGAAAACTGCTCATAGGCCGCGAAGAACGGTCGGTCGGAGTTGGTCACCAGCTTGTCGGTCGCCTGAAGCAAGTTGCCCCAGGTGGTGCCGTTGTGGACCATCAGGTTCAGGTCATCCTTCTTGTCCCCAACCGCGACGATGGTCTCGTTGCGGGTCGGGCACTTGTTGGTGACGATCCAACGCGGTTCCTCGCCGACATCCAACGTGTTGGCCTCTGCCGACCAGGCGGTGCCGTTCCAGGTGCGTTGTTTGGGTGTGTTGTTGGATGAGATGCCGTAAATGAGTGTGCGGCCGGATTGGGCGAGAGTGGGGGAGGCGAGGGTGAGCAGCGCGAGCGCGGCCGCGCAGCGTCCAAGCTCGCTGCTTTGGATGGTCCTGCCCAACATGCACCCCCTGCTTAACTTCGGAAGAAGTCGCGATTGAGGAAATCGCTCCAACCAATGTCGGCCATCGGTGGGCATCGATTCACCCAGTGTCCCGGTTACCGGACCGCGCGGGCGTGGATTCCTCATTGACCCACCCCTTTGCCCGCATTGCAGTCGCGGCACAACACGCGCAAGTTTCCTTCCTCGTTTCCTCCTCCCTTGGACACGGGCACGATGTGATCGATCTGCAACTGCACCGAAGCATCGATGGCCGGGCTCGCCCCGCAACTCAAACACCGATGCCCATCGCGTTTGAGCACCCGCCAGCGCACATCAACCGGGATCGCCCGACGCTTGGACTTGCACTCGTCCGCTGGAATCGGCCGCAGCATCTCCTCCCGAGTCATCTTCCCCGCATGAAACGCCGCCAGCCGCTCACACGCCGAGCGCAGCGTCCCCCAATGCCGCTTGAAAGGCGCGGCCGAAACTCCCGCCTCCCGCTTCAAACTGTGATACCCCGGCCGGTGCCCCAGCTTCCGCCACGTCGCCTCCAACTTGTTCATCAGCTCCGCCGGCGGATACTCCCGCACCCGCCCACCCATCAGACCCGCCCGCTCCAGCGCCTCTCGCCAAGTCCCAAACCGCATCGTCACCACGCTCATCCCAAACTTCCGCCCCTTCCATCCCTCAAACTCCAGCATCGTGAACGGCCGCCGCCCCACGCTCTCCCCATACTCCCGCAGCCCGGAGAGAATCTCCTGATCCGAAACCTTGATCCGCTTCGCATTGACATCAAACGTGAACGACTCCATAAACCCCCCTTCCAAAAAAGCACTACCCGTGCCGCGCCGTAGCGAGCGAGGCGAACCTGCACGAATCCCGAGGGGGGCCATCAGTATGACGCACGAGCAACGGTTATGGAAGAGCAAATCCGGCAAGGACACAAAGTTGCAGCAATCTTGATGTCATCAAGATTTCCATGGAACAAATCGGTGTTCAGCAAAACAGAAGCCCAAGCGCCAGCGCCGGGCCGCCAACCCCACCCCGCCGCCAAGGAATCCGCAGTGAGCCGGGGCGTCCCCATCCTGCTCCCCCTCCCGCCGCCGGCGGGGGCTGGGGGGAGGGCTACCGCTTCTACCGCTTTCTACTCCCTGCTCGGCTTGTCTGGCCGCGGGGGGGGACCCCGCCTCACGTCACCAGCGCCACCACGCCCAAGATCACCCCAACCACAACCAGCCCGCTGATCACGCCTATAACCGCGAACTTCACTCGCGCCCGCTCGCCCGCCTTCTCCGCCGCCTCATCCAGCCAGAACCGCCCGCCCGTTTCCTCCTTGATCACGCCACTCTTGACCATCCGCCCGAAAATGTGGCCGCGGGCCAGGCTCTCCAGAGTCTGAGCGGACTCAGGGCTCAGGGCCGCGGCCTTGCGAAAGCCGCGGATGATGCGGTTACGCCTGGCGGCGACGGCGATGGCACCGATCGGGGGTATGACTGCTGCGCACATGGGAAAAGTGTACCCGATCGCCGCCGCCCCACCGAGGCCGCCAATCTCGCTCAATTCCCAGCGGGGGTGCGGGGGCGGCAGCCGTGCATCGATGCTGACTTGCCCGGCGCTGGCGCTTGGGTCTCTGTAGCATGATGGTGCTCAGGAGAAGCCAACATGTCCGCCAAAGCCATCGTCTCCGAACTCAAAAAACTCGCGAACGCCCAGACAAAAAAGACCTGGATCAACCACGGCGCCCAGGAGCCCTGCTTTGGCGTCAAGATTGAGGACATGAAGAAGATCGTTAAGCGGGTCAAGATGGATTACAAGCTGGCCCTGGATCTCTACGACACGGGCATCGCCGATGCGATGTACCTCGCCGGGCTGATCGCCGACGATGAGAAGATGACCAAGAAGGACCTTCAGAAGTGGATCGAGGCCGCCAATAGCCCCTGGGTTTCCGAATATGCCGTTCCGTGGGTGGCCTCCGCCAGCCTGCACGGGCGGGAGATGGCGCTGAAGTGGATGAAGTCCAAGGATGAGACGATCGCGGCTGCGGGTTGGCAGACGTATGCGAGCTTGGTGGCGATCAAGGACGATGCAGAGCTGGATTTGGAGGAGATTGAGAAACTGCTGGGGCGGGTGAGCAAGGAGATTCATGGGGAGCGGAATCGGGTGAAGTACACCATGAATGGGTTTGTGATTGCGGTGGGGTGCTTTGTGAAGCCGCTGCATAAGGAGGCGGTGGGGGTGGGGAAGGAGATGGGGCGGGTGGAGATGGAGATGGTGGGGGATTGCGCGGTGCCGTTTGCGCCGGAGCGGATTAAGAAGTTTGCGGCGCGGAGTGCGATTGGGAAGAAGAGGAAGTCGGCTAAGTGTTGAGGGGGAAGAGATTCACCGCAGAGACGCAGAGAGCGCAGAGTAGAAAAATTGTTTTCAAACTCTGCGCTCTCTGCGGTGAGTCTGGTTTTTTCGTGTGCGCAAAAGAAAGGACGGGCATTCGTGCCCGTCCTCTCAAGGGGTGTCAATCGTGGTGAAACGAGCGTCCCTCGCCCTCAACTGGCTCGGCTCTTGAGGAGCCGAGCCTGTCCTCTCCCGCCGGCGGCGGGAGAGGGAGTTACTCGTCCTTGACTTTGAACTCGGCGTCGATGACGTCGTCACCTTTCTTGGGCTCGCCTTCCGGCGAGGCGCCGGGGGCTCCGCCCGCCGGACCCTTCTTGGCGGCTTCTTCGTAGACGACCTTGCCCAGCTCCATGCTGGCCTTCTCGAGTTCGCGGAGGGCGGCTTCGATGGGGGCGGCTTCGTCGCCCTTGATTTTCTCTTCGAGGCTGGAGAGGGCGGACTCGACCTTGCCGCGGACATCGCTGGAGACTTTGGCTCCGTGCTCTTCCAGGGCCTTGCGGGTCTGGATGACGGTGGCGTCGGCGCGGTTCTTGAGATCCACGAGTTCGCGGCGCTTTTTGTCTTCGGCGGCGTGGGTTTCGGCGTCGGCCTTCATCTTCTCGATTTCGTCTTTATTCAGGCCGCCGGAGTTGGTGATCTTGATGTCGGCCTTCTTGCCGGTGGCCTTGTCGGTGGCGACGGCGGTGAGAATGCCGTTGGCGTCGAGGGCGAACTCGACTTCGATTTGTGGCATGCCGCGGGGTGCCGGGGCGATGCCGGTGAGGTCGAAGTTGCCCAGAGTGCGGTTGTCCTTGGCGAACTCGCGCTCGCCTTGCAGGACGTGGATGGTGACGCTGGTCTGGCTGTCAGAGGCGGTTGAGAAGGTTTCCTTCTTCGAGGTCGGGATGGTGGTGTTTTTCTCGATGAGCTTGGTCATGACGCCGCCGAGGGTCTCGACACCCAGGGAGAGCGGGGTGACGTCCAGGAGGAGGACATCTTTCACTTCGCCCTTGAGGACCGCGCCCTGGATCGCGGCGCCGATGGCGACGACCTCATCGGGGTTGACGGACTTGTTGGGCTCTTTGCCGAAGATGTCCTTGGCGATCTGCTGGGCCTTGGGCATGCGGGTGGAGCCGCCGACCAGGACGACCTCGTCGATTTTGGACTTGTCGATCTTGGCATCTTTGATGGCCTGGAGGCAGGGGGCCTTGAGGCGCTCGAAGAGGTCGTTGCAGAGGGATTCGAACTTGGAGCGGGTGATGGAGAGCTGGAGGTGCTTAGGGCCGTTTTGGTCGGCGGTGATGAAGGGGAGGTTGACGGTGGTCTCCTGCATCGAGGAGAGCTCGCACTTGGCCTTTTCCGCGGCCTCTTTCAGGCGCTGGAGGGCCATGGGGTCCTTGCGGAGGTCGATGCCTTCCTTCTTGCGGAACTCTTCGGCGATGTGGTCAATCAGCTTCTGGTCCCAGTCGTCGCCGCCGAGATGGGTGTCGCCGTTGGTTGAAAGCACTTCAAACACGCCATCCCCGATATCGAGGATCGAGACGTCAAAGGTGCCGCCGCCGAGATCGAACACGGCAATCTTCTCATTTTTCTTTTTGTCGAGGCCGTACGCCAGCGCCGCGGCGGTTGGTTCGTTGATAATTCGCTCAACCTTCAGGCCCGCGATTTCCCCGGCATCCTTCGTTGCTTGTCTTTGAGCGTCGTTGAAGTAGGCCGGAACGGTAATCACGGCCCGATCAACCTTTTCGCCGAGATAGTCTTCGGCCGTCTTCTTCAGATCTTGGAGAATGAAGGCGGAGACCTGTTGAGGGGTGAACTCGCCCTGGTTGACCTTGACCTTGACGAACTCATCAGGGCCGCCGGTGATGCCGTAGGGGACCTTGGACTCTTCATTGCCGGACTTGCCATAGCCGGTGTCGGCTCCGCCGGCGACTTCGCTGTGGCGGCGGCCCATGAAGCGTTTGACGGAGTAGACGGTGTTCTTGGGGTTGGTGACTTGCTGGTGCTTGGCGGCCTGGCCGATCAGGCGCTCCGCTTTGTCGGTGAACCCGACGACCGAGGGCGTGATGCGGTTGCCGCTGGCGTTGATGAGGACCTTGGGAGTTCCACCCTCCATGATGGCGACGCAGGAGTTGGTGGTGCCGAGGTCGATGCCGATGATTTTGGACATTGGTGTTTCCTTTCCTCCCGCCCCCCTCCCCTCTATGTGTTGGGTAGGCGGATTTGCACTGGGTTGGGGTGCGGTCCCCCTGTCGGGGGAATGCACCTGACTAGTGAATGGCAAGGGGCGTGCCATGGTTGCGGGGCTGGAGGTGGGGATTGGGGGTTGGGAATGGCGGGAAAAGGCCGCCGGTGGGGGTGAAAGGGGGAAGGGGTGCTGCCGAAGTGGCAGGGAGGGTGGATGGGGAGATTTGCGTCGGGGGGACGGGGGTCTCGCATATAGAGGTAACGGGCTATACGCCCACCCCCTGGATTTCCTACCCTGACCCCCGTGACTTCCAATCCAAACGACACGACAGAGGCGGCCGGCCATCACTCGCATGAACCTGAGGGGACCGGGGAACAGGTAGGCCTTTACCGGTTGGTGAAGCTGCTGGGGGAGGGTGGGTTCGGGCATGTGTGGCTGGCGGAGCAGAAGGAGCCCATTAACCGGCGGGTGGCACTGAAGCTGCTCAAGCCGGGGATGGATTCGGCGGAGGTGCTGTCGCGATTTGAGATCGAGCGGCGGGCGCTGGCGATGATGGATCATCCCAACATCGCGCGGGTGCTGGATGCGGGGATGACGGACAAGGGGCGGCCGTACTTTGTGATGGAGTACGTGAAGGGGATTCCGATCACGGAGTTTGCGGATCGGGAGAAGCTGGGGCCGGATGATCGGTTGAGATTGTTTGTGGATGTGTGCCGCGCGGTGCAGCATGCGCACCAGAAGGGGATCATCCACCGGGACTTGAAGCCGTCGAACATTTTGGTGGTGAAGGTGGATGGGAAGGGGGAGCCCAAGATCATCGACTTTGGCATTGCCAAGGCGATGTACACACCGTCGGTGGAGCGGACGCTGCACACGGGGTTTGGGCAGATGCTGGGGACTCCGGAATACATGAGTCCGGAGCAGGCGGGGGAGATGGGGGTTGAGGGACCGGACATCGATACGCGCTCAGATGTGTATTCGATGGGGGTGATTCTGTATCAGTTGTTGACGGGGGTGCTGCCGTTTGATTCGCGGACGCTGCGGAAGGCGGGGTATGAGGGAATACGCAAACTGATTGTGGAGGTGACGCCGCCTAAGCCCAGCACGCGGCTGATGGAGGTTTCGGCGAAAGCGGATCACCCGTCGGTGGAGACGGGGTCTTCGGCTCGGGACATCGCGGTGAAGCGCGGGACGTCGGAGCTTCGGCACCTGACGAAGATGGTCCGCGGCGATATCGACTGGATCGTGATGAAGTGTCTGGAGAAGGAGCGGGGACGGCGGTATGAGTCGGCCAGTGCTCTGGCGCAGGATATCGAGCGGCATCTGAAGGATGAGCCGGTGAGCGCGGGGCCGCCGAGCGCGACGTATCGGGCCGCGAAGTTTTTGAAACGGCACAAGCTGGGGATGGGTTTTGCGGCGGTGATCTGCGGGTTGATCCTGGGGGCGCTGGCGGGGATGTCGGTGCTGTATTCGCAGGCGGAGACGGAGCGGAAGGTTGCGATTGAGGAGCGGACCAACGCGGAGAGCCAGAAGAAGGTGGCGGTTGAGGAACGGGGGAAGGCCGATGCGCAGCGGTTGAAGGCGGAGGAAGAGGCGGCGAAGGCCGCGGCGGCGGTGGACTTTGTGCTGGATATGTTTGAGTCGATTGATCCGGCGCTGGCGCAGGGGCGCGAGGTGCAGGTGAAGGAGCTGCTGGATGCGGCATCGGAGAAGGCGGATTCGCTGAAAGGCCAGCCCCTGGTCGAAGCGACGATCCGGCAGATGTTGGGCAAGGCGTATCAGCGGATGGCCAAGTATGAGCCGGCGAAGAAGAACCTGGCGCGGGCGTCGGAGATTCGCAGGATCAAGCTGGGGCTGGATGATCCGGCGACGCTGATGTCGGAGTATGAGCGGGGGGCGACGGAGTTGGGGGAGAATCACATTCCGGAGGCGGAGGGGATTTTGCGGAAGGTGTACGCGGATCGCTCGCGCGTGCTGGGGGCGGGGCATGCGGATACGTTGCAGACGCTGAGCATGATCGCGGAGATTGAGAAGAGCAGGGAGGATTATGCCGCGGCGGAGAAGACGCTGCGGAAGGTGATCGAGGGGCAGACTGCGGTGCAGGGGGCCGGGCACCGCGACACGATTGATTCGCGGTGCAGCCTCGCGGATGTGCTGGACCAGCAGGGACGGTTCGCGGATGCGGAGAAGGAGATCGCGGCGACGGTAGCGGATGCGAAGAAGTCGCTGGGTGAGAACGAGCCGATGACGCTGCAGGCGATGAGCATTCAGGGGTCGATTTTGGCGGCGATGGATCGGGCGAGCGAGGCCGCGGAGATTTTGAAGGATGTGGTGGCGCGGAAGATCAAGGTGTTTGGGGCGGACCATCCGGGGACGCTGACATCGATGAACGCGCTGGCGATGAGTTTGGATGCGCTAGGACAGAATGTCGAGGCGGAGAAGATGTATCGGCCGCTGGTGGCGGGTGCGGAGTCGCGGCTGGGGCCGGAGCATTCGACGACGCTGGTGTACAAGAACAACCTGGCGCAGTGTTTGAAGAGGCAGAAGAAGTTTGGGGAGGCGGCGCCGATTTATCGGGAAGTGTTGGCGGTGCAGAGGCGGACGGTGGGGGACTTGGCGCGGGGGACTCTGACGACGCTGAACAACTATGGGTTGTTGATGGTGCTGGATGGGAAGCCGGCGGAGGGGTTGCCGCTGCTGCAGGAATGCTTGAAGGGGTTGACGGCGACGCTGCCGGCGGATCACTGGATGCTGGGGGCTTCGAAGACGTACGTGGCGCAGTGTTTGATTGATTTGGGGCGGGTGGATGAGGCGGAGGTTTTGCTGTTGCAGGCGTATGAGCTTTTGAAGGGGAAGATGGGGGAGGGGCATGACCGGACGCGGCAGGCGGCGGAGCAGATGGTGAGGGTTTGGGAGAAGAGGGGGGATGAGGGGAAGGTGGGGGAGTGGAGGGGGAGGGCTGGGAAGTGACTGCAACAACACGACTTCGGAGGCAGCGGGATGTCGTATGACGATTCGTGAACGGAACGATCCCATACGTCGAGGCGAAGGTTCATTCGCGTGGATGAGCCGGCAGGCTGAAGGTTCGAACACCCGGCTTTGTTTGGACCGGATGATGCGGTGGGTTGAAGAGTTCCCTTCCGATTCTCGCGCTGACTTGCTGTCGCGGTTGAAATCCAAATCGGCGAGCCAGTTTGACGGAGCCTATTTTGAACTCTTCGTCCACCGGCTGTTGAAGAAGAGCCTCAGTGTGGAACCGGTTATTCCATCTCCGATCATCGGGGCGAGCCGTCCCGACTTTGAGGTCGCGAGTAGAACGGGTTTGACGTCTGTGGAAGCGACTGTTTTTGAAGACGTTGAGGCCGAGTCATCTGTCGATGGCGATGGCATGGACATACTTCGTGAGACCACGTCGAAGGTGCGGTCGCCGGGCTTTGCGCTATGGCTGGAGCGATTCCAGCGCGGATCAAACGAGCCGTCGAAGAGCCGAATCGCGCAGAAAATAGACGAAATTCTCAAGTCGGTCTCCCATTCAGAACTCCTTGCGTTGAGCGCTCGGCCGGGGCAGAAACACGACGTTAAGGCACTTCCTGAGTTCACAATTACCGATGAACCCTCAGGATGGTGTTGGACGGTGAGACCCATGCCACTTGTCAATCCGGAAGTGCGACCGAAGTCGATCGTTGCGAATAGCGGTGAAGGGCGGGTCGTATATGTCAAGACGGCGGAGCGATTACGAGACGCCATCAAGGTCAAGCTCGATCAGCATGCTGCGAGGCAAGTCCCGCTTGTGATTGTCGCATGTTCCAATCACTGGCCGGGAAGTCCTGAAGTCGATGACGTGGCCGAAGCTCTTCTGGGCACAGAATACTGGGAGATCGAGCGGCAGGGTCCCGGCGTCGACGGGCCATTTCACAAGCCAGATGGGCTGTGGACAAGTCCACGGGGTGACCATACTCGGCCGGCAGCCGTCATCGTGACCTCAGTGTGTAAGCCTTGGATTGATTCGAGGACGGTGATGCTGTGGGAGAATCCGAAGGTGCCGAGGATCGATTGGCTCGCAGGTTGGCCCTTTTGGAGGTGTCACTGGGAGGCCACGCCCGGACCTTCGACCGTGAGTGAGGGGCGACTTCTAAGCATTGGCGATCTCGACTGATGCGCTCGCTCTCTGGCGGGACATTTCTCCGCCCTGGTCCCGCCTTGGTGGGGCCGAAGTTAGTTGACTCCAGGGTTCGGGCGGGTTGTGTGCGTTGGTAGAATGAACGAGATGCCTAACCGGTACGATGACGACGATGAGTCGTGGCTCGACACAAGGCCCGACCCCGAGCCACCCCGTGTGAGGGGGACGCTGCCCCTCTGGGTTGTGCATATCACGGAAAAGCCGCTGGGTGCCGCCCGCGGACGAGTCGAGGGATTTGTTTGCTTCGGTTGCATTGACGCAGGCGACTTGTCTCAGTGCCCACGGCTGGACCAAATGCGGGCCGCGATCGAGCGCGCTTACCCGGACTCGCTTGAGACCAAGAAGGCCCGCTGGGCGGAAGACGCGCACCGGCTGTTGTTCCAAGTCGAGGAAAAGGACCTGATGGTTCACCCGATCGATGGGGAGCAGGAAATCATGATCGGCATGTTCTACGGTGGGTATGCGCGGCTGGATGAACAGGCCTTGATCGATGAAGACAGTGCGCAGGTCAGGAAGGTGCGTTGGCTCTTAACGGTGCCGCGATCAGCCTTCACCAAGCCGGCGCAGCGGTCCTTTGGGTCGCAGTTCACGATCCATTCTTCTTCGGGTTACCGGCATGAGGTTCTCGCGTTACTCGCGGCGAAGGGCATTCCGATCTAGTCCGTGGCTACCACGGCTTTGTTGTGAACGTCGTGGCTCCGCATCGAAGTCGGAGGAACCGACTTCGATGGCACGGGGGTTGGAACTGGTCAATATGGGCCTCGTTTTAAGGGTCTTTTCTTTTTGCTTGACATATGCCGATATGGGTATATATTTGGTCATGGCACGTGCGGCGACGACTTTGGATGCGTTTAACGCGGTGGCGGAGCCGCGGCGGCGGGAGATGCTGGGGGTGCTGGGGCGGGGGGGGGTGGGGGGG
>Ga0154020_10006050_pt1 | contig 14190 bp, 25 predicted proteins | sample Klosneuvirus_201_FD_109709 | JGI IMG/M metagenome (GOLD analysis project Ga0154020, IMG submission 109709) | Active sludge microbial communities from wastewater, Klosterneuburg, Austria - Klosneuvirus_20160825_MG | ecosystem: Engineered > WWTP > Aerobic digester > Activated sludge | place...
AATACTATTATTTTGCGTCATCGCTGCAGTGCTTGCGGGGCTTGGCGCGGGAGAGGAGGGAGCAAAGGAAGTCAACGACCAGCGCGGCCTAACGGTAGAAGCTGAGACGACGCACCACGCCCACCACGCTCATGTGGCAATTGATGATGATATCCATCAATATTGTAATATGGAGAGCATACGATGCGAGCGCGCGGTCGAGCTTAAGGCTCTTGACGGGATCTGCTGAGCGCGAGAACACCAGCCTCGGCGGCAATCCGCGCCGCTCCATCTGCCGCAGCTTGCCCGACGCAGTGACACACTGCACAAACGCGAAAATGTAAAGAATATTTTGGAGTGCCCGCCTGCCCGCTGTGGTCTCTTTGTGCCGCAGAATTGAGCGATGTATTCCGCAATATTTTGCCCGCGTGGCGTTGGACGTAGCGTGCATCGAGGAAGCTGCGGTCCACGATACGTTCATATTCTAGTTTATATTAATCGTAGCTATTTTTTTTATGATTCGGCGAAAGGATTGGAGCAGGCGTATCGAATGGGAGGGAGGAGAACGGGGCGCCAACCTCGGCGGATGCCTGTCCTCTCGGCAGCCTCCGTGGGCGGGCTCCGCGGATCATTCGCTTGCTTGGTTGCTTCGAGGAGGTGGGCATGGTTGGTGCGTGAGCCGGCATATTCTTCGATCGGCAAGTGACCGTGTCGGTGCGCAGGACCTTCGATGATTCCGCAGCTCACTGCCCCTTCGCGTCCCGCTGGCCCTCTCGCAGATGTTGGCTCCTCTCCAGGTACATTTAATATTTTTATGATCTTTTTGGCTGTGCGGGGTCAGGTGGTCGACCACGTTGTGCCGATATTTTTCCCTCCCTGAGCGCCTTCCTCTTCTGCGTTCCATCACATTTTCTTGCTTGTTATTTTCGTAAATGAATTGTTTAGTATCCAGTTTGCCGAGTGGTAGGTGTCGCTGCTCATCTCCGACACGCGGCTCCTCGAGCCTTCTGTGCGAAAACTAATTCGCGATTAGATCTCGTCCTGTCTGTCATAGGACGGAATCTAATCGGGTCCTATGACCGACAGGACGAGATCTTATCGATTAGTTTTCGTCGTAACGATTAGTTTTCGTCCTATGGCAGAAGGCTCGAGGAGCCGCGTGTCGGGGATGAGGAGCTGATTCCTACTAAGCGAAGAAGAATTTTGGGAGAAAGAAAAGCGAATGGAGAGCAAGGGGAAAGAGGCAACATGGTCTACAACGATTACATTATGTATTTATGCCCACTTTGCCTCCCTGAGCCTTCGTGGACTCGGCTCCAAGGTCACCGAGCTCGTGTCCTGCCTTCTAAGCTGTGCTCACATGCCTTTGTTGTAGTTGAAATCAATGCTGATCACTTTGTTGGTGGCATTGGGGTGTGAAGAGGAAGACCGGCCGTCGATGTTCAAGCTTGCAATTCTCCGTGTTCCAACCACGATGATGATGGCTCGCCCCTCGACCTCTCCTCTCCACTTCGCCTGGTTACCTTTGGTGGTGGTCGAGGGTGAGGTGGTGGTGGTGGTGGTGGAGGAGGAGGAGGAGGAGATGGTAGTGGTGGTGGTGGTGAGGAGAGGAGGAGGAGAAGGAACTCATCCTTGGAAGTACTTTATCTCTTCCGATTTCAGTCCTCCGTCCCCCTTTGACAGTAACCGCTGTTGGTCTTTCTGCCCCCATCGCGTTACCTAAAAATAGCACCTCGTTCCTCTTCATCATCTTCTCGTTCCGTGGTTCTCTCTTCGCTTCATCCGCATTTGAAAGAAATCAAATATGTTACCGATGTACGATTTACGATTTTTTGATGACCTAGCGACTCCCTTTCGTGACGTTAAGTTTGCTCCGAGGACATAACCTTTGCTCATCGCTCAACCGTCCTTATACTGATCCAAAAATCCAATTTCTATCTTAAGTTGTTGAATGGGTATGTTTATGCTTTATTGTGGTGCTTTTATGACCGAATTACGACTTGATTCATATGGTGACGCTTAGGCGGTTTGATCCCATTGTGCGTTCTTCTTCTCATCACCGTCCCGTCAAACAATTAGTCAAAATCCTGAAACTGCTCTTATTCGTTGGTATTGCTATCGTATTAGGTTCCTATGGTGAATTTATGACCAAATTACGACCTATGTCGTCGTAGGTTGAGGCAGACTGTGCCGATCGTAGCTTCTCATACTTTGCTGCGTCGATAACCTTTCCCATCGTTATCACCTGTGTAAACCGATATTACCACAAGATTTATCGTTGTTCGTTGAGTAGTTTGATAACCGTTTTGGATTTTTATCTCGGTTTTTGCGCCGTTTAACCTTCAAAAACCCTTTTATTCGGTCTTGCTTCTGGCTCAATGTTGGTTTTGGCTGCCGGTTTGTCAAATATTGTTTTTTTCCGGGATTTTTGCTCGTAAAAATCTTATTGGACCTAAGATAATGTCGGGGTAACATTTTTTACGACCAATTTACGATCAATATCGAGTCAGATATCGTGGTGTCCACCTTAACCTCCTTCGTTCTCCCTGTTGTTGGTGCGTTTCTCTTGACTTGTCGTGGTTTGGCAGCTCATGTTGATCGATGTTGCATCTGCTGGAGTTATGAGGAATGTATAGTATTTGATATGGGCTTTTACAATCTGTTTCCCAATTACGACTGCGTTACGACTTACCTAGTCTTTCCTGTGTTGAATTTTTAGTATTTGACTTGTTTCTGGGCGTTTGCGGCGATTCGTCCGCTTTTGGAGGTTCTCTATGCAAAGTACAGTGATTCCAAGACACCGTTGAACTGTATTTATAACCTAAATACGATCAAGGTGGCGTCAATGGCTTCATCTTTCTCCTTTCTTCCTTTTGCCTCGCATGGACCGTTATTTGGCCATTGCCACAGCGCTGTATGTTGCCTAGCCCGTTCCTACAATCTGAAAGCATGACTACTAGACTTGCCGTGGTCGATTGCACTTTACCCTTACTGCCCCTTGACTGGATTTTGCTTCAGATTGTCAAAAACCAATGCGCGGAGAAGCAGGGAAACGAATCTTGCGTTCCTGTCAAGTCCATTTTGTTGGCGAGCTTCGTCTTGATCGATGCCTACGTCGCATTTTGCATCTAATTTGAGTTTGTCATTGATGAAGAGAAGGCGAACGATTCACCATTTCCTCGACCAGAGGCCCAGAGAGGAGAGAATCTAGAAATTTTCCGCCCTGCTATAGAGAGCCAGTTCATCGATTCTGTATCTTTCTCGGGATCACTGCTCGTTTGGAATTTTGTATTCAAAGATATACCTGATGTTATTTCATAAGTGAGGATGTATTTGGAAAGGAGTCAGGAGGTGGTAAGAGGGCGTACGGAAATGGAACGAAGCAGCTGTCTTTGTCGGGAGCGTCGGCGAGCTCGACGAGGGAGGGGCCGAGGCGACGACGACCCTCGGCGAATTCAAGAGACCGCGTATTGATGCCCATTGACCTTCATATATTTGATGTTATCTTCAATTATGATATGGGTCATTATTTCGGTCATGCAGTCCCGCGGGAGAGCAAGGCGAGCCTCTTGAGAGGAGGAAGCTACAGGAAAGGCTCTGACCTGCCCCGAGCCCAGAGTTAATCGTAATCAGTGACGTTGTCACTACGATCAGCTTGCGGCTCATTTTGAGACTTGAGGTACGTATGGTTTATCATTGCTGAGGGAAATACGGCATATAGAAAGTTTCCATTACGGAAGGGAGGAAATAGAAGCGCAGGTATAAAGTTTCTATAAACCCTAATTGAAGGGCCACCCCGCCAACGAAGTTTCAGGTCCCCTTCACTCCCTAACTAAGGGATCGGTACTCTATCGGTTCAACCATTATATATTTGATTTGATACATTTTTATTAGGTTCTATAAACAAACTTGAGTACGTTTGTAAGGTGCCGACTGAAACGCGAGGAATCCGTTTGGAGTGTGCCGCCCATTGACAGCGTTCAGTTGTACCGCATCATCCCAACCGAGTAAATTTTCATCAGCTAATCGATGACCATGGCTGCCAATCACTCCTATCCTTTACCACCTCGGCCAAGGCATTGCTCAATGGCGAGCTTGAGGTCGACAATCTGCATGGGCTTGCTGACGAAGCCGCACATGCCTACTTCCTTGGCATCTCGCCTCGATGCCTCGTCAGCGTTGGCACTGAGGCCAATGATGGGGATCCTATAGCCCATGTCGCGTAATGATCGCGCCGCTTCCACACCGGTCATAATTGGCATCTACAATAGCGTTTGCGCATGAAGAAAATGGAAGAGGGACTGGGGAATGAGTGGCGGACCTGGAAGTCCATGAGGACAACGTCGTAACTGTTGCGCTGTACTTTCTCAATTGCCTCCAAACCATTTCCAGCCACAGAAACCTAGTGCCGCAATCATAATGAGTGAGAATGAGATCAAGAAGAGGCGATGCCATACAATATAACCGAGGCGGAGTAGCATGCTCTCGATGATCTTCTGATTGAGCATGTTGTCCTCGACCACCAGGACCCTATTAACTGGTTTCTTTCCTTCTGTTGCAGAAGGCGCTTGAGATGTAGGAATATCGGGGCACTCGCACGGCTCTTCGCATTCGCATTTCATCTTCAAATTTTTAAAGCAATCACGTTGGTGCGTTTCTAATTGAGCGGCGTGGTCGTGGTTGATTTCTGTGTGCATCGTGTCGAACCAGACGTTCCTGTCATGGAAAACGCTTACATCGGAGAGAAGTGTTTCAATAAGTGTAAGAGATACCAAGTGAACGTGGAGCCTTTGCGAGGGGCACTCTCCACCTTGATAACGCCTCCCATAAGCTCGACGAGGGTCTTGGAGATGGAAAGGCCAAGTCCAGTGCCTCCATACTTCCTTCCCATTGATGAGTCGACCTTGATCAGATACTATCAAGACAAACCAAACAAAGCAAATGAGGGAACCAGACCTGAGAGAAGGGCTTGAAAAGGCGGCTGAGGCCGGCCTCGTCTATACCAATGCCAGTGTCTTTGCAGCTGAAGACGATCTCGACCTTCTTTCCAATGAGATCTACGCGGCCCACTGATGCAGTGAAGGTAATCTGACCCTCCGAGGTGAACTTCATGGCGTTGGAGAGGAAGTTATTGATGAGCTGGGTCAGGCGGTTGCTGTCACCTAGGACATACTTAACCGATCCGAGGTCCAACTTCTTCTCAAACTTCACCAAAGGGTTCTTCATGATACTCGCTGCTTGCAGAGCTGCCGTGATGACAGATGTCTAAACAAATGAAAGGAGCCCACTACATCTCAGCTAACAAGGGCAAATGGAAGTACCAAGTCAAAAACCTCCCTCTCGAGCTGCAATTTCCCGGAGCCGACCTTGGTGAAGTCCAGTAAGTCGTTGATGATCGAGAGCAAGTGGGAGCCGCTGTATTTGATGATCTATGCTGATAATAAGAGAAGGGAAACAGATTCACTCGACTAAAATTGACCTGCAGTTTGGAGATAATGTCCTTAGGCAATTCCTGTGTTCCAAGGAGGATCTCTGCCCACCCAAGAATGGCTGTCAGCGGAGTTCTGATCTCTAAAAACAATCATTGCGTCAATAATCGGAATTCAAATGGTCGACTAAGAGTTCTGGGGAGAGTTACCGTGAGAGACAGTTGCGAGGAACCTCGATTTGGCCTCGTTAGCCTTTTGCTCGCGGGTGAAGGCCATTGCCGTGAGAGCTATACCAGGCTTGAGACCTTCGACTATCAAAAGGTATTGGAGAGTCTCAGGGAGAATTACCGCGGAGGGTTGTCTGCTTGACGACAGCGCCCATCATGATGAGCAAGTAGACCAAGACGGTGATGAAAATGGCATCACCTTCTTTGAATTGGTATTGCATCGGTAACGAAAACGCATCAAACTATATCACAAAGTTAATCATCCGTTGCAATTTGATGCTGATGAAGGGATCGCCATACATGAGCCGTCACAATGATGAGGGGCGAGACGAAGAGGAGGGGGATGGTGGGCGGGACGATCATATCCATGGCAGGGATGGTGGCGTAGGTCACCGAGTAGATCGTCCACAGCACGTGGATGAACGGGGAGTAGAAGCCTGATGCCAAATCGAGAGGATGAACACATCGATGACAACAAAATGGGTGCAAAGTTAAGGGACCTCCAGTGAGCAAGATCATCCAGACTGCGGGGAAAAAATAGCACATCGGCAACAAGATGGACCCGTGTTCGAAAGTTATAATATCTAGAACAGGAATGAATCAAGCTCGATTGTGCACTCACGAAAAGGACCGAGGAAGAGGGGCGAACTGCAGGCTTGTGAGATGTAGAGAGTTATGTGGAGTATCATCATTGCAGTGAATCCAATCACTGGCACCCACTAACGACAAGCCATCAGCCACTTATACAGTTGCTATATGATTCGATGAAACTGAAATATCACGAACGGTTTCATTGCGGTAGAAGATGCAGAAGTATGCTATAGCGACACCAAGGAGCACATTGCAGCCGAACGTGACGCGCCCTGTGAGCGTGCGTCGAGCTTTCTCGTGTTCTGTCATCGACAGCGGCATTATGCAAGCGGCTTCCTGCTGTCTTCCAGCTTCTGAGAACCTGCAGGGACAATGGGGAGACAAAGGGCGGGGAAGATGTCTGCAGTATAACCCCTCGATGCCTACGGCTATTTCCTCAGGTTCCAGAATTCAAATGAATACACCAACAATTTGGTCAGCTGAAGAAACTCAACACAGGAAATCGTGTCAAATTTGAAGGTGGAGGTTTCAAGAAAGGGGTATTCAAAGGGCACAGTGAGGGCCACAGCGCATCGACCCCCGCAAAGGAAGTAATTGCGACGTGGAAATTGATGAGAATCTCGCACCACTGGTGTGAAGAAGATGGAACAAATGAGTAAGCAGGTGAAGATGTGTTGGAATAAGGGACTGCTTCTTTGCCCGAGATTCAAGAACTCAAATGAGGCGAGGCGGCAAAGGAGGCGACCCATTTTACCCTGCTCAAACTCTCTCAGCATTGAATGGATTGAATGAGGTTCAGTAAGGTTCATAGAGATAAGTCGAGCGATCTGGCAAGAAGCACTGACGCTGGGAGCAGGAAAGGAAGGACGTCGAGGTGGCGCCGACTCCCATCGGCCAATGCATGCCGAGAAGCTCGCGTTCTTGACGACGAGCTTCCTAAGATGTCTGGTATAGCCAAATAGACCTTCCATATAACCTTTATTCTGATTTCCTTGGGAGAGTGTGTGATCGCTCTATGGCGGGTACCCTTGGTTCGCAGGATTTCATCGAGGGGAACACACTGCCGAGGGTTTGGGCGGCGCTCTCCGACGCGACGACACGATCTCATCAGTATTATCACTTATCAGTTCTCAGTGACATTGTATCGTGAAATAGAAGATGTCAAGGAGGTCATGGGCGTCAGTCGATCGAGTCTGGCGCTCCGATCGGGAGCCTGATTTGTCACGGTCATTATTGCTTCGGTGAGTTCCTCTCAAGAGCCACGGAGTCCAGGACCCTCATTATTGATCTATATCGCCCCCACGGCCTCCCCACATCCGCTGATGCGCAAGAGAAGTCTGTAGAATAATAACGAACAACAATATATATACGAATGTTTTCGAAGCGCAAGTCCGTAAGCCTGGGCAAGGCCAAGTCGCGCTCCAGCTCCTTATCGGCGCCTGCCCGTTCCTCCATCTCCCTCGACAACCTCACCGTCCCTCCAGCGGACCAAGTCGAGCAGAAATTCTCAGAGATTAAGGTATATTATCGATTCGGTGGTCTCCGCGACAGGAGGCGCTCCTTGATCGCCTCGAGTGCTCAACCGAAGCTCGAGTTGCTCTTGTGTGCATTTCTCCTCGACCTCGGTCCCCGCTTCAATTCCCTGAGAAATTTGATTTTGTTAAAATAATATATATTTTACATTTCCCCGTTATCTATTGTTTGGCACCACGCGGACAATTGCAGGCGGCTGTCTCTCGTTGCTGTAGTTGCAACGAGCACCTTGGCATTTTAACGTTCACCTCTCCTGCTCCGTGCCGAGGCAATTTCCTGAATTCCTCTTCATCATTTATCCCCTAGGCCGAGTTAAAGCTTCCAGCAGCAGCGGAGGCTAAGTTGGACACGAAACAGAAGTGGATGATGGTGTTGCAATACGAGGCAGCGCTCGGCGGCGATGACGAGGAGATGCTCGCCATTGCCAAGAAGCTCGTCAAGGGCCGCAAAGCGGTCGACCACACGTGCGCACTTCGTAATTTGATTTTGCTGTTAATCTTTCCACGCACGTTATCTGTGCGAGGATATATATGCCCAGGGTGGCGCGAACGCTGAGCACTTACCGTTTAAACTGTCCCAGCCGGTGTTCCTTCGGCGTTACCAACTGGACATTCTCTGTCCTTCCCTATGCTCTTAAGCCCTCGCGATTTTATTCCCTCCTGATGAAGTCATTTTGATCGTTGTAGTCGATTGTTAATCCATTTGACTTGTCCAGGTTCCTCGTGTCTTTGCGACAGATCCTCAAGAGCAAGCCTGTCAGCTGGATCAAGTCCTTTGTAAACGCGCAGAACGGCCTCGTCCTCATCTTTACGCTCCTCCAAGAAGTCGTCAAGGTACACCAAATGATCTATATTTCTTATTTAATGATTTCCACGAAGTTGCAGCGGAATCGAGGTAAGACCGCGAGATTCCTGCTCCTCTCGTGCCCTCCAACACAATGCTATCATCGACATTTAGTGTCACCACATCGTTCATTTGCCCCCTTTTTGTCATAATGATTTCCATTTCTCATAGGCAGCAGGCGGCGGCTCGTTAGAGGAAGGCGATGTGGAGCTCATGGCGGAGTCCGTGCGCTGCATCAAGGCCATCATGAACAATGACGTACTTTCCCTATTTTTCCTTTTATTTCAATTTCACAGATACGAACTGATGGATTTGGTGCAGGGCGACAGTTGGGACATTGTGGTCTTCTGGCGTTCGAATGACCAAGGCATGCTCGAGCTCATTGCGCGCACCACCTCATTCATGACTCACAGTGCCCAGGCGGAGGTTCCTCTTTCTACTATAATGCTTCAGCTCGAGAGACGTCTCATCATGAAGATCGTAGGTGTACGAATTGTTGGCAGTCGTGTGCATGAAGAGCAAAGAAGGGCATCAGCACATCTACGAGGAGTTGCGGCGCCGCGGGCTCGTCAAGATGCTCTCCAATTTGCAGGTCATCTCTTCGGTTCCCTTCGATGCTTTCGAGAAAAGATACCTTTTAAATGTATATTATAGATGTCGTATTACAATCTACGGGTGGCCTCCATGGTGCTCGTAAACGCGCTTATCTTTGGTGCTCAGGTGCGCGATCGCTGTTCTGCCTTTGATCGAAAGAGTAATGGTAACCGTCTTTTTCGATTTAGGAGGATAAGGTATTTCAAAGTAAGCTTGTGGGCGAACTAGAGGCGGCAGGTCTCGGCCGCATCATTGAGGAGCTCGATAAAGAGCAAATTGTCCGCTTCCATGAACAATCTCCTTACTCCTTTACAGTTCACTCATGGGATCTCTCTCGTTAGGATGACGAAATTTGGACAGCGCAACTCAAGACAATGAAAGCTCTGCGTGCTCGAGTGTCATCGAGTGGCTCTCTGGCGAGCAGTGAACTTGTTGCTAAGGTAGCGCACCTCGAGACCGAGATTGCTGACTTGCAAGCGCGCAATGCCACTCTTGCCGAGGAGCTCGATGCCGCGCGCCACTCTGGACCTCAAGACAGCTCCTGGGAGATTCAGAAGCTCAAGGCGCAGCTGCGCCAAAAGGACGAGCTCATCAAGAAGCTTGGTGGTGTTCCGAATGGAGAAGGCGAATCATCAAAAGCCGGTGTCGAGATTACCGGCAAGGCAAGGAGGGCATCGCTGTCGGTCCATCGCTCGACTGAGACCGACAAAAAGGAAGCGCGCAAGTCTGGCTCCATAACCGTCTCCTCACCACAAAGCCGCTCGCCTAAAGACAGGAGCGACTCTGCTGAGCGCCTAGAGGTTCCGCCACCGATCCAAGCCCTCCTCCCGAGCGATGATACCCCGAAGGATAATACAATAGCCCCGCCTCCTCCTCCAGGAATGGGTCCTCCACCACCACCGCCCCCTTTGTTGGGCGGTCCACCACCTCCACCTACGATGGGTGGTCCTCCTCCTCCGCCTCCCATGATAGGTGGTCCTCCTCCTCCTCCCACGATGGGCGGTCCTCCCCCACCACCGGGCATGAAGCCTCCACCTCCTCCTGGTGGTGGTGGTGCGGGTGGACCACCTCCACCACCTGGAATGGCTTCCATGGGTGCTCAAGCTGGTACGCAATCCTCTTTCCCTCGATTTGTTTTCCCTCTTTACGTCTAACTCGTTAAATTTAGGATTGCCTCCCAAAAAGAAGATTATGCCTAACAAAAAACTGCGTGGCTTCATGTGGTCCAAGATTCCTCCTCGCCAAATCAAAAACACGATCTGGGAGAATGCCAATGACGAAGCGGTCGAGCTCGACTCGCAAGAGATTGAAGAGCTCTTTGGCATTGAGGAGCAGGAGAAGAAGGCGACGACAGCGAATGACAAGGATGGTGACGCTAACAAACCTACTGTCGTTCGCCTCCTTGACCCCAAGCGTGCCCAGCAGATTGGTATCGAGCCTCCTCCTTTTTTTATCTTCCCATTTCGTCGTCTGGATGATTCCATCTTGATGATAGAGATCATGCTACGTGGCCTTAAGACAAATCATGTCGAGTTGCGAAAGGCGCTCGAGGCCATGAGCGAGGCAGAGCTCACGGCTGACAAGCTCAAGGCCATCCAGAAATACCTCCCTCTCCCTGAAGAGGTCTCCTTTCATTCCTCCTATGAGTTTCTTTAGTATATCGAATTTATTATCGTTTATTTTACCTTAGATACAAGCGCTCAAATCCTTTGAAGAGGACAAGGCGTCGCTTGGGCCTGCTGAGAAATATATCAATGCAGTATGATTTCTCACCTTTCACTGCTGACATCTTTTCGACTTTCGTATTTAGCAATTGTTTTCGTTTAGTTGATGTCCATTCCAAATGTCGATATGCGCGTCAATTCGCTTTATTACAAGCTCGGCTTCAAGGAGCGCTTCAATGACCTCGCTCAGGTCTGTCTCATTATCGATGATGATAATCTCTTTGCCATGTGTCTAAATTGCTTCTGATCTTCTAGGTGTCTGTGGACCTCAAGGGCGCATGCCAACGAGTCAATGCGAGCGAGTTCAAGGTGGCGCTCGAGGTGGTCCTCGCCATAGGCAACTACCTCAACGCTAACACACCGCGAGGAGCCGTCTATGGCTTCAAGCTGAGCGACCTCACCAAGATGATGGAGGTCAAGAGCACCAAGGTACCTCTGAACTTTCTCAGCATGATCTTGGAATTCCTATTCACTTTGGCCTATCAATTTAGTTGAAAGAGATGTCCATGGCGCATTACCTTGTCGATGTCCTCGACAAGAAATTTCCCAAAGTTGCAGCATTCCTAAACGACTTCTCTCCGGTTCACACGTCAATTAAGCGTACTTGTTTTGTTTCATTCACCTTGTTCATACATTCCCCTAAATCGCCTTGCTACTAGATGATATCCAAGAGGTCCTGTCAGCAGCATCGGTGCTGGCTGGTGGACTCAAGACGATTGAGAACCACCTCGCGTCACCAGGATGCGATGAGATCTTCACCATTGCCTTGACCGAGTGGACTCGGGAAGCCGCGGCATCGCTCGTCACGCTTCAGAAGGATCTCGATTTGCGCAGTGAGGCCATCAAAGAGCTCATTGCCAAGTTCGCCGAGGCGCCGACCATGAAGTCGACGGAGCTTTTCACTTTGCTCAGTGGGTTTGCTTCCACACTCGACGTGCGCCTGCTATGCGTTGCGTTCTCCATGACGTTCATCCCACCTGACCATCTTAATCTATGTAGCAATGCCGATTGGCGAATAAGAAACGGCTGGAGGCTGCTTCAAAGAAGCCCGTGAAAGAAGAAGACAAGGAGGCAGCCCCAGGCAATGGACAGGTGGACGACATGCTCAATATGATGAAGTCGGGTCTGCTCTTTACCAAACGGAGAAAAGATATTATCGGCACCGACAACGAGAAGGAACCAGAGTCCGACTGGGCATGAAATTGTAGATTTGTTACAAAAAAAGGCAGAATGCCAGAGAGTGAGCGATGTTGAACAAGTGGGGCTAAGATCTCGAAGCGAACGCGCATCCAAAGATTGGACGCAGCGCACGAATGAGATCGTCGTATTTAATAAATCGGACAGGAACTCATGGTAACTCTCCCCTAGGAAACAGGTTTTATTGATGTTTGTGCATTCATTTGCTTATTGAATTGCAGAATTGGAGGTTCTTTCTATGACACTCTTTACAACCACAGACCAGCATAGCTTCCCATCATTCCAGCCTAAAACCATGCAATGAGGCCATGAAATTGAAGGACAGGTGGTGTAAGCCTTATACCGTGATGGGCCCGCCCCCGACAAATAGGCGAGTCTTGGAGTGGTCGTAGCAGTGAGTGAAGGCGGCAGGTGACATTGCCATGGCTCCTCCGAGGAACTCGCCATTCTCTAGCTGCACTTCGGGTGCGAATGCGACCTGGAATCGCTCCATTGAACGAATGCCAAATAGATAAGAGGATGGCGGCGTACACATGCTGAAGTCTCCAACACGAAGTCTCCAAGTTCCTTGCCTTCTGATTTGTGAGTGGTCAAGTATTCGCCCTTGCGCACGTCCAGGAAGGTCAAGGTGCCGTAGCCACCGCCTATTGTGACAAGGGATCCATGGAAACTCAGGGACCTCGCTCCTATCGCTCGAATAAGCGGTCAAAGAAACACAACATCCGAGTCGTCGTACCCATTATATCCAAACAAGGCAGAGGTTCGCCGACGGCACTGTTAGTACGCCAATCAATGAGTTGAAGGGTCTCAGCTCCTCCAACAACGATGCAATATGGGGAAGCATCTTGGATCGCCAACGCAGGGGTGAAGTCGTCATGCAAAATCATTCGCGAGAGCTGGAAAATAGGTAGATCAAGTCATAGAGGAAGAACCACAGCTCCTACCGTCCTACGATACCTCTCTTTGCTCGACCAAGTCCCATCGTGAAAGCGAGCCATTACTCCCCAGTGAAAATACTCCCTACCAAGTAAATATCACTCCTTGCGGAATACCTTGTCTCACGGAATCAGTTTGTACTTCGACGTTTGAGTGATATGCGAGTGCCCTGACTTTGGATTGGTTAGTGTTGATCTCGACCAACGGGGACAACAAGTCCGCGGAGAGGCCCGAGCAGACGAGCATGGGATCGCTCGCATTGTATCCCACATCGTGAAGGGACCAAACTCGCAGACTTCCGTCCTTACAGCCTGCGATATTGAAATGATTTGGATTTCGTTTACAGGCAGAGCTCAAGTGGTACCAGAAAGGACGTATTCAGAATTGAGAAAGGCAGTCGAGTAGGTGAGGTCTTTCGAGCCTTGCAGGAAAGCCAAAGGGCTGAAGTTGGTCGTCTCAAGGAGCACCAATTCATTTGGATTGTATCCTCCACACAACAAGAGTGATTCATTCGGCGATAGGGAAAGGGAGTGGATGCCGTCGGAGCCGCCCCGTCGCAATGGTCTCTCTTCCGCGTACGGCACCTCGAGCTTCCTGGGAAGCAGTCTCCCGTGTCGAATATTCCAGAGTAGCAGCTAAAAACGACATAAAGCAAGGGAAAAAAGTCTCAATTGAAATGGATAATGACTTCATCGCTTTTCCCAGCAGCAATGATGCGATCTTCGCCAAGCCAGATGCTCGAGAAGAGCTTGTCGCTCGCAGGGGGTAAGGTCAAAGAGCGCTGCGTGAGAGTTTGGTGGACGTGGGCAAAGTTCTGCTGATAGAAGCATTTGGTCACTCCCCACTTCAATTCCATCCTATCCAAAGGTCAACAGACTTTCTGGCAAGCAATAGAGAGGCGCAATAGACCTCTTGACAGGATTCTGGTCGAGGTCTCTCTCGGCTATCGGATGAGAGGGGCAGTCGAATCTCTCGACCTGGCGAGAGCACGGACTGCTATTTTGGGACATTTAATATGCTAGAAAGTTGAATTACGTCCTTGTGAGGTCAATGCAACGTAAAACAATGACATCCCTGAGCTGACAGGGCGAGAGACGACGAACACGACCGCCTGGCTGGCGGTTTTTCGACTTTCGA